>Ga0307981_1003354_pt1 | contig 12041 bp, 13 predicted proteins | sample OrgLakmetagen987_FD_201849 | JGI IMG/M metagenome (GOLD analysis project Ga0307981, IMG submission 201849) | Saline water microbial communities from Organic Lake, Antarctica - #987 | ecosystem: Environmental > Aquatic > Non-marine Saline and Alkaline > Saline | place: Antarctica: Organic Lake... | reverse complement strand
TACGATTATTTGTAAAACCTATCGTCTATCACTTTAGAGTCTGTACGAGTAATCCGTCTGTACAACGGGTTATCAGTACTAAACTCTGGAGTGGTTTACCTTGAGAAGTCTGAATACTCTCACTCCGGGTTTGTTTTTTGGCGGTTTTGTTTTCTGTTTTCTTGGCAACGCACGATTGAAAGTTCAGTCCTTCAGCGTCATCTCGTTCGACTTGATCGACTCCGAAATGGCGCGAAACGACCGTTTCCGTTTTTGCTTCTCACTTCTCAACGAACAAGATGCTAAAGACAAAAGACCATGGTATCGCTTCGACCGCTAACTTTTCTTTCCGTCCTTCGATATTCTTCCACAACGCAACATCAATCACATCGAGCCACCTTTGCACTTTCTGCATCCTTAGCAGCATTCTTGGCAGCCCCTTCCTTGGGAAAAATACACTCTCGCACCGTGGTCTGTATTGCCGCAGCGTCGTCAGCCGCAGCAACGACGACCCCCATGTCCATATCTTCGTCGACAGGCTACATGGACGCAGAAACAAACGGGCTCTGCAGCAAAGAGATTGCGTGTTTTGATTGTGTGCGGGCCCGGGAACAATGGAAGCGATGGGTTGGTCGCGGCTCGGCACTTGGTAATGGTTGGTAAGGAATTTGATGTAAACCTAATAGAAGCAAATTTGAAACTTTTAGCAGTATTAGCCTTCCTGTTGCTGATCATCACTGTCCAGTAGCGCACTCGAAAGGAATATAGCAAGAGCTTGAATGCCCTTGGGAGACAATCGATTGCCAGACAGAGTGAGCCATCGTAGGCTGTGCTCCTCTAAACAGACCTTGGCCAAGTCCAACGCTCCATAATCCGTGATATTGTTATTGCCGAGATGAAGCTCTTCGAGACAAGCAAAGGAGGTCACAGTCGACAAGCCGTAGTCGGAAATCTCATTGGACCCCACATTCAATGAAACCAGTGACGGGTGGGATGGATTCTGAATGGCTGTCATTATAGAAAGGATACCTGGATCATGGATAGAATTTTGCTTAAGATCAAGTCGCTTCAGCGTCGAATTGCGACGCAAGCCGTTGGCCAGCTTTTCCGCTCCATTGTGGGTTATATTGCAATTCGCCAGTGACAAGACGGTAAGAGTCGAATTGAAGAGAAGAGACTGCGACAGCACGCCAGCTCCAAAGTCGGAGATATTCGTTGTCTGTAAGTAGAGGCGGTGTAGCTTCACAGCGTTGTCCGTCAAGACCAGTTTTGCCAGTTGTTGTATCGCCTGGCCAGTGATTCCTCGACCTCCGGCAAAAATGGCTGGAACGGTCGGTTTGTATTTGGCCAGATGGGACGACAGAACTGTGATTTCAACGTCGCCAAGGCTATGTGGTAAAAGCTGTATAGAGAGGCTGGGACGCTGTTCAATTAGCTCTAGCTGTCGGCCTAGCCAACTCGCAATGCTCTTTCGGAAGACTTGAACATGGTCCAAACGTGAAATCCCTTGCGACGTCAAGTTGTTGTCTTCCCAGAGTAGTATGACAGCGCATCGTGGTCGACACAGTACTTTGGCAAGATAGGTAGCCCCATAATCTCCTATTTGATTACTCGAAAGGTCCAAACGCTGCAAAGCCAGGTCGGAGGGAAGCGCGTCGGCCATGGCCACAGCACCCCTGTCTCCAATCGAGTTGTGGGCCAAGCTGAGCGATTTCAACGAATTGTTCCCAAGCAAGACCTCAGCCAGATGACCGGCCCCAACATCGGTAACATCATTCCAATCCAGGTCAAGATAGTGTAGCCTGGAATCGGCGTTATTGGAAGACTCCTTGAGGCCCTCTGACAAGGCCTGGACTCCGTCGTCGCCAACTTCGTTGCCAGTCAGTACAAGCTTCTCCAAGGAATGTGTGAACCGAAGCATTTGCCCAATACTAGAGGCACCAATCGGTCCAATGGTATTATAACCCAGATCTAGCTTTGTCAAGTTTGAGTTACCTTGTAACAGAGCATTCGCCAGCTGTTCGGCTCCGGCATAGCTGATGCCGTTGTTGGAGAGATCGAGTTCAGTCAAGGGACTGTTGGATATATTCGGATTCAGTATCTGGCTCACAAAGCCGGCGCCGCGATCTTTTAGCTTATTGTAAGCGAGACCAATCACTTCCAAGGTAGCGTTCTCATTACAGAGGATGCTGGAGAGCGTCTTCATACTCTTGGTGCCAAGATTGTTGTGGCTTAGCTGCAATTCGCGGATTGAATCAGTGAAACGCAGCAAGGTTGCGACCGACGCCATTCCTTTTACTCCAATCTGCGTATTCGAAATATCAAGACGCTCGAGTCTCGAGTGGGTGCTTCCTCCTGTGGCTGCCGTTGCTGCCAGAGCATCGACAATATAAGCCAGCCCAGTGGGACGGAGCGGGTTGTCCGAGAGATCGAGCTCGACTAGTGTTTCTGACGTTTGCTCCAAAATGCGCTTCAGAGACTCCGCAGATGCTTCTGTCAATTTGTTTTGGGGTAGGAAGAGTCTTTGTAGATGAATCCGGGCGTGGTTCTGCCTCAGAAAAGCATCCAAGCGTGTCAAAGCGGCGTCGTCGAGCACTTGACGACAGTTGATCTCGCGAATAATGCCGTCTTGCGCGTGAGATTCCAGATACTCCAAGATGTGGTCACCATCGACCGGTATTTCACCGTCTTGTGACCTCTGGAAGCTGACTACAGAGCCATGCATTGGTGGAGAGATCATGGCCTCATCGAATACACACAGGTCTGGTGTTAGGTCGTTTGTCTCGCGCTGTAGTGAAGTTGGGAAGTGCGCCTCGGCCGTTCGACGATATGAAGAAACATTTCGAATTTTTCGATGTTTCTATTTTTCACGTGCCTAATTTTAACCGGTGGCTTTCCACTGTACTACCGGTAGCAAACCTCATAGCTACGAGGAAGTACATTGTACCGGCTAGCTAGTGCTCTCTCTAACAGTAGAACCAGTAGCAGAGGGCACGAGGGTAAGAGGAAACAAGTTTCGTAATGAGATAGGTAACGTGATCGGTCACGAGTATACTGCTAGCTCTAGTGATACGGTAGCTAATGCCTATCTTTCGCTCTCTCTAGTAGTAGAAATGCCAAGAATTGAAACCAGTAAATACCGTGACAAGTCCGTGAACTATGGAGCACTGTAGCTACTATACGAATTACCTCAGTCGTCCCGCTAGTGTATCCACGATTAAACATTGAATAGCGAAAGCACAGAAGAAATGACCAAGAATCGTGAGCGAAGTCCCGCAAAAATCACCTCATAACGCATTGCGCTCGATTTTCGAATGGTTCGATCCTGCATTATTCCCATCCGGAGCGAGCCACAGTGTTACGACGGAGTCAAGTTACGCAAAACATTCGTCCTTATCAGCAGACACGTGTGACCGAGGCATCAGCGTGAGGAGCGAAACGAGATCACGCTGCTCGGTAGTGAAAAGTTGTCTGATTCTTACACGATAAAGGTGCAGATGAGCGCCGTCCGCGATGAATACCATGTTCTCATCGTGTCGGTTCCTTTTAGCGTGGGCGTCTCCTCATCGTGACAAATATGGTGCATGGACAAGCATATGGGGCGTGGTTACTCACAATCTCTGTTCACAAAATTATTCTCGGCATTTGCAAAAAGATTACGACACGATGAAGTTTGCTTTCTTTCTCTTGAGTGCTACCCTTTCCATGGCCCAGGCCTCGCGTTTGGGTCTCCTTCGCGTTGTTTCCCATGGATCGCGTACAAAGTCCAACTTTCACTCTGCTGAGTTTGGCTACACTCGCGTTCTCCAAAAGGAAGATGGGTTTTCGTACGTTTCGACTTAAATTGTTGTTGCCGCTACTGTGAATAGAGTTGCACTCTCATACACTGCTTGCGTTCCTTCTCTGTACATTCGCAGCGCCTTTCGTGAGCTCATGGGGATCTTGGAGAGCAGCATGCCGATGGACGAATCTCCACAGCTCGACTTGAGTCTCTCGTTTACCTTTGAGTTGTCGCTGTCCCTGTCCTTGTCGTATAGCAAGATTCCAGCACCTTTGACGAGCAGCCCTACGGCAGCCCCTATTGCAAGTGCGGCTACACCCATCACCTCACCTTTTCCTTCTTCAATCATTACGGCTGCACCCGTGGACGTTACGATCGGAGTAGAGACGACGCCGAAGCCAATGCCGACCTTTGCCGTTGCTACCGTCCCTACCCCTGCCCCAACCCCCGCACCCACTTCTGAAACCACGGATAGCATCGACCAGGATTTCTCTGGCGCCAACGAAGCTGAAGAAGGGGGTGGCTCCAGCGGACCGGACGCTACTCAGACAATCCTCTTTATCGTTATTGGAGTTGCGGCCGTGGCAGTTGGAGCCGCTTTGGTGGCTCGCAAGTACGCAACGGCGCGAGGTGACGCGGCGTCGGATATTGCCAGCGAAGCAAGCTTCAGTTCTGCTGACATTGCCGGTTCGCCTCGGGGACCCGCCGGAGACGAAGGCATGATGAATGTAGACCTCTAGTTGAAATGCGTCGATGATTCATTTAGGCGTGCAACCCTCGTTGGTAATAACTTTTGAAACCCTACCGGTACTGATACACTCTAAAACCAACTGATTTCTAATTGTAGAATGAATTCATAGTTCCGGACCCACCCCTTCCAATTGGCTTCTTTTGGGCGGTGGAACCCATAATCGAATGTAGTGTAGCGAGCTGTCCGATAGTAATTTCTTGACGCTTGGCCATGAGGTAGGATATCAGCTTCTGAAGCTTTAGCGCCAACCTAGGGTTGCTCTCCTCGATCTCTTCTATTTTCTTGTACGAGATGTAGTGAAGTCGACAGTCAGTAACTGCGACGTGGCTACCGGGATGCTGCGTTCCACTAACAGCTTCAATCGAACCCAGCACCCAGCCGGGCCCAATTCGTGCAAGTCGGAACCGCTGATTGCTCGTATCTTGGCCACCGTGTTCTTTTAAGTGGGCCATAGCTTTTCCAATTGACCCTGACCGAGCATTCAGCTGGTTGAGTGAGCCATTGTTCATACTCACACGCCGATGCATCTCACTAGACCCAACGCGGGTCAGAGTAAAGTCCGAGTTCCGTTCGATTTTCTGTGAGAGGTGAGCAACCAGTGTTAGATATCTTAGACGGAAAGGACAAGCTTGACCTCGAAATGGTCTCCATTACTTACCATGACACCATTCTCAATAAAGAAGAGTCCCCGGTCATTGTCGTTGTCATACAGCTGCCCACCAGGGTCGACTTGAATCGGCGTTGTATACTGCTCGAGCTCCAGTAGATCCGCAGTGAAGGTTGTCTCGTGCTGCAAAACAGAGAGAGGCCACTGTTAGATTTTATCTTTGGGCAACCGAAAGCTTGCTATAGAAGGTAGTTGAACGTACCTGCTCGTCGATATGGCGCAAAGCGCGCACGAACCCCTGATCGCCCCCCTTTCGATGATAGAAATCTACCTCAAACGAAGAATCATCCAGCAGCATATCCTCAGCCTTTCCGATCGCCGAGTCCAAATCTGGGAAGAAACGGAGTTTGCGCTCCGATCGGTCTCGGATGCTTTCTGGTTTTACTCCACCGAGAAGCATTACTTTTCGAATGTTCGCAGACACTCCTGACAAGAAAAGCTTGGCGTCGTGGTTGTTGAAGAGTGCGAGAATATCTGAGATAACGTCAACGGCGGACGTGTCCATCCCAGTGACGAGCGTCATGTCAAGAACGACTATTCTTGGGACGGGAGGAAGAAAAAGTTCGTCGACTTCACCGGAAGGCTCCTCGAACATCGAACTGATGTATGTGAGAACCGATGACGCATTTCCAAAGAAGAGAAAGTTCTGAAGCACGATTACTTGGATCTCGTCTCCATGCCGGTCCAGCCACTTTGCGGTCTTCAGAGATCGCTCAATTGTCGATCGAATATTGAGACCGTTGGCGACATACTTCACAACGCCTGATCTAAAGAAAGCCGCCACAAACAGGAACGTGGACATTGCAATACCAAGGAAGACGGCACCAAGTAATCCAATAACGAAAGCAAGCACCACAATGAGGGGAACAACCAACCATTCCATCTTCTCCTTCGTCTTGAAGTAAGAACCGATGAACCAGGTTGAAGTCATGTCGATAAAAGCGAGCACAAGCAACGAGGAAAACGCAGGCTTTGGGATATAGGCAACTAGCTGAAAGTCGGTCAGGTAAAACAGGGAAAGAAGTAGGACCGATCCCACCTGTGGAGCAATACCCTCCGCTCCAAGCTGGACGAGAGGTTGACAATCCGGTAAGGTGATAGGCTCATCATCATATGCTTTCGCTCGCAATACAGATATAAACACGTACCATATACATCGTCGGAGACGCGGCGACTGATGGGGTGATAGCAAAGCCACCAACAGCCCCGCAAAGGAATTGGCTGCATCCATACTGGAGGAGAATTTCCTTCAGCGTGACATTCGTTGCCTTGGCCTTTACAACCGCGCCTGCAGAGTTATCCGTTGCAATAGGGGCCAGGTATTCAATATCAATAACCTCCGAGAATTTGCGTCGATGAGGGGCATCGCCATTCCCGCCTACCAGGGAAAATCGTTTAGATAAGCCTGTCGTGAGCGTTCGCCATGGCCCCTGTGTCTCAATTTCGACTCTGGAGAGAGTCGTTACGTTTTTGATAAGTGCCGCACCGTGGAGCGAACACCGTATCAAATACAAAAAGGAAAGTGCAACTGTAGTCTGCATTCCGTTCATAACGGCCCCCCAATGAATCTTGCCTTGAAGCGCAGAATTAATGATACCAAAAGGCGCCGGAGGGATCCACATTGCAAAACCAAGCTTCGAGTCCACACCCTCGTACACGAGATCAGCTTTGGGCCAGAACCATTCATGCTCGATAGCTTCTTCCATGGAAATACCAAAGGCAAACATGATAAAGTAGAACATTCCAATCGATCCAAAGACCAAGCCAATCACATAAAACGGCGACTTGGGTCCTAGATACTTCATCATGGCAGCAATGGTGACGCTGGGCGCGTGATGTATAAGAGACTTGACAATCAGAGCCATGTCTCCGGAAAATAAGACTTCACTGACACTCTTGCCATTGGTATCGACTTTGAACGCCAGCGTCCAAGTGAGGACTCCGACAGCGGCAAAGAAGCCACACAAGACGGGAAAGGGCAAGAAAGCGCCCAGGTTGGCCAGCTTGAAGACGCTCGCAAGGACCAGTAGTGCTCCCGAGATGAAAACCGCCGTACAAGCCAAAAAGGTAAACGTTCCCAAGAACATTTGGTCGCTGTCGTCTGAACTAACGTCGGGATCGTTGTGCAAGGTGTCGTCGACGCTCGCGGCAATTACTGCCAAAAAGGGCGCCGAGAAGAGATCAACTGTTGGATACAGGGCTGGAATGCTCCCGATATTGAGCCAGTACACCGGAGCTCCAAACATGATACCGAGCGAAGCCATTTTCGTCATGAGACCCAGTATAGGAACCTGTGCATGAGGGCGAGTAATCGCGCTTCCCATGGTCAAGCAAAATACAGTGTGATACAGTAAAAACATGAACGCCCCAATCAAGGCGGTTGGTTTCAAGCATTCGAGCATACATTCCTTCCCTTTGCCATGAAGCTTTCGAAACATGACCTGGCGACGGTGAGAAGCTGGCGGTGGCTCGTTTTCAATCTCTTGAATAGGCGGTAAACTGGATTCGACCTTGAGATTAGGGATGGGCTTTATTGTCTTCCTTTTGCTAGTAGTTCCAATTCTTGGGGTGATTTCGTGTGCCGCCGCCGCCGCCATGCTATCCGACGGTGTAAAGAGCCCACCCATGGACTCTGGCATCAACGGGGTCCGCTCGTTGGCTACCATTAACGGCTTGGCATCGGATTGACCGGTGGGCGAGTCAAAGAGCGCTTCCAGTGATTCGTCTCGAAGTAGCGGCTCGTTAAGTCTACTCTCTTTTTTGTTGGAGCGCACAATAGTCGATCTATCAGGTGCCTCGTCGGCCTCGTTCGCGTGAGGCGACTCCTCTCGTGCCAGGGCTCCAAACTGCTCGACGGAAAAGTTTTGCGTGGCCTTTTTGGACGCAGCTGGAGGGGCAAAGAGCCCCATTAAGGATGAAGCACCCTTTGGCTTGTTGGTTACTTCGTTTTCCATGTCTCCTTTCTCACACTCTATGTATTCTATCACTGCTACCGTAGTAAAGAGCCACCATCAACATCATCAATATTATGCCATTGTTCTAAAACGTAAAACGGTACTACGTACGTACGGGTGGCAAATCGGCCGATCGCGAAGTGTCACTTTAATATCGTACTGGTACTAAGTGATTCGGTCAACGAAGACGACCAATTTTCGATTACTTTGACCATGGCGATTCCTTGGGGTCTTACGGTCCTGTGGTGCCTTTGTTCGGCCGTCTCTGCGTTTCGTTCTTCGCATATATCACGCTGTGATAGAATACTGAGCAGAAAACCGGCGATCAGAAACCAGTTCCGCCCTATTCCGTCCTTTGCTGCAACGAATGGCGCCGCTACCGTCACAGGGACCGGGCAAGCTCAGCCTACTAGCGATATCTTGGACAAGTTTGCTGTTGATCTAACGGCTCTCTCTAAGATGTGTCCACCCATTCCATCGGCAGATATCTCGGCCAATGAGATTTTCATTTCCGCAGGCTCGAGTTACACTCAACTATGGGAGCATTCTACTTGGAGAAGGCACGCCTCACCTCCTCACGTTCGATACGCGCGCCACATCTGGCAATGGCCAGTTAGCACCACAGCACGACGCATCCTACCAGCAGTTATCATATCCATGTTATGGGCAGGTTTCGTTTCGTGGGCAGCCAACTACTTTCCTCGGTTTGGTATCGCAATCTTGTCCAAAAAGACGGGTGCCTCTGCTGCAGCTTCCGCACTCTCGGCGCCTCTCGCTCTTCTCTTGACGCTGCGTGCCAACTCGAGTATGAGTCGACTCCTGGAAGCAAGAGAAGCCTGGGCTCGGATGATTGTTCACTCGCGTAACCTGGCGAACCTGATTCAAATTTACTTGGTTCCAATCGCACCGCAAGCCGGCATTCTTGCTGCGAGACATTTGTCCGTGCTAGGTTGGATTCTCAAGGCAAAGCTGCGAGACGAAGACGACGAATCACAGCTACAGGTATTATCAACTATGTTGTCCGGCGATGACTTAATATGGTTATCGTCGCAAGTGAACCGTCCCAACGCTATCGTGGCACGAATCCGACAAATTACCGCGAATGGATTCAAGCGTTCTCCGACCGGGTGGGCGAGCAACACCCCGCTTGGCTTTTGTGAAGACCGACTTTTACAATTGGAGATTTCCATGGCTGTCGTAGAACGGATCTTCTCGAGTCCAATCCCTCCGACGTATAGCCGGCATTTGAGCCGTGTCCTGACCTTGTGGAGTTTTTTCATGCCCATCAACTTGCTGACGCTCGGTTTTACGACGTCCGGCGTGATGGCAGCCACTGCTATTTCGTCTTATGTATTCATGGGCATAGATGAAGTAGGTATGGAAATTGAACGTCCATCCACGCTCTTGCCGCTGCAGCAGCTCTCTGGGAAACTCCAGAATGCTGTGAGAGACCAATTCGTCACGCAAGTTGGTGGTGGAATGCCAGCGGTTCCGTAACATTTTAACATTCGAGTCTACTTTCGTACTACAGTAATAACACAACACAGCAAATAGAGGCTCACAATGCCTTCAGACTGTAGGTGTCTTGGTACTGCCCGATCAATCACTATCAGCCACCGAATCGTTACGAGGAGGCATGTTCTGGAGGTCACTGTCTTCAGGGCTTCGACACCCCTAGATCAATCACTACCAACCATCGAATCGTGACGCACTTGCGAACCCTGGAGTGTACTGATTCCTTGCGACGTATCTTCCACTCCACAAAGACAGCAACACACCCTCGTTTTGCTCAGATATTTCATTTCACCCTGCGAAAGGCCACCAAACGCCCTGATGAAAGCAGAGAAGAAGATGAATCCAATCAATGATAAAAACGGAAATTGAAGCATGTCTCGTGGTCTGAAAACCTCCGGCTCCAACACAATGTCCCCGAAACCACTACGTAGCAGAATCGGGACAAAAAGTGTCGGTTAGCGTGATAGGGCTTCGCCCATTCACTGCACTGCACTACTAGGAGCAACTTACATGGTCGTCGTACTCAGGAAAGCAAACCAGTAACCATCACGAAGTGATAAGTCTTCTTCGAGTCTCTCCATCTTCCAGGAACGAGTAGATTCTACAATGCAAAGCATCCAGCCATAGTAACAGCTCCCCCAAAGGAGATATTTATCCCACGGAATCGACAGCCACTGCAGACGAAATCTCCCAAAAGCGTCTGTGAAAATCGCCCGCGTTGGTTACGATGAATCCAACCTGCAAAATGCTGGCAAAGCCCACTGTGTACACCAACGTACGGCCACCTGTCGTCGACACGTTCTGGTTACCATATCCTATGGTAGTCATGACCGTGAAAAAGAACCAGGCTGTAGGCAAACGAATTCAAAATATGAGAGAGGTTAGTTTGGCTCAGGGCACTCAGACGGCAAGCGCATTCGACCTACCTCCAGCGGCAACGTTTTCGGAGCAGGATATGGCCTCATCCGATGAGATCTGCAGCGCTCGTACTTGTGCTTTCGTTTGCTCAATCCGCGAGGCATTGACGGGCAAGGTGAAGTATTGCTGGAAAAGGGCTTGTTGGTCCGTCGACCATGTATCGCAATAATATTACCTTTGCACATCCCCAATTTACCGACAGATTGGGAGGATTAATTACCGTTGTTTCATCTATCACGTATTGCCATCATTCACTTTTGCATGCACCGGGTGGAATCGTGTAATGTTTCTTTCCGGAATGCTACTATCGGATGATTCTGCTGGAGGGTTGCATCGATTCCAATCCAAAGTGAGATCTACCCGCCGCGGCTGTGCAACTACCAACTCGAGTTCATCCGTGGCCAATTCAAGAGCCTCTCCACAGCCCTTCATGAACTGTTACAGCTCCGTCACGTTGATTGGGCGGACTGCTTTGGTCTGGATAAGATCCGTGCCGAATATTACTTGGACCGTATCCGGAGTGATCCAATCTTGACTGTTTTGAGTCTCCAAGAGCAGCTAACCGATTTTCTATCGAGTTCCCGCAGAGTCTCGTTTAGGATATGCATATCGAAACATATACTAGGCGCTTGACTGGTCATATTCCGAATCGCCCCGATAGCTGTGGCGAGGATCGCATCGTCGCTGGCAATCTCGGGGGACGCTTCGAGCTTTGTCATGGCAAAACCACAGACTGACTATACAAGTACCAGTACTATTAGGGGCAGTAACACGTCGATCAAGAACCAAAAGAGCCCTGGCCATTTTGGGGGCAAGCGAGCGAGACACACGCAACCGACGGCCTGTAGACAGCGGAAACATCCTTCCTCTTTGTCGCTTTCTTCTACGCGAATGTTTTTGATCTTTAGCGCGCGCTTTTCATTGCTCGCACACTTGTGGTCCTGAATTATATCCGTGCCCGAAAAGGGTCGAGTCTCATCGCCAACCGTTGGTGAGCCATCGTCTTGTTGCTTTACCATTTTTTCATGTTCCCATTGTGGTGATTTCTGATTTTCTTCGACAGAAAAAAACAGTCTTCTCGCTCTGACTACTCTCAGATATTGTGAAACTACTTTGGATCTACTTAATACTGTATACCTAATAAATGTATATAATAATATTTAAATGTTATGTGTGACCAAAGACACGACTGAGACATTTTTGAATCATCCTCCGCTCCATTATAGTCCATTATTATTGTCGGGAATCCGAGTGGAGTCCCGGGAAAGAGTCACGTTTGCTCCAAATCCGATGAAACGGTTCCACGATCTGCAACAGTTTCATTCGCATTGGACTGGTTGAGTGATGGCGTATCCTTGGTCCAGTTCACTCCTTACTCCACGATTAGTCCCCTAGTAGAATCCTGTAGCCTTGGCTAGAACAGCCACGAAACAGAGATCGTAGATTTGTAATCTAAAGCTCACTTATTTTGTTTAT
>Ga0307981_1003352_pt1 | contig 12048 bp, 9 predicted proteins | sample OrgLakmetagen987_FD_201849 | JGI IMG/M metagenome (GOLD analysis project Ga0307981, IMG submission 201849) | Saline water microbial communities from Organic Lake, Antarctica - #987 | ecosystem: Environmental > Aquatic > Non-marine Saline and Alkaline > Saline | place: Antarctica: Organic Lake... | reverse complement strand
CGGTCAGGGTGGGCACAATCTCAGTGGTCTAACGTTAGGACCCGATGGTCGTGTTTATATTTCGCTTGCAGATAAAGGGCACTCGCTAACCACAACAGAAGGCAAAACTTATCACGCACCTAACAGCGGTGCTATTTTTCGCTGTGAATTGGATGGATCAAAATTCGAGCGCTTTTCGATCGGTGAACGCAATGCGCAGGAGCTCGCCTTTGATGCCTATGGAAATCTATTCAGTATGGATAACGATGGTGATTACACTGGTGAAATGGAGCGGGCACTCTATATCACCGAAGGAAGTGATCATGGTTGGCGTTTTAACTGGCAATGGTTAGGTAAGCAGGATTTTGTGAAGATCAGCGGAACGAAACCATACAATCCGTGGATGCGTGAAAAACTGTTTTTGCCTGATCACGATAGTCATGCCGCTTACTTGACTCCTACGATCGGTAATTTCGGGCCCGGACCTTGTGGGTTTACCGCCAACCCTGGAACCGCCATGAGTCAGGAACTTTCTGATAAGTTCTTCATGACGAACAATGAAAATAAAGTTCGCGTTTTTTCCTTCGCTCCTAAGGGCGCGTATTTCAAATTCACAGAACATGACAAGATTCCCGGGGGTAATACCAACACTGGGTTAGCGATCGGTCCCGGTGGCGCGCTCTTCGCTGCCAGCTATAAAAATGACGAGGTGAAAAGGGGCGACAAGGGAGCCATTTACAGATTCGATGTTACAAAAGAAAACCGGCACCCTCTGCGTGACCAGACGCAAGCTATTCTCCAGAGTAACGAAGCAGAACAACCCGCAGAAACTCTTTCCGCATGGTTAGGTCATGCAGATCAGCGAGTCCGCTTAAAAGCACAATTCGAGCTCGTGCGTCGGGGGACTTCCGGGCTAGCAGTGTTCGTTGAGCAAGCTAAAGTGAACACGCCACTCCTCGCTAGACTCCATGCCATTTGGGGGATCGGTCAGGCAGCTAGAACACAACCAGCACTCTTGAAACACTTAGCCCCTTTCTGGGAAACCACCGAAGCAGAAGTCTTGAGCCAACTCGCAAAAGTCGTCGGTGATGTGGGTGCGCAATCCTCACTCTACCGATCTGAACTACGCGCAGGGCTAAGTAATCCATCGATGCGGGTGCAATTTTTTTCCGCCATTGCTCTCGGGAACTTTGGGGAGAAAGCGGCAGCTTCTGAACTGGTCGCTCTCATTGCCAGCCCTGCCGCTGCAGCGGACGCTTATCTTCGCCACGCGGGATCGATGGGCATTCAAGGCGCCATGTCAGCCTCCGACCTGGCGGCACTTTCAAGCCATGAAAATACGAACGTTCGTCTGGCTGCGATTGTTGCCTTGAGGAGACTAAAAGCACCGGAAGTCCGCGCATTTTTAATGGACAAAGACGAGCGTGTATTACTCGAAGCAGCCCGCGCCATCCATGATGACCTGTCGATACCTGAAGCACTCCCTGATCTGGCAAAAATCCTCACAAGACATGATCTTAAAAGTGAGCCACTCTTGCGCCGCGCCATTAACGCTGCGTTAAGAAACGGTTCTGCAGATGACTTGCAACTTTTGGCTGACTTTCTTCTGACCAATGAGGGTGCTTCATCGGATGCCCGAGCCGTGGCACTCGCCTCCATTCTTTGGTGGTCAAAACCACCTGCCCTCGACCCAGTTGATGGTCGCTTCCGTGCAAAAGAGCCGCGTGATCAATCGCCGGTCAATGCTGTGGTCGAAGGACTTCAAGAAACCATTCTCAATGACGCCAAACTCACCGAGGTTCTTCTCAAAGGTGTTATTGAATTAGGAAATAGTCAGTGGCTCAAGAAAACTTATGCCAAGTTTGATCTCTGGTCGCCTCGCCTTCAGTCTCTCATGCTCAAGGCTCTTGCAGCAGCGAAAGATCCGCAACTTAAGGACTATGTTGAGCAGGGACTTGCCTCTAAGAATCGCGACGTTCAAGAGACAGCGCGGGGATTAGCAAAAGAAGCGGGGATTCCCGTGATTGACCTTTTGCTTGCCATTCTCGATGATCCCAAATCAAGCGGATATGGAAAGGCGCTACTCGAATTAGCCAAACTCAAAGATGAGCCCAAGGCAACAGCTCGATTCCAGACGCTACTGGCGCAATACAAAGCGGGGACGACCCCAAGTAAGTGGCAGCTTGAAATGTGGCAGGCGGCGAAGATACGTGGTATCACCTTACCTGCCACGCCAGAACGGTTGGAGTTTGGTGGCGATCCTAAAAGAGGGAAAAAACTTGTGAAGACCCATGCGGCAGCACAGTGTATTCGTTGTCACCAGATCGGTAAAAGTGTGAATGCTGGAATTGGCCCGAACCTCACAAAAATTGGTAAGACTCGCGACCGAGCGCATCTTGTTGATTCCCTACTAAATCCTAATAGTGATCTTTCAGAAGGTTACGGTTCTGTTTTGTTAGAAACTAAAACAGGCGAACAAGTATCAGGTGTTTTAGAAAAGAAAGGTGCTAAAGAATGGGTTATCACGCTTCCCGATACGACGAAAAAGACCGTAGCCGTCGATCAAATAAAAACGCACACGCTGATGTCTTCAATGCCTCCTATGGGACTACTTTTGAAAGAATATGAAATCAGGGATATCATCAGTTACTTGGCGAATTTGCGATAGGCGCACTGATTTTTAAGAAAGCTGGATCACGCAAAATTAAACCTGAGAAAAGAACATAAAAAGGGACGTACCCGAATGGCGCGACCAAGAATACAATGGAGGAACTGCATTCCAGACTAAAGGTAAATGGAACGTTACAAAAGAAATGCTAATAGAATGATAATATTATATCTTGAGGTGGGATGTAAAACTAAACACAGCCTACGGTTGTAGCAGGATTTTTGGCTATGGATAGGCGGGGAGTTTGGTGCCGCTTACGCTGGTTCAAGTTTAACAATAGTTCATCAAGATAACCGCTTTAGAGATACAGGTAGGAATGAAATAAGCACCCTGTATTAGGGTGCTTATGAAAAAGTTAATATGGGCTGGTTAATGCTAACCTCTGAGTTCACTACTGTGCTTGAGTCTGCGTGATGCTGTTGAGTAGAGTTCTTTGTACCTAATTTTAGCGTAATAGTAGACGATGTGGTTTTCATTCCCCACTGACATGAGCACTGCTTCCGCGAAAGCTCTGGGATGATAATCCTTTTCGAGGAGTTCTTTGCCAATTATGGTGTAGATTCTATCTTCAAGAGTTGCGTGTAGCTTTTCTTTATCATCTGGTAGTGAGGCGATAGGAGTTGCAGACTTGATATTGGAGGGGTTTTGTTTTGGTAGTTTTTCAGCCATGACATTGATGATTACGAGATTTAGAAAGCGTTAGTTGAACGTAGCGAGAATAATTTTCAGAGAGACAACAAGGTGAGGCCGATATGGTATCATGACAAGAGTTTATTTAGTTCTATTCTCATCATGTCTATTTATTGAGGTGGAGTAAATAATTCTTCACTCCACGAGTCTAGTGAAGGATCACTGACTTTGTGGTGGAGGTCCGCTATGTCTTTTGGGTTTCGTTTTAGCCTTAGGTAGAGTAGGTAAGAAGCGAGTGTGTCTTGCTCCTTATTGGTGCAGAGAGCTAGTGCACTTTTGAGTTCATCGAGTTCCATGATGGTTAATAGTCGTTAGTGTGTGATCTTATTTACCGCTCTTTTAATTAGCTTAGTATATTCTATCGATTTCTGCCTGCGCAGATCTCTATCTTAGCGCTTTTTGGGAATTATTAGAGGTAAGTTTTACAAGATACGTAGTAAGGGTGTTGAGCCAGAGTGTAGTCAAGCATAAGTATTGAAGTAACTTGGATTAATAGGAGCAAACGCGGCTAAGGGCAAGCTGGAAAGCCGCTTATTAGTTTGTATCATTCTTTGTGAATGACTTGAATAATCATTGTCAGATTAGTGGCTTTTTTAATAAAAGGTAATGGATGAGAAATTATTTGGCACTGACAGAATCCGCAGCGAAACTCCATGCTACCAACATCTACAATACTGTGAACGCAGTCATCGGTTGCTAAAGTGATGAGATTTTTAGAGTCTGTTAAAAAAGGTAATTTATGGCCACTGCGTGAGGGTGATGTCTCCAGCGAGCAACTTATCGCGTGTAAAACACTCGGAGAATTCCAACGAGAGCTAGCTCCAGAAGATGCTAGTATCTATACGAATGCCTGGGTTGATCCAGCTGACTGGAAGGCTCTGACAGATAGCGAAAATGAAGGTCAGCTCGTCACTGAGTCTGGCGATGTCTTAGGGTTTATCGAAGGGAAGGGGGCGGGTCAACTAGTGGCTTCTTCATTATCTAGACTGATCCTGCATCCATGGGATCTCATCTATGTGAATGAGCAAGTTGTTGCGAAGCTAACAGAGTCGATCGTCGATGGCGAAGTCAGCTCTGCGGCGCATATTGAAGGGATGCTTCAAGTGGGTGAAGGGACTAGAATTCTTCCCGGAGTATTTATTGAAGGTAATGTAGTTATCGGTAAGAACTGTAAAGTAGGTCCTAACTGTTATATCCGTGGGAACACTACTATCGGTGATGACTGCCATGTCGGCCAGTCTGCGGAGGTGAAGAATTCGCTAATAGGGCATGGCTCATCCGTGGGCCACCTCAGTTACGTTGGGGATAGCGTCCTTGGGAATAAGGTGAATTTTGGCGCGGCTACTGTGACCGCTAACTTCCGACATGATAGAGCAAACCATCGCTCGATGAGTGGAGGAGATTTAGTAGACACTGGCAGAAGGAAATTTGGAGCCATCGTGGGTGATGGCGTTCATACTGGGATACACACCGCTATTTACCCCGGTAGGAAGCTAGGGCCGGGAACCTCAACTAGACCTAATGCTGATGTTCAAAAAGATCTAATCGAGTGTTAAACTCCGATATCAACCGCTCCATTCAGTAAAGAGAATAGAACGAAGATCACGATGCCGATGATGACGGCGATAATCATGTAGGACCAGAGCAGGGCGATGAGGCCTAGCGTTAGTCCTGCTCCTGCGGTATCAAAATGAAAATGGAGTCCGCTCTGTTTTTCTGAGCCCCCTTGCTGGCGGATGAATTTACTACAGATACCTAGCACCACTGAAATTAAACCAGCAGTGAGGACAAAGACATTCTCAACCATGAAGCCTCTTGGTTTTTGGAGCACCACTATTTCCTTCTCTTTACCCAAGAATCTTTGCTTCAGCAGGCTCACACCTTTTTCTCGCAAACTTTCCTTTTTGAGTTCGGGGGTGCTTGAGTCATAGATGAATCCACCATTATTACTTGAAACGGCTAGGCCAAGCCCAATTATACCACAGATTAATGCAATGATTCCGATGGTTGCTTTGAATTTTTTAATGTTCATAGGTTTGATGACTAGATGTCTTCTACCATATCAGCTGATACTTCCTACCTTAAAACTAAAAGGCACCGAGCAGGATGGAGCCTGTCGATGCCTTGTTTTGAAATTATCTTTCTTCGTTCCCTACTTTCCTCCTGCAGGATTGATTTCTGCTTCTAGGTTTGCATCTAGTAGCTCGCGGCGCAGGTTGATGCCTCTGTATTTACTGAAGAGGTAGACGATCGGTGATGCGATGAAGATCGATGAGTAGGTTCCTACGACGACTCCAATCATGATGGTGAGTGAGAAGTCTGAGAGAGCCTGCCCACCAAAGATGAAGAGCACTAGCACGGCCATGAAGGTAGTGGCCGAGGTAAGGATGGTTCTTGAGAGGGTGGCGTTGATCGCCTGATTCATCACATCCTTCACTTCGCCACGTTGGGTTTGTAGGCTTTCGCGGATACGGTCGAATACCACAATGGTGTCATTGATCGAGTAACCTGCGATGGTGAGGAAGGCTCCGATGTGGATCAGTGCTAGTTCATCTCCTACCATGAAGAGCACACCGAGACAGATCAGGATATCATGAAGTAGCGCGAAGAATGCTCCGACGGCAAAGGAAAACTCGAATCTAATAGTGATGTAAATCATCACTGCGATGAGTCCAAAGCCGAGAGCGTAAATAGCGTTCATGAGGAACTCACCACCCATCGAGGCGCTGACAGATTCTGAGTTTGCTTGAATCACGAACCTAGTTTGGGTATCACCATTACCATCTACGTATTCCTCTTTGTCATTGTATTTAGGTAGTGTTTCTCTGAGTTCATCAATGATGTTCTGAGTGTCTGCTGGGTCGCTCTTAATAGAGATGATTTTCCCTGATCCAGCAGGATCCTCTATTTGGAGGGAGGCGTTCTTGCTTGGCTTGGCGCTAGAGATGATTTTCTTTAGCTCAGCTTGATCAATATTTTGTCCTGCAGGAACGGAGAAGCGGGTAATGTTTCCTCCAGTGAAGTCGATACCGAGGTTACTTTTGCCTTCGACGCCTACGAAGGTGAGTCCACCAACGATCATAATGGCTGAGAGGATAAAGGCATATTTACGCTTGCTGAGGAAATCAATCACACGCTTAGGGACGAGATCCATAAATTTGATATTCTTTAGTATGCCCAGGTCTGCGCTCCACCAGAATAGCACGCGGGTGCAGAGCAGTGAAGCGAGGAGCGTGCCGAGGATACCGATGGTGAGTGTTACGGCGAATCCTTTCACTGATCCAGATGCCTGCCAGAAGAGAATCACCGCTGTGATAAGCGTGGTGACGTTCGCGTCAAAGATGGCTACGAAGGCCTTCTCATATGCTGCTCCGATGGCGGTCCTGACAGATTTTCCTCGCGCTAGCTCTTCTCTCATGCGCTCGTAGATGAGCACGTTCGCATCCACTGCCACACCGATGGTGAGGATGATACCTGCGATTCCCGGTAGGGTGAATGATGCGCCGAAGGCCGCCATAGCACCGAAGAGAATGATGATGTTTACCATGAGTCCGATGAGGGCGATGATACCTGCGAAACGGTAGTAAAGGAGAATGAAAAGGATAGTGAATGCGAGACCTACGATACCGGCATTGATGCCCTGCTTGACGGTGGCTTCACCGAGTGAAGCAGAGATGGAACGCTGTTCCATGACCTCGATATCGTTTTCGAGCGGGTTCTGGAGCGCTTTGGTGAGTTCGTCAGCTTCTTTCTTGGAGTCTAGTCCAGTGATGACGAATCTCTTACCGAGAGTCTCAGCGTTTAAGGTAGCATAGTTGACCACTTTGCCATCGAGAACGGTAGCGATCATGTCGATGTTCTTAGTAAGTGTGCCCGTGAATTCTTCCATCCGGTCTCCACCTTGACCAGTGAGCTCGATGTTAACGATAGAGAAGTCTCGCGCATCCACGAAGGCTGCTTTCACGTATTTACCAGTGAGCGCTTCTCTACGTTTTATAAGAACATTTTCAAACGTTACTTCTTTTGTGTCTTCATTCACTACTTTGTGAGGGAGGACGGTATAGCCCGGGATGATCTCTCCCGCTGCTACTTGATCAGCGAGCTGCCTAGATTCTCTATGAACGCTGTGGATAGTAAGTTTAGCAGAAGTAGTGAGGAGCTTGATGAGTTCGTTTGCTTCTTCAGGCGAGAGTTTAGGGATCTGGATCTCAAGGCGATTTCCAACGATGTTGACTCGGGCATCGAGCGTGCCTCTGGAGTTAATGCGTTTCTCTAGGATGGTCTTAGCTGAGTCCATCGCTTCTGGAGTGATCGGTAGCTCTTCAAGAGTGAGTGGATCGATGTTTGGTTTCACCTCTAGGATGACAGAAGTTCCACCGACGATTTCGATGCCACCGTTGAGGTTGTTGGCTTCGCTAAATGTCATTTTACCGCTGAGAACCTTGCCGAGGTTACCAGGGCTAATGATGGCGAAGAATGAACAGATCGTGATGGTAGCTACGATGATAGTGCCGATGTTGCGCTTGTGCTTGAGTTTCTCAGTAGCGAGATACCAGAAGAGTAGGATGAGCACGGTGACGCCGATCATGAGAACGGTAGTTCCAGATTCAGCATCAGTGGCTGCGAGCAGTGTAGCGAGTGTTGTCATAAAATGTAATGGTTAAAATACGGGTATAGTTGCACCATCTATCGATGAGCGGTAAGTTTCATAACGCCATTTCGGCCAAGGTCAATCCCTAGTTGCTTTAAGTAGCAGATTTTAAACGGTAACTTTAGCAATCACGCGGCTCCAGAGTGACTTGACAAGCGATATCATGTAATACATTGTTATAACATGATCAAGACAATCACTAAAATTGGCAACTCAAAGGGGATTATCCTCGATGCCGCATTACTCGAACTCGCCAACCTCAGGGAAGGCGATAAAGTGAACGTAACCGTGCACAGTGGCGGGACGATTACGATGGTGCCAAACTCTCCGCGTGTGGATGATGAGACCTTTGATAAAGTTCTAGATGGAGTGATCGGTGACTACTCAAGCACTCTGACAAAACTCAGCTAAACATTTGTGAGAGAATCTATTCATCCAAGTTTACAACAAGTTTTACGAGTGCATCATAGAGTCTTAGAAAAAGACGGTGGCTGTGATGGAGTGAGAGAAATGAGCTTGCTGGAGAGCGCCATTGCTGCTCCTCAAGCAACGTTTGGTGGTGAGCCGATTATGGACGATCCGGTTGAAATTGCCGCCGCATATCTATTCTACCTCTGCAAAAACCACCCTTTTCTCGATGGTAATAAACGCGTAGCTCTCGCGACCAGTCTGGTCTTCATGCGTCTCAACGGGCTCGAGCCGAAGGGAGATAGCGACGTCTGGGAAGCACTCGTCTTAGATGTCGCGGCTTCTAAACTCGACCGCATAGAAACTACTGAGAGGTTACGCATCCTCGTGCATGCTGCGGAGGCTGCGAAGTAGAGTTCTCGCTCTCTATTTCTCTTTTTCTGACAATGCCTGAATCAATAGCTTGGCGGTGGCTGCACTGGATGCTGGATTCTGGCCGGTGATTAAATTTCCATCTCGCACTGCATGCACCGCGAAGTTATCGCGTGTCTCCACCTTAGCCCCTAGTTTGCGCAGTCTGGTTTCGAGCAAGAAAGGCATGTCCTTAACTAATTTAACCGCACGTTCTTCTGAATCTGTAAACGCGGCTACTTTCCTCCCTTTAACGAGTGGGGTACCATCTTTTTTTACGACGTTCACCAGCGCAGCGGGACCATGGCAGACAGCGGCGATGGGCTTGGCTTGCTCGTCAAACTCCTGGATAAGTTTTGCTGCGGCAGGGTCATCAGCCAAATCAAACATCACACCATGCCCGCCGGAAATGAAAATGGCAGAAAATCGATCTGTAGATACTGTCGCAAGAGCCTTGGTTTTAACTAAACGCTGAGCCGCCACCTTCCAGGCTGCAGCTTGTTCTGGCGTTGGTTTACTGCGTGGATCTATCGGTGCAGCGCCTCCTTTCGGAGTGATCACTTCTACCTGATAACCCGCATCGGTAAATACTTGATAGGGAACGGCAAACTCTTCAAGCCAGAGTCCCGTAGGCTTTCCGTTCTCCATTTTTGCAGCCCCGGTAACCAGCATCAAAATTGTTTTTCCTTCTGCGGCTTCTTTTGCTGCGAGCGAGCTGATGCCAGCGCATAGGATGATCAGCATACTGATCCAATTTCTGAGAGATGTTTTGGTATTAGTCATAGGATACTATTCAGGTATTTTTTGTTAATAGCAATTTATTTTGACCGAGCTGCCGAGACTACTGTATATTTTAAGGTAGGGCACGATCGCCGAGCGTGCCGCGCTACTCCCAAAATCTAACTAACTACCATTACACAAAACGGAACTATGAGTTCCGTGATTTATGGTCGATGGTTCCGATATGGTTTCTGGTGTGAGGGGGCTGAAATGGCGTAACTCGGATTGCCCGGCGGTCAATCCCTACCGGTAAACCTTCGGTTTCCGTTGGTAGGGCACGATCGCCGAGCGTGCCGCGCTACTCCCAAAATCTAACTAACTACCATTCAATAGATAGGAACCCTGAGCTTAGAATTCTGAAATAGTTCTGGGTTGGAGCTAGCTGAATGGCATATCGCGGATTGCCTGGTAGTCAATCCCTACCGGCGGAGGATCAGGGCGATGGCTTTATCTGCAAAGCGCTGGCCGAGGATCTTGTATCCCTCGGGGGTGTAATGCAGGTCGTGGATAATGCTCCCGTCTACTTGTTTTCTGTCGTTTAAATCATCGGTATCCACCCAGGTGCCGCGTAGATGGGATTCTGCGAATTCGACCTGGGTTTTGCGGATGTATTTTCTACCTGCCAGTCGCTTTTTTACATCGAGGCCGTTATCGCTGATGCGGCCGATGACCAGATTGATGTCCTTGAAGGCGAGATCCGTTTGTAACTGAGTGAGCAGTTCCTTCAGATAGGCGTCATAGGCGGTGTTGTTCAGGTCTGACTCACCCTGCATCCAGAGGAAAGTGATCGTTTTGATCGTCTCCCCTTTAATCGAAGCCTTCACTGCGGTGATCAGTGGCTGGTAAAGATTACCTCTGACCTTGGGCACGCGCCCTCTGGTTGGCGGTGGAGACTCGTGGTTTGTCTTGGCCCAGCTGCGGATCGACTGCCCACCGTGGGCTTTCTTAACGATAATGATGTTTTCTTTGCCAAACTTCTTCGTAACAGCAGGCGTGAACGACACTTCCGGCTTCATCCCGACCATGTTCGACTGACCCGAGAGAATGAACAGGTGCTTGCCACCAGCCATAGCGATGCTGACAGAGAAGATCTGCAGAATCGCTACGATCCAGATGACAGGTTTCATCGTTTTACTTAATGGGATTAATTCACCAGTCACTATTTAGGAACAGGAGTAAGCGTGAAATTCCTGATACTCAGACCTTTGTTAGGCGCTTTCAGAGTGAGTTGAAGTTTGTTTCTCCCTGCCTTGAGCGCCATCGGCACTGGCTCGGTCTCCATCCAATCACCGATGGTGAACGGCACGGCGACTTCGTGCATGTTGCGTCTGTTTGCTCGGATCGTGAAGGATCTATCCACAGTGACTGTTACCACGTTAGCGGTGAAATTGTAGGTTCCAGCCTCAGGAAGATTGACTGTATAGGATCGCAGTTCAGGGCGATTTCCAGCGAGGTTATAATGCAGTTGCACAAACGTATCACAATAGCTTTTCATGAACCGAACTTTCTCGGTGCTGATCGGCTTAGAGCTAGCTGCAACGGGGATGGTGATGACTCCATTTTCATCGGTGGTGATGGTTTTGTCTGCTTCAGTGAGTTCCACCTGTGGAAATTCTTTCTCTTTCTTTTCAGAGCCATCTTCTTCATCCCAATCCGAATTGGGGGAAACAGCAGCCTCATTTGATTCAGCAAACTCGGAACCGACGGCTGCGAGCGCTTTCAAATCAGCATCTTGCACGATAGAAAGTTTTTTATAGTGAGCCAATGATTTCCAAAAGCCACCACCGACGCCGAATTGCATGCGGGCAACGATGTCTTCAGCGAAGGCATCACCTAGCCAATTCATACGGTGGACTTTATGATATTCAACAGACTTGCTACGTGCTCTGGATTCCAATTCGAAGTCTAGGCCACATTGTCCGCGGAAATGGTTGTGGGTCCAGTGTGCCCCAAAAACGGTAACCCATCCATCTGGTGTCCAGTGACTGATCGCAGCGTGCCCTGTTTGTGGAGCAGGACGTGAGGGAATACCAAAGGCGTGAGTTGCGGTTCTGCCGGTGAATGCGCGAGGACCACAGATGCCGCCTACAAGGAAGTAGCTCTGCATCCCAGTAAGCTTATATTTTTCACGCCCAACTGCCCTTGCTTCACCAGCATTCGAGGTATAGGGAACATCGCTTTTGGTGATACGACAGTAGCGCCATTGATAATCTAATTTCATATGATCGGGTCGATAATTACGGATCATTTTTCTCATCCAAGTCACTGATTCAAGAGGTCTGAAAGCAAAGATAAAGCGACAATCCCAAGCCGTTAGTGTCGAGAAGGCTGGATCAAGCTCACCATTGAGGAATGCTTTTTCGTAGCTCAAATAATATTCAGTGATGGCTTCTGGGGCGGTCTTTCCTTCTGGCACGTGGTTTCCATCGGGATGCTCAAGTGAGCTAGCAAGTGCCCATAG
>Ga0307981_1003351_pt1 | contig 12050 bp, 10 predicted proteins | sample OrgLakmetagen987_FD_201849 | JGI IMG/M metagenome (GOLD analysis project Ga0307981, IMG submission 201849) | Saline water microbial communities from Organic Lake, Antarctica - #987 | ecosystem: Environmental > Aquatic > Non-marine Saline and Alkaline > Saline | place: Antarctica: Organic Lake... | reverse complement strand
ACTAGCAATTCCCAACCTTGAAGCATATACAATAGCCTCATTGGCCATGGTACTGGTCGCCTGGTGTGAGTGGATAATTTGAATGCCTTCTCGAATGAGGATCCATCGCAACAGGGGCAGCGAAGCTGTGAATGTGGGGCATGAATCAGCGTCTACCATCGAAACAAAAGGGCAGTAATAGACTTTCAGATTGTCTGACATGTATCTCACGCCTTTTCTATTGCCGTATGCGTGAGTAATGACAATAACCTTGTGTCCTTGCCGAAGAAGATGCTGCGAAAGACTCCAAATGTGATTTTCGACGCCTCCCAGGCGTGGGTAGAAAAAGTCACAGACCATTGCGATACGGTGCTGTTTCGTCTTCATGCTTGGTGAATCCATGGTACGGGTTACAAATATTAGGTGTCTGAGACGCCTGCAGTAGCTAGTAGCAAGTGGACGCTTGAGCCGGCAACATCATGGTCCCTCTTGTCTCTTTTCGCTTTTCGTTTTCACTGTTTTTCTTGGAGTTTGGAATAAGGAATGAAGCATGTCAAAAGCGCAGATCTTGATTGGAGAGGAAAAAAAAGAAAAGGAGCAATCAACACCCAATTAAAAGCCTCCAAGTGGAGCGATGGAGAACAACTCAAAACGAAACAGCCCAGAACCTAAAGAACAGATCAAGAGACAAAACGAGAATTGAAAAATGCCTGTTGACAACGTTGACGACCTTGACATCAACAACCATTGCACTGCCGCCTTTTCCACAGCACACAGAGTTGCGGATTCGTTGACGTTATAAGATATTCTTACTGTCATAGTTCAGTACGATAGCAGAATAAGCTCCAGCGACGAAAAAGTAGCCGACTTTCAATCGAAAGCTTGAGAAAGAAAAATCACCATGTCAGGAGACGCCGATATGATGGACACCAAGCTGGGTCCTCCGCCGGGAGACGAATACGAAGAGATCCGAGAACAGGTACGAGCCTCGTGTAGTGAGATAGCTAATAATCCATTATCCAGGTATATGGTATCTTGCTCACATTTATCCTCCTCATTTTGCTACTTCCACAGGATCGCTACCTACCGATTGCCAACATTGCTCGCATAATGAAGAACACGTTGCCCGAAAACGCCAAGATTGCCAAGGACTCGAAAGAAACTGTCCAAGAATGCGTCTCGGAGTTCATTTCTTTCATTACATCGGAAGCGAGTGACAAGTGCTTGCAAGAAAAGCGAAAGACCATCAATGGAGATGATCTTTTGTGGGCCATGTCCACGTTGGGTTTTGACAAGTACGTTGAGCCTTTGAAGCTATACCTTAGCAAGTATCGGGAAGCTGTGCGCGGAGACAAACCAGAAAAGCATGGGCGTGTGGGGCTACACGAGGACGCCTAATTACTGACGGAATGTTCATGTTGGCGCGACTCTCGCGACTCGAAATCCAATGCATGGGGATCTTTTGGTACCGCTGGCTTTCGAGTGCCGGTTGTTACTCTTCTTGGTATACGAGTCAGTCTTGTCTCGTTGCTATCTGGTTGGATGCATCTAACTTCCGAACCTGCTTTGTTGTTGTTGTTGTTGTTGTTGAGATATAGTTAGTCTTTATCTTTACCGAGCTGGTACCTCCCGGTACTCTTTTTCTTCTAGAGTAGCCAGACTAGAGCTGCTAGTAGACTGCTGGCTACCGCTATCATTTAGAGCTTGCATCCAGTAGTCGTTACCTACTCTTCATGAGTACCAGGTAGGTATTACTAGACTAAAGTTTCCGGTATCGTACTGTACGCACGGAGGTCGAGCGAGGCTACCGTATGGCATAGTCTAACTGTTGGCATGATTTGCGCGCGCAAATGACACTGTGAAGCCGTGAAGACCAAGAAACGGCAAACGGCGTCCGACTTTATCATTGTCTGTTGTCTTCACAGAGTAGCTAGTACCAGTTGTTAGCCAGGCTGCAGACTGCCTTATAGCTCGTTACTACTGTACGGCATCTTTGCTGTTAGAGTGTCGTTACTCTACCATGCCTCCTGCAGTAATAATCCCGGAGAGCGTTAGAACCGTCGAAGCCGATGACGCAACCAACGCAACCAACGCGACCACGAAGGATGCCTCGCCCACCGATGACCAGACACTGTTGCTACCAACCTCCACCAACGAAACATCTGCTGCTGTGACGGATGGCACGATTCCCACGAAACGAAAGCGCAGGGCGAGACGATTGGATCCCTGCTTTGTCAATGGACAGCCAAAGCGAAAGCCAGCGGCCAAGAAAAAGAAAAAAATGAATGCCGAGGAAGAGTTTGCGAGCTTTTGGATCTGCTCTGAATGCAAAGAGGCAGAGTGCATGATGAAACCCGAAGCCGACAAGTTGCTAATCTGCGAAGGAGCCTGCCGACGTCTCTTTCATTATCCGTGCGCGGGTCTTTCGGAGCTCCCGGCGGAAGACGAAGCCTACGTCTGTACCGACTGCCAAAGTAGCAAGCATCCCTGTTCGTTCTGTTTTACTTACGGTGTCGACAACGAAGTTGTATTTTGCTGCAGCAAAGACGGGTGTGGTCTCTTCTTTCACGAGTCCTGTCTTTCCATGAGAAACGTGGAGGTGGAGCGAATACGTCCGGACGAAGTGGAGAGTGCCAACGAACCTGACGCTGGTTCGTCGGAAGATGCTGTGCTGGCAGAAATGTGCCGTTTCATTTGCCCAGCGCATAGCTGTTGGACCTGCACGCAAAAGGACGTTAAAGAAGGGGAGCAGGCTGAAAAGGGATCGGCCAAGAAGAAGGGACGAAAGAAGAAGGGAAAAAGTGTAAGCGGCACCTTTGAATGCAAGTCAAAGGCAATGCTAACGGTAAGTTACACGAGTCGCGGTTTGGCTATTGCATGCTGCGTTATTGCAACAGACCGCTCACATGGTCTTTGCTTATGAATACAACTTTTCTTTAGCGCTGCATGGAGTGCCCTCTTTCCTACCATGTGACCTGCATTCCTCCTCCCGCTCGGTTCCATGAGCTGGCGCTACTCTGTCACGAGCACTCATCGACCTGCAAGCTACCCGAGCTGGACGCCGAGACATCAATTGCAGTCAAGATCGAACAGTCAATCGACAAACGGTTTGAGCGGATCGAAACAAAACGAGTTAGGCTGCGCAAGAACAACGACTCCAATCCTTTCTTTCCCGGAATATCAGGGGACAAAGAGACCGAGAAGGAAGCAAAGCTGTTGAAGTTGAATCAAGAGAGCGACGGATTTACGGATGAGCTCATGTTTTGCTTGCCGTGCGACTTCAAAGACGAAGTGTATGCTATCCCGCCGGCGTATCACCATATCAATTCCCTCAAGTACGATCAAGCGCATCGACCACCGCGCGTTGCGCCTTCGGGAGATTCTTGTGGATGCAGTGGGTTTTGTGGTGACGACTGCATCAACCGAATGCTGTACGTTGAATGCTTTGGCGACTTTTCCAAGCCAGGTACGAAGAACAAACATTCGAATTGCAAAGTTGGTTTGAAGTGCTGTAATCGCAAGCTTGGACAGCGAAAGTTTGCGAAATGCAAGCCCAGACGGGAGCAAGGGAAAGGATGGGGACTCGTAGTGGTAGACAAGGCAATGAAAGGCGATCTTTTGCAAGAATATGTTGGCGACGTGATTGATGAAAAGATGAAAGAGCAGCGCTTATCCGACTGGGCGAAAGAGCACCCCAACGATCCCAACTTTTACGTCATGGCACTGGCGCCTGGTTGGTTCATTGACGCGCGCCACGAAGCAAACCTCAGCCGCTTTATCAATCATTCCTGCGATCCAAACTGCATTTTGCTCCCGATCAATGTTGGCGGGCATATTCGCAACGGCATTTTTGCATTGCGCGACCTTGCTCCCGGCGAGTTCTTGAGCTACGATTATCAGTTTGACACGAGACAAGGGGACAGATTTGTCTGCCGATGCGGTGCCAGTAAGTGCCGTGGTACCATGAAGGGCGGGGCGGCCGTTGCTGACGCCGCCGTCAAGAAGACCAAGAATGAGATATGGCAGGATGCCAAGAATCGCTTTGAAAGGGATAAGCGGTTTCTTGAAGATTGCACCGAAGACGAAGAGAGGAGGTGTTCCCAAGTCGACGCGACTGTCCCGGGTGCAGAGAACAAGGACGAGCTGGTGGCGAATGGCTTGAGGGAAAAACACCGAGATAGCATCATTCGCAACCGCATCTGTCTTTGGCGCAACGCTTCTTGCGGGTCCGACTTTGTGGCCCGTCTGGAACGAATGGAAAAGAAAAAAAAGATATAAAGCGATAATCGAATACAACCAACATTTTACCAGATATTATTAAACTATTCCCTACATCTTTCATCCCTTTGTCTCCAGTATGTCTCGTCATGTAACTTGTCAGAGGATGGTATAGTACGGCGAACGACACGAGATGCATCTAATCCGAGTCGGAATCAAACCCAAGAACAGCAAACTTGTTGACAACTTTTTTCTCGGCCGGCTTTTCCGGCGGCGGGGCAGGAGTCGGTGCCTTTTTGACAACAGGCGCTGCAGCAGCAGTACCAGCAGGCTTTGTCTTTCCCTCCTTCTTTGCACCGCGCTGCCAGCTATCCTTACCGTCCTTGCCGGCTCCATGGTCCTTGGCGCCACCATGGTCCTTGGCGCCGCTTCCTGCCGACTTTTTTCTTTCACTGGATTTATCTCCGCGACCACCACCACCGCGTCCACGGCCACCACTACCGCTGCGACCATCCGTTCTCTTGCCGTCACCCTGTTCCGACTTGCGACTTTCTACCCAAGACTGTTCGTCACGAGGTTTGGCTCCCCCGAAAATGCTAGTGTTGGCACCCGATTTGTCGGCACCGTCGACAGGCTTTGAGCGAGGCTGCAACTTGAGACTGGGACGTTCTCCCGGCGGTCCACTACTCGAACCGAAACCGCCGCCGCCGCCACCACTGCCGCGTCCGTTGTTACCATGATTTCCACCCCGAAACTTACTACCGTCCGGGCCATCCGACGGACCAAACGTGTTGCGATGGCCTCCACCGCCACGGCCTCCTCCACCACCACGGCCTCCACCACCGCCACGGCCACCTCCAGCACCGGCTTGATTTGCCGTATCCAACTGAATCGTGCGTCCCGCTAGCTCAGTCTGGCCCTCCTTGTTGAGATCCATGAGCGCCTTGAGCTGATCGAGCGTTTCGACCTGCACGTATCCAAAGCCCCGGTGCCTGGGTTTATTGGCATTTCCCCCCGGAGCAGGAGCGTGTCGGTCCTTGCGTTCCATCATGATGCGCGAATGCAACACGTTGATTTCAATTCCGAGTCGCTCTTTGGCCACGGCAGCGATTCCTTGACCGAGCTGGTCCGGTTCGGTAATGTTGTACGAGACGTTTCCAACATAGGCTGTAAAGGGAGGTTCCGTGGGAAAGTCGTAGGTCTTGGGAGGCGGGGGTTGTTCGTCGTGCTCGTGCTCTTCTTCGTGCCGTTCCGTGGGTTCGTCAGGGAGCTGCTGGACTTGGACTTGTTCTTCCGGAGTGAGGTCTTCCTCATCAGAAGAGTCGTGATCGGCCCAGTTCTTGACCATGGTGAATTACAAAATGCCGAGGCAAGCAAGTATCGTATACTGTAGTGGAGGGTATGTACGATACTGTTGTTTCCTGAAGAGAGTAACTGTACTACAGTAACCTACGAAAGATCTGCTTTGGTATACAAAATCAGTAAGAGCAACAAGCACAAGCACAAACAACAAAGCACAAAGTCTGTCAACTATCAAGGTGCTGAAGCCGAGTGAAGGCAATAGGATCTGCATCGACTAACAGCAACAGCAGGTGCGAGGTCAGGGCGAAGGATCCGCGCGGTCGGTCGCACCAATATGGTACTGGTACTGGTACCGTATTGGTCTTTACTGCGGGAGCTCTACGGTACCTAGTAGTCTCTATCCTACAGTAATAATCCGTTGGGTCCCGTATTACCCGTGATTCACTGTCGGCCCTTGAATTTCTCGGCCAACCACAATACCAACATCCAACGAAATTTTCCCACAATTCGAGCAAAGGGGCCATGACGTTCCCACCAGCGGGAGGGGACATCCTGCAAACACGGGAGACGCCTCGACAGCTTGACCGTGAGCTCAGTGAAACCAACGTAAGTGCTATTGCTCGATTGATTCGTTCCTCATGGAATTCCTGCAAACACTCGTTTTGCCGTTTAAATGATGATATCACCCTTTGTTTCACGACGGTCTTTTGATTGTTGGTGTGGAGCAGAGCTTCCGGTCGTTCCCAAAATGGAAAGCGATCGACGGTTTTCCCACAACAGCGTGATATAACACGGGAAATGTCTGAAAACAGAGCGACTTTACCGGTACCTTACCACCGAAACGCATCATTCACCGTCTCGCTCACACGCGCACTCGCTCTCTCCCTCTCCTCTCTATTTTCAGTCGTTGCTTCATTGCCCGTCATTATGTTAGTAGCCCACACTTGGTAGGTAAAACCACACAACTACAACAACACTTGTGTAACAGTACACATGCAGCGAAAAAGAGTTGGTTCATGTTGTTTTCATTCAAATGAGGATTAAACTTTTTTATACAACCATCTGACACCTCTAATGCCAGACCGGATCAAATCTAACGATTGATTTAGGTCGATGATCTGACTTGTATCCTGATGAATGAAACAGCCAAAAAACAATACGAGCTCTTTGCTGTTTATACCTTTCAGCGCTGCCTAGCGGATGCGAGTCGAGTCCCCAACAATTTTGAAGTCTCTCTCACTCACCCCACCGCCCGTTTGAATACCGTTTATTTGTCGACAGGCGTGCACCACGACAATAACTCGACTACTCCGTCCGTCGACATGTTCTTTGACGACGAGCGGCTGCTGGTATCAATACACACGCCCACCAAGTTCCTGCTAGGACACCCACGGCCGATCCGTAGGTACTCGCCACAATCACGGGCACGGGCCACCGCTGGACTTGCCAGCCTGCGTCGTACAGCAACAAGATTTGCAAGGGAATGAGAAATGATGCCATGCAATGAGCGCCACACGTGGCCACCGTGTCTTGCCCTGTTGTTGCACTCGACTGCTGCTGCTGGCTACTACTACTACCGCTACCGCTACTACTATTACCTCGGATCAAGAGGTGCCAGTGCTGACGAGCGTTCCAAGTTGTTGTTGTCGCAAAAATGGGCGGATCCAACCATGCCAAGGCTGCCGTGTAAAAGGCGGCTGCCATTGAATGCAGCAAGTCTCGGGAAAGGGACGCTCCCGCCAAGATATAGACGGCGTAGGTGACCGCTGTAAGCAATAGTAAACTGGGTAGTTTGACAGTATTTTGATCTGGCTGTAGTAGAAAGAGAGCCGCAACGACACTGCCAGCGTATAGGAACAGCCGTTCCAACTCGTAGGGGACCTTAACAATGTCGGTCGGGTCCATTTGTTGAAGATCCTGGAAAGAGATTATAGTAGACGTAAAAAGTGGCGACAAGTGAGGGGGTTGAGCCCAATAAATACTTTACCGATTTCCCAAGAAGCGATATGAAAGCCCAATCAGCTCTATAGTTATCGAGCGTACCATAATGACAGCTTGCTGTTTGAGAGGCCCCAGAAACAAGACGTGCAGGGCCGACAGGAGGAGGATCGCGTACACGGTCGCCCAGACAACCGGTGCGAATCGATGGCTGGTTCTTCCATATGCCATGTTGTCGAATTAATCCAAGGCTAGCTCGCTCGCTCGATCGGTTCCAATCTTTCAATTTCGGATGCGAGAGACAACTAGACTACTCTGGTCTTGAATAACTGCAAGGGCTAGTCAACAGTCAGCAGTCTCAACACAATGAATCTCCGGTATCGATGGCACTTTCTGCACCATTTTTTATGGTCGATCGATCGTATCTCGTTCGAAGTAAGCTCAAGAGTCCCGTCTCGCGCGATTCAATCGCGCGCCCGGGATGACGCAAGCAAAGGGCTGTGTCTTTTTTTTTCTCCTGGAGCGGCACAATCCGCAAAACAGCCACCCGCGCTGCAGCGAAAGTGACCATGGACTTTTTGAAGGATCTGAGCATTGACAAAGTGCGAAACTTGGCGGAGGATGCGTAAGTAACGATAACAGATGCATTGATCTTGACAATTCTCTTGGATATCCATCACAGGGTGCGATTTGGTGCTTGGCACATGAGCAGCGCACCCGAGTCAGTCAAGGGGACGCTACAATCGTGCGCAGCATTTGCTACCCTTTAGAGGATTCGATTCGATTCGATTTAATAGTAGTCGAGTACTCTTTCCATACACACTCTTATACTCACTCTCACACTCTCTCTGTGTCACGTACCCATACTACAGTTTCAATCAAGCCAAACCCAAAACCGAAGTCGAAGCCCGCGTCTACGAAGTCCTTTCGCACAAGAACTGGGGCGCTTCGGGCTCCCTCCTGAACGAAATCGCCCGCGACACGTACGATTACGAAAAGTTTGCCATTATCTCGCAACTCACGTGGGAATCCTTGGAAAACCAGCGTCCCGCTGCTTGGCGTGTTGTCTTTAAAGGTCTCACGCTCTTGGAACACTTGGTCAAGAATGGTTCGGAACGTTGTGTGGATGACGCGCGCAACCATGGACACACTCTCCGAGCTCTCAAGCAGTTTAACTACTACGAAGGAACTATTGATCGGGGATCCGGTGTGCGAGAAAAAGTCAAGCAAATGATGGAAATATTGAGCGACGATGAACGAATCCGCGAAGAACGCCAGAAAGCCAAGCAGCTTCAGCAAAAGTTTGGGGCCAAAATGAGCGGGGTCAGCAGTACGGGCAACACGTCCGGTGGCGGTGGCGGTAGTTCTGGTTACGGACAGAACAATTGGGACTCGCGTGGTGGAAATGGCGGTGGTGGTGGCGGCGGCGGCGGTGGATACGGCGATGGAGGAATTGATTCGGAACGAAGCAAAGGACGATACGACGATAAAGATACCCGTCCGAGCGCCGCGGCAGGACCTACTTTTGCAGCAATGCCTGACGAGCCAAGGAAGATCAAGACAAAAAAGACGAAAAAGAAGAAGAAGGCTGACTTTGACACGGGGGCTCCGGCTCCGGAAGCAGCCTCGGTCGATCTATTTTCGTTTGATGATCCGACGCCGGTACCTGTCGCTGCGGCTACGAGTGGCGGCGATGACTTTGCAGCCTTTCAGTCGGCCGGTGGAGGCGCTCCGCCAGCGGTGCACGATCCCTTTGCGGAACCCGCCGCAGCACCGCAGCAGAGTGCGCAGTTTGATGCCTTTCAGCAAGCGGCTCCTGCTCAACAGACTGCTCAGTTTGACGCATTTGGAGGGCAGTCCATGGGCGGTGGTAACACTGGAATGGGTGGTGGTAGTGCCATGAATAACAATTCTTACGCCATGGGCGGCGGTAACACTGGAATGGGTGGTGGTGGTAGTGCCATGAATAACAATTCTTACGCTATGGGCGGAGGCATGAACGGAAACGGAAACGGCATGATGCAACAGGGTGGAGACATGAACGGAAACGGTATGATGCAACAGGGGCAGATGCAAACGGGTGGCATGGGCATGAACCAGTCTTCCATGGCTCCCATGGGTGGAATGGCGCAAAAGCAGCAGCGTCAACAGCAGCCGCCGCCGCCTGAAGAAGACGAGTTTGGAGACTTTTCCGACGCACCGTCCCAGTCCAAGCAAGCTACTGGCTCTACGGATCCCTTGAGCAAGTTGATTTCCTTGGACGGTCTTTCGAAGAACCCTGGCAAGCAGGAGTCCAAGATCAACCAGCCCATTATCGCCAACACTGCGGCTGCGACGTTTGTTCAAGAAAAGGAAGTGATCCAAGCCAACATGCAGCAGAACAAGAAGGGATCGTCCATGAGTTTTGCAGGAATTGACGGGCTTCACAATAATCGCGGTATGATGAGTCAAATGGGCAATATGCCTCCTGTCTCTTCCGTGGGATCGAATCCTTCCGTCATGGGCAACTCTGGAGCCAGTTCAATTGGAATGATGATGGATCCGCAGTCCATGCAATCGACGCAGCGGCCACAGCAGCAGCAGGGTGGCATGATGGGAAACCAGCAAGGAAACCAACAAGGAATGATGGGAAACCAACAAGGAATGATGGGAAACCAACAAGGAATGATGGGAAACCAGCAAGGAATGATGGGAAACCAGCAAGGAATGATGGGAAACCAACAAGGAATGATGGGCAACCAGCAAGGAATGATGGGAGGAAACATGAGAAACCAGCAAGGTGGAATGAACAATGGCGGTATGATGAACCAGCAGCAGCAGCAGATGATGAATCAACAGATGGGTGGCGGCATGCAGGGCAATATGGGCAATAATATGAACATGCAAGGCAACACGGGCGGCCAGCAAGGAGGAAACGACATGAGCGGTTGGCGGTAGCTTTTTGAAAACGTGATAGCCTATGCATCCGACATCACTCTCGTACGAAGTAGCCTACTAGAGAGCTCTTTTGATAATCGTTCTACAGTAGCTACCGTATCATAGCTGCTATTGATATGATACCTAGCCTGTACTTATTTGGACGACAGATTCTGTACAGTCAATTGTATTATTTTGGCCCTAAAAGCATGTTGGCAACTTCTTTGGCTGCGCCTACATTCAATGTCCATCCACTACCTCCGTAACCATAGCTATGGATAACAGTCGGCTCGTCCTCCATCACGTTGGAATCCATTTCACAGCGAACTGCCGTGCGAAACGGCCGAAAGCCAGTCCATTCCGTCGCCACCCCCGACTTTTCGATATCAATACCAAGCTTGACTGCGTTTTGCATTAATCGCTCCCGTTCCGCATGACGAATCGACTCTTCCGCGTCACCCTCCAAGTACGAGCCGCCCACCACGATCCTATCACCGCGCGGAATGAGATAGCAGGGTTCCGTTTCGGTCCCCCACGGCGCATCGTCGGTACAAATCACGGCATCGTGCAGATTGTCCCCGTACGTGCCCTCCATCACGGCCTGTCGTCGAACGACAGCCTTGCGATCAAAATTCAAGAGAATACCGCGGGCGCCCACTACCTCATCGTCTTGGCACAGTTCCCGAGAACCCAGTCCGGTACAATTGACAACCGCCGTACAGCCAAAGCTCTTGGCCGTCTCTTGCATCTCTTGCACCGACTCGTACTCGATTCCAGTTTCAACATTGCAGTGTTGAGCACCCTGCTGCACCTGGTGCAGCAAATGCTCCAACATGGCCGTTGTATTGACAATGGGGGGTCGAAAGAAGTACGCGTGCTTGTAACCCGCGTCCACGAGCTCTTGCTGGGGCGGTATTCGGAGCTGGTGAACGGTGTTCTGCCACGCGAGCATTTCGACCGTCAAGTGCTGGAATTCGAGGCGCTTGTCGTGGCTCCAGCCGGGAAGCTTGTCCGAGAGCTTGTAGTCGTATTCGTTGGCGGCAAACTCGTCGACAGTGGGTCCTCCGTGATTTCGCATCAAGAGAACGGTCGGTACAATCTCCACGAGATTTTTGTCGGCAGGAGGTTGGGTAGTAGCATTACTAGTAGTAGTAGCCAAAGGAAGCAGTTCGTTGAGTGTCTCGGTCGCCCAGCGATCCGTGCGCGGATCGTTCACGTGAAATGGCATCCATAATCCGCCCGCTCCCATGGAACACGTGCTGGGATGCAACGGATGCTTGGGTGCTTGCAAGACTACGGGAACGTTGCGCTGAATAAACTCCAAAGCTGTTCGGAGACCAATCGCCCCGGCGCCCACGACCAAGACCTTCGTTTTGGACGCTGCAGCTGCTGACATGGTGCTGTAGATGTACTTATAGTGCTGCAGCTGAGATGGTTGTTGAGAATCCGATATTGGAGAAAGTTCGATCTGGAGCTAGCGGACAGACGTTCGCGTTGCCAGCCAAGAAAAAGTGTCCGAACAGCATCTGCTCCCACGTACGCGTCAATTCTCAAAAAGGGCCTCAGGTGGGTGTTGATTCTAGGAGAATCTGATCACGCCTCGAACCTTCAATTCTCGGCTGTAGTGTGTCAGGACCCTCGATAGTCTATCTATAAGAAGAGTCAATCAAACTGTTCTTACGATGGGATTAATCAAA
>Ga0307981_1003350_pt1 | contig 12051 bp, 14 predicted proteins | sample OrgLakmetagen987_FD_201849 | JGI IMG/M metagenome (GOLD analysis project Ga0307981, IMG submission 201849) | Saline water microbial communities from Organic Lake, Antarctica - #987 | ecosystem: Environmental > Aquatic > Non-marine Saline and Alkaline > Saline | place: Antarctica: Organic Lake... | reverse complement strand
TTTGAGGAGGAACGTGACCTGATGCGCCGCCCAGCCTCGAATACGGGTGCTGCCCCGCGATATGACTGGGATGCAATGTATGCTTGGCTGACGTGCTTCGTTTTCGAGAAGGGAGTGCCTGAGACACAAACGGCGCTGGTGGCGCTGGTGCAGGACTGGTTCGTGCAAAACTCTCGGTCAGGCGAGGTGCCAGATGAAAGCACGATCCGCAAACGGCTCGCAGCACTCTGGCGCAAGCTGTGCGGCGAGGATCCGGTCTGAAAATCAGGCCGACTTTGGCTGGCCTGCCTCATCCTGCGCCGCATCGTGCACAAGGCGCGGTCGCGGGCGCAGGATGCTGGCGACGGTGTCTACCCCTGCGCGCAGCGGCGAATCCATCAAATGGGCGTAGCGCTGCGTTGTTTGCATCTGGCTGTGACCCAAGAGCCTGCCGATCATCTCCAGTGAGGCACCGCCGCTGACCAGCAAGGAGGCGAAGGTGTGGCGCAGATCATGAATGCGCACATCGGGCAGATCCGCCTCTTTCTGGACGCGTGCCCAGAAACGTCGGATTTCGCGCACCGGCTGGCCAATGACCTCACCGGGGAATAGCCATGGATTGCCGCGCGGCACGACCATCTGGCGCTGGCGCACGATGGTCACCACCTCCTGCGAAATAGGCACCCGGTGGATTTTGCGTTGCTTGGTCGTGGCGGCGGGTTTTGACCAGATGACATAGTCGAGGTTGAATTGCTCAAAGCGTGCCGTTCGTACCTCGCCGACGCGCGCGCCAGTCAGCATGCACATGCGGATGATCGCCGCCCCGCGCTGATCCTCGGCGTTGTCGAGCACCGCCGCGATCCGTGTCAGTTCCTCGGGGCCCAGAAACCGCTCACGGGCCTGCTCAACGCGCCGGTGGAAACCCTGCGCGGGGTTGTCGGCCCGCCATTCCCATTCCATGGCCAGTGTGAACATTTTGCGCAGCACCTCGCCCATGCGGTTGGCCCGGATCGGGGTGGGCTTGTGACCCTGCAGCTTGCGCGCGCGATTGTTGGGCTTTGCCTTGCTCGGGCGGGGGCGGCCTTCGGCCACGAAATCAAAAAACCGCGCGACATCGGACTTGGTGATCTCGGTCACCAGCTTGTTGCCCCAGGCCGGTTCCAGCATTTTCCTCAGCATCGACACCTGATCACCAGCATTGTTCTTTGCTAGCTTGGGCAAATGTTCCACGATGTAGCGGTCGATCATGTCCTTCACCCGCGGGGCCTCGCGGAAACCTTCTCTAACCTCCAGAGGGTCGCGCCCCTCATCAATGGCGCGGCGCAACTCCTTGGCGCGTTCGCGCGCGGCCGTCACGCTCCACTCTGGCCAGCGTCCGATGTTCATGCGCCGCTGCCGCCCGGCATGGCGATAGTCGATGGTGAAGGTCCGCGCGCCCGAGGACTGGACCCTCACGGCAAAGCCGATCACCTCAGTGTCGAAAATCTGATAGCTGACGCCCGGCCTGAGTTCAGCGTCGCGTAGGGTTTTCTCATTCAGTTTCAGTCTCTTGACCATGCAACCGGCCTCCTTGTCCCACAACACAGGCGTAGATTCACGCCCTTATCAAGTCAGAGCATGGTGGGCGGGGCGGAATACAGGCGGAAGGTGGAATTGACACGGGTCGGGCAATTCCGGTCAGGCAGATCAATGGGTTATATGGATGCGCCCAGCGTCCTGTCGTGTGAAGCACAAGAATTGGAAAGGCGGGCGCCGGTAGGGATACTCGGACGAGGGACGCGCACCGCCTGCGGTATAAAACTTGATGAAACACTTAGATTAGGCGACATTGCCCGAATAATTCCACGCCAATTGGGCAAGGCCGAGTGTCAACAACGACTATCCCTGGGGTTAAAAGAACAAAGGAGGATCAAGATGTGATGACCAGTCAGACCAAGTTGCGTCTTCCCGAACGGCTGAACGCTCTTGAGTTGGGTTACCTTTATCAAGATTGCATACTGCGCTCGGAGGAACGGCGCGAGGCATATGATGTCATAGCCACTGAGCTCTGCGAGTACGGCTTGGAATGGGGCGGCTCACATGTGGATGCGCGGGCTTATCGTTGCCGCACAGACCGCTTGTCAATCTACTCAATGCGATATGGCGATGAGGTCACGATCCGTCCTAATCTTTACCGTGACTTCCTTCTTGCACATGTATCGCTTCGTAAGGGGATCGAGATTGAGAGCGATGGCGCTGTTGCCCACGTCCCTGAGGGTTCGGTGTTCTTCAGCGCTCCCCAGCGGAGTATTCGCCTGCGCTGGCAAGAGAACTGCGAACAACTGATCGTGCGCATTCCGTTTGATCTGATCACAACCGAAGAACGTCCCCCCCACCTAGCGTCTGCCGCGATGCTGCCACCTGCTCTGACGCGGATATTTGTGAACCAACTCAACATGATAATGGCCTTAGCGCATCAATCGCCCGAGGATCCGGGCTTTTCAGAGTGGTTGATCGAACAGCAGACTAGTCTTGCGCGCTTTGCCGCCATGCAAATGTTTGCTGGACCTGATTTGACTGCAAAGCGCCCGAATGAGCCTTTACAAACCCGCGACCGGCGCGAGCGTCTTGAGGCTTTTATCCACGAACGCCTTGCCTTGCCGATCCTGCTTCATGACCTTGAACAAGCCGCTGGCTTTAGACGCACCCAACTGGCTCGGCTCACCCATGAGACCTTCGATTGCTCTCCGATGGAACTGGTTCGCCGGATGCGGCTGCAGGCGGCGCGCCAGGCGTTAGAGGCCAACCCCGAGGTGGATCTGACTCAGCTTTCGCTGCGATTTGGCTTCGGCCATCAGGGGCGTTTCTCACAATATTACCAAGAACAGTTCGGCGAGTTGCCACGCGAGACACGAAAGCGCCTTCGCGGGGAAACCGGCAAAAACGGATAAAACACGCGCGCTGGCGTGCTACTTCCAAGCATTTTCGGATATTTTAAAGTGTAAATATCTGCTGTCCTGCCCTTAGCTGCCGCGAAGTGCAGAAAAGAGGAGAACTGATGACACACACAATGCCCGCACGGGCTCAACGCTTTGGTAACTTCATCGGAGGCGAATGGGTTGCTCCGGTTGATGGCCGCCATTACATGGATTATTCGCCGATTGATGGCAGCGCGATCGCAGAGTTTCCGCGCTCGAACGCGAAGGACATTGATCTGGCTGTGACTGCCGCTTGGAAAGCTGCGCCGGCTTGGGGCGCGATGTCGCCGCAGGCTCGGTCGAATCTGCTACTTAAAGTCGCCGACCGGATCGAGGCGCATTCCCAAGAATTGATAGTCATCGAATGCTGGGGCAACGGCAAACCGCTGCGCGAATGCATGTTTGTCGATTTGCCCAACGCCGTGGACCAAATCCGCTATTTTGCGGCCGCCCTGCGTGCTGACAGTGGAGAATCCTCTGAGATCGACGCAGAAACGATCAACCTTGAAGTGCATGAGCCATATGGCGTTGTGGGCTGTATCATCCCCTGGAACGCTCCACTTTTGATGGCGGCGATGAAGATTGGGCCTGCTCTTGCGGCGGGCAATGCCGTTATCTTGAAACCGGCAGAAGATACGCCATGGTCAATCACTCGCATGGTGGAAATCATTGCCGATCTGTTACCGCCAGGTGTCCTGAACCTTGTACAGGGCTATGGGGCTGAGGCTGGACAGGCGCTGGTGACGCATCCAAGTGTTAAAAAAATTGGCTTCACCGGCGAAGCTTCGACCGGCAAACTTATCATGCAAATGGCAGCGCAAAACCTGACACCTGTGACGCTGGAGCTTGGTGGTAAGTCGCCCAACATCTTCATGCCCTCGATCATGGACGAGGATGATGAGCTGCTGAACAAGGCTATTGAGGGCTTCTTGATGTATCTTTACGATCAAGGGGAAGTCTGCGCCTCGCCCACGCGGGCGCTAGTGCATGACAGCATCTATGATGCCTTCATGACGAAGGTGCTGGATCGTATTGCCGAGGTCGGCCTTGGTCACCCGATGGAAATGACCACGGGAATGGGGGCCATGACATCGAAAGCCCAGTTCGAAAAAGTCATGGGCTATATGAAGGTTGGTCGTGATGAGGGGGCCAAGGTTCTGTACGGGGGCGATGCCTATACCGTGCCGGGTTGCGAGGGCGGCTATTACATTCATCCCACGATCCTGGAAGGCACCAATGACATGCGCACTTCGCGCGAAGAAATATTTGGCCCGGTGACCAGTGTGATCCGCTTCAAAGACGAGGCCGAGGCGCTGGCAATCGCCAATGACACCGAATTCGGCCTGACAGCAGGCGTCTGGAGCCGCAACTACCATGAGATCCAGCGATTTGCGCGCGGGATCGAAGCCGGAAAGATTTGGTGCAACTGCTACTATCTGTGGCCCGGCCACACCTCTTTCGGAGGCTACAAGAATTCAGGCTTCGGGCGCGAGATGCACAAGATTGCGCTGAACAATTATCGCCACACCAAGAGTGTCGTGCATTCCTTCGGGACGCAGGCATTCGGTTTCTTCTGAAGGAGAGAGAACCATGAAACGTAAGGATATTTCGGAAGGCTTCCGCTCGGTTATGCTGGACAAGCTGGACACCGCGCTTTTGCGAGGCAGCATCGGTCGGCGGCAGTTCCTCCAGTGGTCGCTGGCGTTGGGGGTGTCGCTTAAGGCCGCCACGGCGCTGGCCGACACGCTGGACGATGCCCGCGCCAACCAAGACGCGCGTGCCGCGAACCTGCCCACCGAGTTTGACATCATCATCTGCGGCGGCGGAACCTGCGGCTGCACGCTGGCGGGCCGTCTGGCCGAAGCGGGGGTGAATGTGCTGCTGCTCGAAGCTGGCGACTGGGATACTGCGCCGACAATCCTTGATCCTGGCCAGTGGTTCATGAACCTTGGCACGGAACGTGACTGGGGCGACATCGCCGTTCCGTCCGACAGTGTGAACGGCCGCGCCATCGCATCGCATATGGGCCGTGTTCTTGGTGGCGGGTCTTCGATCAACGCAACAATCTGGGTGCGTCCACCGCGTGCCGATTTTGACGGTTGGGCCGAGATAGCAGGCGACAGAGCATGGGGGTATGACAATGCGTTGTCGACCTTCAAGCGAGTTGAAAATTGGCAAGGCCCGGACAGCCCCTATCGGGGCAAGGACGGCAAGGTCTGGGTTCAGACCGCGCAGGACCCTCTGCCCATCGCCCCCGCCATGCTGGAGGCCGCAAAGAACCTTGGCTTGATCGTCAATGACGACCTGAACGGCAAGCGCGAGGAAGATATTGGCGGATTTGCCTTGATGAACCAGATCATCAAGGAAGGCCGTCGGATGAACATGGCGCAGGCCTATCTTTATCCGGTGCTGGACAAGCCCAATCTGACGGTGCTGACCAACACCCAAGTCACCGGCCTTGTGATCGAAGGCGGGCGTATCGTGGGGGTGAAGGCCACGCGGGCCGGAGCTGAACTTTCGTTACGCGCCAGCCGCGAAGTGGTCATGGCGCAGGGCGCGATCCGCACGCCGCAGACTCTGATGTTGTCGGGAATTGGCGACAAGGACCATTTGGCCGAACATGGCATCACTTCGGTTCTGCACGCCCCCGAGGTCGGTCGGAACTTCCACGACCATATTCTGCACGGCGGCTGTATCTGGGAAAGCCCCGAGCAGATGACCCTGAAGAACTCGGGGGCCAATGCTTCGGGGTTCTGGAAATCCGACGCGGCGCTGGACCGTCCCGATATGAACATTGTACAGATCGAACTGCCCTATGCTTCAGAGGTGATCGCTAAGGAATTTGCCCCCCCAGGAAATGCCTGGGCGATCTGCGCCGGTCTGGTCGACCCCAAAAGCCGTGGCGAGGTGCGACTTTCTTCGGGCAATCCGATGGACAAACCGGTGGTAACAGCAAACTTCCTGTCTGATCCGCAGGACGTGAAATCGCTGATGGCGGGGATCGATCTGTGCAGACAACTTGGGAACGACTCGGCCATGGCGCCTTGGGTCAAGCGCGAAGTTGCGCCCGGTGCTGATCTTGACTCGGCGGTCAAAGCTGAATTCGTAAAGAACGGGGCCACGACCTTTTTCCATCAGGTTGGCACCGCCCGGATGGGTAAGGACGATGCGGCCGTGGTTGACGCGGATCTGAAAGTGAAGGGGATCGAGGGGCTGCGCGTTGTCGACGGTTCGATTATGCCGCGCATCGTGACCTGCGCGACCATGGCGACCTGCGTCTTCATCGGCGAGCGTGGGGCTGACCTCATACTAGCAAGCTGAACCAACGGGCGGGCGGCGAAAGCCGCCCGCCCTTTCAACAATGGGGCTCACCCGTGACTGAAGTTATCTTTACAAACGCCGCTCGTGACCTGATCAAACTGATCCGGCAAGATCAGGGAGAAGTCGCCTTGTATCAGAACAGCGGCTGTGTCTGCGGCGATGCTCCGCAATGCTTTTCGGCGCTGACGTTCCGGCCAGCCCCAAGCGACTATGTTTTGGATACAGGCGATGCAACCCTGCCTCTGTGGCGCTCTTCCAAACTGGATCGCAGCGGCCCGCCCGCGCGGCTGATCATCAATGCAAAACCAGGTCGCCGTGGAGGTTTTGCACTGGAAAATCTGTTCGACAGCATGTTTGTGGTGGTCGATGAGCAATCCTGACATTGACAGTGCATTTGACAACATGGCGCATGTTTCCGGCTCGGCTGCGCTGCCCGGCGAGTGGGCGCAGAGGGCCGCCAGTTTTCGTGCCAAGTGGCACGACGTGCAGACCGACCTACCCTATGGCCCCGATGAACGCCAATGTTTCGACCTGTTCCTACCCGCCGGTGCGCCGGGCGGTCTGGTGGTCTTTGTCCATGGTGGCTACTGGATGAGGCTAGATAAATCCTATTGGTCGCATTTGGCCGAAGGTGCCTTGTCCCGCGGCTGGGCGATGGCCATTTTCTCTTATTCTCTTATTCTCTTATTCTCTTATTCTCTTGTCCCTTCGGCCAAAATCGCCACCATTACGCGCGAAATTGCTCGGGCAATCGAGGCGGCTGGGCGGCTGATCCCAGGGCCAATCCTGCTGTCGGGCCATTCGGCAGGCGGGCATCTGGTGACGCGCATGATCTGCCACCCCTCCCCGCTTGATACCGAATGTCTTGGGCAGGCGGATCGCCAAGGTGGTTACAATAAGCGGACTGCACGACCTGCGCCCCCTCCTGAAACCCAGCATGAATGACACGCTTGGACTTGATGCTGACGAGGCTAGCTCGGAGAGCCCGGGGTTGCAGGAACCTGTACTTGGCGTGCCTGTCTCAGCCTGGTATGGCGCGGCGGAACTGCCTGAGTTCGAACGGCAGGCAGAGTTCCTGCGGCAGGCTTGGCAAACCACAGGCGTAGAAGTTCCTGTACATGCAAGTCAGGGGGATAACCACTCCACGATCCTCAACAATCTGGCGGCACAGAGTGGTGTGATCCTCATGGACCTGCTCCGCACGGAGTCGTGAAACAAAATTCTTGCATGTGCGGACGTTGCGGTTCTGATTACGTTGCGCTCTCGAACCGAGGAAGTTCTTGTCAACGCCTGGTCAACACGCGAATGCGGTTTTGAGCGCTTTGGGAAGCGTTGAAATCAAGTGAAACGCGGCCAAGAACAGCAAATTCAGTTTGTGACATCATGGACTTATCGCGTAAGTCATTGAAAATAATCGCTTTGGCTTTTTCTCTGGGTTACGGCTCATAACCTGAAGGTCGTTGGTTCAAATCCAACTCCCGCAACCAAATTCTTAAACGATATCAAATGCATAAAACCCGACCTAAACGGTCGGGTTTTTGCTTGTGCAATTCTTGTCAACGCCTTGTCAACGTTTGACGAGTCCCCCCCTGAAAAGTGGGGATTTTTGGGTTTGGGCACGATCAGCAGCAGCATCGCATCCGCCACCGTTGAAACCATTGCCCGCAACGGTATGTGACTAAGTCATACCATGGAGGCGCAAATGACCGTTAAAACCACCCTCAGCTTTACCGACCGCCATCACCACTTCCTCGCGGAAAAGGTGGGTCAGGGCGTGTTCGCCACACAGAGCGCAGCAGTCGCGGCAGCCCTCGAACAGATGATGCAGGACGAACAGGAACGCGACTTGGCCTTAGCAGCCCTCACGCAGGAAATCCGCGCCCGGATGGAAACGCCGCGTTCTGGGTTTATCGACCAGGACGATGCGTTCGCTGCTGCGCGTGCCACCATCGGGACAGCGTGGGGCGCGTGAATTGCCGCATCCGGTTCCATCCTCTTGTCGCGCGTGACCTTGATGCCATCGCGCGCTGGATCCTCGACTATGCTGGGTCCGCTACGGCCGCCCGAAAGCTGGTCGAGATCGAAGCGGCCATCGCCACGCTTAAGGCCACACCACACAAAGGAAGCCTCCGCGATGAAATCGCCCCTGGTCTGAGTGCCATCCCTGCAGGCCGGAAAGCCGTGATCGCGTTTGTGGTTGATGATGACCAGAGGGAAGTTCTGATTTACGCTGTCACCTATGGCGGTGCGGATTGGGTCATGCGCAGCAGCGCGCGCGGCCGGTGACAGTCTCGGCCCCAGACCGGACCTTCGTGGACGGCGCAGCTAACGGCAGCAGTGAGCCCATGTTGCATCGTTGCTGCAGTGAAGCGAATAGTCGCTTCCGGCAATCAGATGAGCCGACGCACAACATTTTTTGACCAAGTCATATTGAGAAATCAAGCAACCGAGGTGTTCAGCCGTTGAATAATCTCCGATAAACGTGACCAGCTTTGAAGTGCCATTGGGAAAGTCACAGCCGCCTCAACGAACTCCCATGAATAGCTGACGATTGCAAAGATGGTACCCGGTGTGACCGCCACATGTGTGGTCGCGTACCAAAGATTGAAAACGACCAATCCCAGAAGAACGGCAAAGACAGAGCCGTAGAGCGCAGATTCTGCGTCTGAAATCCGAACTTCCATGCGGCGCAAACGTAACAAATGCGTCAAAAGGCGTGGGGCGTTGCGGGCTTCTAGGATCGAAACCTGTCGTTCAGTCTGCCCGTTGAAGACGCCGTTCAGCCGAAAAAAGCGCTTATGGAACAACCCATAGATTGCCAACATGATCCCCACAGCACAGCCTGCGGCCAGCGCCAGTGTGACGTCAAACGCGCAAAGCACGATGACAGAAATAATGATCTGAACGACGGCTGTCATGACCAGCGGCACTTCGACCTCCAGAAAGTCCACCAACTCACGTCCCATGCCAAGTCGCGCATTCAGTATCGATACAGGTTGAGCAGATGCACGCGTTGCTTGGGTTCTCCCTACCTCAACGCGCACCGTTCCAAAAACGCGTGTGTCATAGATGCGGCGGATCACGCTGACCACGATCAACGCCGCCATCACGCCTGCCAGTTGAAACAGAGCCGCAGTTTGCCCTGCCAAAAGCCCGTCTATCGCGAAGCCGATGAACAACGGGACCAGCGCGATGAGCGCGGTTTCACACAATGTCAGCGCCCATGTAGCGCCAATACGTAGATAAAATACGCGTATGAGCGTCCATGGTTTCAGCAACCAGCCTTCAGGTATCATGGTTTCAGGCCATTCAGAATGAACGCGCTGATGGCATCCCTTGCGAGGTTGTCTCCTGATGGCGACGACAAGCTGCGCAAGCCCTGACCTTCCAGCGCATCAAGGATTATGCAGGCCACCATGCGAGGGACAATCTGGGGAGAAAAGACACCGGATTTGTTGCCTTGTTTAATGCAACCAGCCAGTGCCGCAATTAGCCGGTTACGGTTGCGGCCAAACACATCGGCGATGGCTGGGTTGCGCAAGCTTTCGGTCAGTATTTCCGCACCAAGAAGCGCATTCTCGGGGAGTGAGACGTAAGCGGCATAATCAGTGATAAACCACTCCAGCGTGGCGCGGGGATCATCGTTGTCCGACAGCTGATCGATGAAGCCTGACAACTCCTGCCCTTCAATTTCCGCAATGAAGACCAGTATCGCCTCCTTGCCCTTGAAGTGGTTGTAGAGGTTCCCAAGGCTGATGCCCGCTTGCCCCACAATGTCACGCACACCGGTCTGGTGATATCCTTTCTCAAGAAAGCAGGTGACCGCCGCTTCCACAATTTCAAGCTTACGCGGGTGTATGGGTTGGGGTTCTGCAGACATGGGTTGACGATCCTGTACATGAAATCTAGATAGTGAACGATCGTTCGTTCATAACATCAAGTGAGTCGCTAGGAAAGGGCTTTTCATGACAATAGATAATCTCGTCGCGTTTTTTGAGTTACACCAGATTATGTGGATCGTAGCCGCGCTGTTCATCATCAACCTCACAATTACCGGTATCGAGATTGTGTTGGATCTGGTCACCTCCAAGGAGCGGCGTTGGAAGGATACAATGGCCAACTTAGCTATCTTCACCGCCCATCAGGTCATCGAGAAGACCGCATTTGCCTCACTCGGGTTCATAGCGTTGTTGCCGTTTTACTATGTCACACCACTTGCGGTTCCGATGACAGCGTGGACATGGCTTCTGGCATTGCTGGTGGCGGACTTCACCTACTATTGGATGCATCGCCTCGAGCATGAACACCGCATCCTTTGGGCCAGTCATAACGTTCATCACAGCTCGAACGACTACAACCTTACCGTCGGTTTCCGATTGAGCGTGGTGGAAGGCTTTTTTGAGTGGGCGTTCCTGATCCCGATGATCCTGATCGGGTTCAACCCGTTTCAGGCCATCGTCGGGTTGGTGCTCGTGGCGCAGTATCAGCACTGGGTACATACGGAACGGGTCACGAAGCTGGGTTGGCTGGATGAGGTCTTCAACACGCCTTCCGTTCACCGCGTCCACCATGGGTCCAATCGCCAATATATCGACAAAAATTACGGCGGTATCCTGATGGTCTGGGACAAACTTTTCGGAACCTTCGCACGTGAAGAAGAAGAGGTGATCTATGGGCTGACCAGCGACATCAAGACCAACAATCCAGTCAAGATCACATTCATAGAGTTCGGGAATATCTGGCAGGACGTGAAAAAATGCCGGACAATGGGTGATCGCTTGCGGATTATTTTTGGCGGCTTGTCCTGGCGTCCGAGTTATTTCAGGTCCGGAACTGATACCAAGATGGGTCCAAAGACATGAGGAAATATGTACTCATTCTGACATCTGTGATGCTCGTCATAGGTATCGGAGCCACATTTTGGGTGGTGCGCGGCCTCTCTGACTTTGATCTTGCGCGACACAGCATAAGAGAAGTCTCGTTTGAGCTCGATGACGCGGTGTTGTCAGGAACGTTGGTGATGCCTATGGATGCCACGAACCCACCCATAGCCCTTATCGTCCACGGAGACGGGGCGCAGGATCGTTTCTCCGCTGGCGGAGCTCTTCCCCTCATCAACGCGCTGGTCGATGCTGGTATTGGCGTCTTTACTTGGGACAAGGCTGGTGTCGGGGAGAGTACGGGCAACTGGTTAGACCAAACGATGGAGGGACGCGCCGATGAGGCGTTGGCTGCATTGCAGGCCATTTCTGCACTGGATGATATAAACCTCGATCAGGTTGGGTTTCTGGGATTTTCTCAGGCAGGTTGGGTGCTGCCTCGTGTGGCAAACCAAATAGTGCCTGCCTTCACCGTCCTCGTCGGTGGGGCCGTGTCTTGGCGTGATCAGGGCACTTACTACAACCGCGTCAGAATGGGATCAGAGGGTGTCGCTGAAGAGGAAATCGAGCAGCGTTTGGCAGATCGGATTCTCCGAAACGATGCCTTGTTTGATGCATCCGTTGCACCACCGCCAACGACAGACATGGATCCTGCACGATTTAGATTTGTTGCGGGAGCATATTGGGAAGACTCCACTGATTTCATTTCAGGCATGAAGGGTCCCGTACTCGCCATCTGGGGTGAAGATGATCTGAATGTTGACGCACGTTCGGACTCAGTAACCTTCCAAGTGTAAAACGCGGAGCAATACTGGGCCACAGAAGCGGCTGCGTTTTGCAGTTGTAGCGGAGTAAAAGTCCGCCAGTTTGTGCCCTTCGTTTATGCGGAGAGCGGGAGATGTATTCTGTGGATA
>Ga0307981_1003348_pt1 | contig 12052 bp, 13 predicted proteins | sample OrgLakmetagen987_FD_201849 | JGI IMG/M metagenome (GOLD analysis project Ga0307981, IMG submission 201849) | Saline water microbial communities from Organic Lake, Antarctica - #987 | ecosystem: Environmental > Aquatic > Non-marine Saline and Alkaline > Saline | place: Antarctica: Organic Lake... | reverse complement strand
ATCTAGGCATGAAGGTTCGGTTTGTAGTAATTTTAGCGAATTCGATTATACCCTATCTTTATGCCGCTTACTTTTTATACCGCAAAGATCAACACGCCCTAGTAACAACAAATTTAGTTTTATAGTGCCATTAATAACTGAAGTGTTGCACGCAACCAAATGATTTTGTTGCGTAGCAGGCATCATTAATGTCATTTGCGAGACAACATTCTAAGGTCGAAGCAGTAATCGATTAAAACTCCGGAGTGGTGTTAGGTTTTATGCTTTATGTTTGTATATAGAAAATAAAGAGTTAGGTGATATTATGAATGCATTTAATAGCAACGAACATTTTGATGTGCTGGTAGTAGGCGCCGGTTTGTCTGGAATTGGCTCAGCCTACCATTTGAAAACACAACTGCCAGACAAAAGCTTTTGCGTACTCGATGGGATGGAAAGTTTCGGTGGTACCTGGCTAACATTCAATTACCCTGGTGTTCGTTCTGACAGTGACTTATTTACTTTTGGTTATCGCTTCAAGCCTTGGACTGGTGCTCCGATTGCCAAGGGTGCTGAGATTTTAAACTACATACGTGAAGTCATCGAGGATAACCATTTAAACCCACATATTCGCTACAATCACCACGTTCTTAGTGCTGCCTGGGACAGTGTAGCCCAACTTTGGAGCATTACTGCTTTTAAAAAAGATAGCAAAGAAACCGTCGTCATTACCGCAAATTTTTTATGGATGTGCCAAGGTTATTACAACCATGAGAAAGGTTACACGCCTGATTGGAAGGGCAAGGATGACTATCAAGGTTTACTTGTTCATCCGCAGGATTGGCCTACAGATCTAGATTACAAAGATAAAAAGGTGGTGATCATTGGTTCTGGCGCAACTGCTGCTACCTTAGCCCCTAATATTGCTGAAGATTGTGCACATGTGACATTACTGCAACGTTCTCCAACTTATTTCATTCCACGGGAAAACAACAACCCCTTGACTAACCAATTGCGTGAGTTAGGCATTGACGACGCATGGATCCATGAAATAACTCGTAAACAGTTGCTTCAGGAACAAGTTGATTTTATTCAATTATCTAACCAATATCCAAATGAAGTAAAAAAAGAATTAATAGATGGCATTGCACTGCTTCTTGACGATGATTTTGATGTAGAAAAACATTTTACTCCTCAGTATGCACCATGGAGACAACGAATAGCCGTTGTGCCTGATGGCGATATCTTCGCCGGTATTCGGTCTGGTAAGGTTGGTGTTAAAACAGATCAAATTGAGTGTTTCAATGAAACCGGCATTTCGTTGCAATCTGGCGAACAGTTAGATGCTGACATCATCATTTCAGCGACAGGATTTAACCTTTCGGTGTTAGGCGGGATTGAGTTTTCAGTGGATAACAAAATTGTTGATTTCTCTGAAAAAGTGGGATACCAAGGTATGATGTTTACGGATGTGCCCAATATGGTGTGGGTAATGGGATATTTCCGTGCAAGTTGGACATTACGTGTGGACCTAATTGGCGATTTCATCTGTCGTTTATTGGCACATATGGACCAAAAACAGGTTAAGCAGCTCACTATGACATTGCGCGATGAAGACGCTGATATGGAGTTGTTACCTTGGATCGATACTGATGCATTTAACCCAGGCTACATGTTGCGTTCGCTACATTTATTTCCGAAACGCGGTAGCAAAGCGGATTGGCAACATCCTCAAGATTATTGGTTAGAAAAAGAAACGCTACCGTTAGTAAATCTAGACGACAAATTTTTTGTATATAGGTAAGTAATAATGAAAGATCTTACCCAAGGTTCTTCTACAAAAATAATTTTGGCAATGGCAATTCCGGTTGCTGCTGGAATGATTTTTCAAACACTTTATTTACTTGTGGATTTATATTTTGTAGCGGCTATTAGCGATGATGCCTTAGCTGGGGTTGGGGCGGCTAGTAATATTCTCTTTATGATTATGGCTCTGACTCAGGTTCTTGGTGTCAGCACCGTTGCACTGATTTCACAATCGGTAGGTCGAAAAGAACAGACGGAAGCGAATGTAATATTCAATCAGTCATTAGTCTTATCTGCTTTTTGCACTCTTATTACCTTGGTGTTGGGCTATGCTTTTTCAAAACCCTATCTCGCTGTAATTACAGCCGATGAGGCTTCTTTAAGTGAAGGGCTCATTTTTTTGTTTTGGTTTTTGCCGGGTATGGCCTTGCAGTTTCCGATGATGGCAATGTCCTCGTCTTTGCGAGCCACTGGAATAGTTAAGCCTGCAATGATTATTCAGGTTCTTACCTTAGTGCTTAATATCATACTAGCACCAATTCTGATCGCGGGATGGGGACCAGGTCCAGCGCTTGGTGTCTTGGGCGCTGGCCTAGCTAGTTCGATCTCTATGGCTGTCGGAGTTGCACTTCTCACGTTATATTTTTTCAAACTAGAAAAGTACGTTTCCTTCGAGCGCAGCCTTTGGCGACCTCGCCTTGATATCTGGCGCAAAATGTTTGATATCGGTTTACCAGCTGGTGGTGAAATGGCGATTATTTTTCTATATTTTTCAATGGTTTATTGGTTAATTCAGGATTTTGGTGCGCCAGCTCAGGCGGGTTTCAGCATTGGCGGGCGGATTATGCAGTCCATCTTTATGCCAACCATGGCAATTGCTTTTGCGATTGGGCCGATTATTGGCCAAAATTTTGGGGCAGGCTTAGGGGACCGAGTATGGGATACATTTAACAAAGGGATACTGCTTTGCAGTATTATAATGGCTGTAACAACAGCATTACTACTTGTCAGGCCGGAGCTTTTAGTGTCCTTTTTTACTGACGATAACGAAGTGATTGCAGTGGGTGCTACTTTTCTGCAGTTGATATCTCTTAACTTTATTGCACAAGGCATTGTATTTACCTGCTCTGGAGTGTTTCAAGGTTTAGGCAATACTAGGCCGGCTTTGTTAAGCTCTATTTTTCGTTTAGGTATTTTTATACCAATTACAGTCTATTTAAAATATCAGCCGGATTTTACTATCGAGCAGGTTTGGTACGTCTCAATTGTTTCTGTCACTGTTCAAGGCATAGTCAGTTATTTACTTGTTCGCAGAGAATTGGCGATCAAACTAAAAGATATAAAGCCAGTTGTCGCGTCTAGTTCAATAGTGACATAGGCAGTAGCCACTAAAAGTAGGAAAAAATGGTACGGTACAACGGTGCAGAAATATATTTTTTCGGTTATCAGAGATAGTCTTTATGTAGCTGAATATACTATTATTTATAAGAGGATATGCTACGGCTAGTCGAATTTTGATGATTAGCATCAAAGTCACACTGGTTGCATTTCTACTCTATCAGTTAATTGAGATTCAGAGGTTTGATTTAGTGAATGAGCAAGGTAAAAATACCTGCTCTAAACCATAAGGAATGTCCTTCGTTCTAGTAGGTACCTTCATTATAGGTGCTGGCGCAGCATATCCAGAAGAGTTACCGGCCACGCGAGTAGAAGTGCAAGATTTCTATATGGACAAACATGAAGTGACCAACTTAAAATTTACTGAATTTGTTGCAGCGCCGGTTATGTTACGTTGGCTGAGATTGTACCTAAGACTGAAGACTATCCAAATATTCCTCTGGAGTTATTGACAACTGGCTCTTCTGTATTTGTTAAGTTATCACAAGCCATTGAAATCAATACTTTTATCAACTGGTGGTATTTCACTAAAGGGCAAATTGGAAAGCACATCGACTTCCATCAGAAGCCAAGCATGAATACCAGTTAGTGTTATAAAGAGGGAGTTATATCTGTGTGCAGTGGATTTTTGTGTGCGATTCCGTGCAGCTGCGAGACACACTCAAGACACTGGGCTCGGGACTGGGAGCTTAAAGTAGTTATAATCATCAAAATGAGAATTAAAATAAATAGGAATGAGGCGAATCTTCATTCGCCGACTATCCGCAAGACCTTTTAAAAAATAAACTACGCTAAAAAGATAGTGTGCCAAACAGCACTGATATCTTCGGCATCTTTGCAAAGCCCGATTTCATAGCGCCCAGGAGTGTAGACCATCATTGACTGTTCTACTGAATAATAGGCTATATTTGCAACCGGAACACTCACTGAAATAAGCTGGTTGCTTTTTGCTGATACACGTTTGCTAGAAAAACCTTTTAATTCTATTGGCGAGTATTCGCGATCGTCTTGCTGGTTTTTCAAAAAACACATAACCGTTTCGTAGCAATGTATATCAGAAAAATTCTGTATTTCTACTTGAATAATGATTTTATCATGTTCAGAAAACCGTGTTTTATTGATGGACACTTGCTTCCATTTTAAATTGGCGTAATTGAGGCCATGACCAAAGGGATATGCTGCTTTATAGCCGTACTTTGCAAAACGCTGATAACCATGCCATGCATCGTATTCTATGGTTGTTGCGTCAATATCGAGGGCAGGAAGATGTGAAGCATCTTGTGGCAATGTAAACGGAAGCTTTCCGGACGGCGAAAGGACCCCAAGAATTATATCTGCAATTGCGTTACCGCCCTCCATTCCTGGGTACCATACGTTCATAATAGCTGAAACGTCGTGTCTCCAATTTTCCATTGTAACCGCACTTCCAGCCATTATAAGAACGACAGTGTTAGGATTAACTGCAGACACCGCTTTTATTAAAGACTCATGATGAAGTGATAGCTTAAGTGAACGTCGATCACCTCCGCTACCGAAACTTTCACTGCTGTTATTATCCCTATTTTTAAGTTTTCGTTCCGAAGCCCATTCTACTATTTTTCTCCAAAGCGGTTTTAAAGCCTTTATTTTAAATATATTATTTAAAATTTTAGGAGGTTTAATACCGTCAGCGAAGGGTCCCATGGATATAGGTGCAATATATTCGCCTTCATCCTGCGCTGTAAAGCCAACAACCAAGATAGCGACATCATTCAACTTTGCTAGCTCAACTGCTGCTTCTATGTCTGTCCCGTCATTATAAGCTAACGTCTGCTGCTCAGACAATCCTCGTTGCAAGCCATCTAACGGCGTAACAACGTAATTAGGTCTTCCGTCACTCGAACCATGGTCGCCAAGATTGGGTATATCTGCTAGGGCACCGATTAATGCAATTGACTGGCTTTTGGTTACCGGTAAAACACAATTACCATCAACGTCTGGTTGGTTTTTAATTAATACAAAAGAGCGTGCCGCAGCCTCACGGGCTAATAACCTATGTGCCTCGCAACCCACCTTATTTATATCGGGTACAGGTAGATCCTCAAACCTTTTCTGTTGATATAACAGACGAGCGCACGCTTCATCGATTACGCTAATGTGAATTTCACCAGATTTGACCAAATCATGTAAATATCGATCATAGTGCATATGGAACGGCATCTCTAGATCCTGACCGGCTAAGGCAGCAGTTTTGGCGTCACGTATTCCAAACAAAAAATCAGTCACTACAAAACCAGAGAAACCCCAAGTATTTTTTAAAACACCGTTAAGCAACCACTTATTTTGACCACACCATTCTCCATTCAAAGAGTTATAAGCACTCATAACACTGGCGACTTCGCCCTCTTGAACTACGCGTTTAAAATGCGGAAAATATACTTCATGCAAGACTTTTTCGCTAACTACAACATCAACCTTGAATCGCGCATTTTCCATTGAATTAACGGCGAAGTGTTTAACGCAAGCCATCACATGTTTTTGCGCCCCTTTAGTAAGAGCAATGCCCATTTGAGCAAGTAACTCAGGATCTTCTCCATACGTTTCTTGTGCTCTGCCCCATGCAGGATGCCTCAATAAGTTAATACAAACACCGCCAAATAAATTTCCCCCCAATGCTTTGTGCTCTTTACCAATTACTTCGCCAATTCTATGCTCTAGCTCGGGATCAAAGGTCGCGCCTCTAGCCATCGGTACAGGGAACATGGTAGCACCGCCAACTAAAACAACGCCTCTTGGCCCATCAATAAATTTGATCCCCTCAATACCTTTTTCAGGAATTTGGCCCCCTGGAAAAGCATATTTGTGATAAAAATCATTTTCAAGTACGTCTTTTAATCCTTGCGTAAAAGGTATATCCCCACCCATCATGGAAATTTTTTGAACGAGAGTTAATTCTTCAATCTTACTTATTATGTTTTGCGGCGGCTGCCATCTATGATGTCTCAAAAGTATACTCTCTTTATTATTTTATCTACAAATTCACATGTAATTTTATTGTAAATCTAAAGTAAATTGATTTTTCATCCACCGATGTTATACAATCGTATAATAAAATCAACTTAAATTAAAACAAGTGGATGTAGAACGCAATGGACAATAAGAATAGGCAACCCTTAACACTAATTAATAAATTGGGCTATGGCGCCGGGGACTTCGGTTTTAACCTAATGTTTTCAGGCGTGTCGTTGTATATGCTTTACTACTATACGGACGTATTAGGAATATCACCGGCAACGGCAGGCTTGATTTTTATGACGGCATTAATTTGGGATGGCATAACAGATCCATTAATGGGTCTAATTGCACAACGCACAAAAACTCGATGGGGAAGCTATCGCCCCTTCATTTTATTTGGTTCAGTTCCGCTGGTCATCAGTTATATAAGCATGTTTCTCGCCCCTGATTGGGATCTAACTTCTATTACTACCCTCGCATTTGCCACGCACATTCTATTTAGAACTGCTTATACAGTTGTTTCAATTCCCTATTCTTCACTTATGGCAAGTATGACGCAGAGCAGTATGGAGAGAAATACACTTGCTGGTTTTAGAATGATAGGTGCAACAGTTGGTGGACTAACCGTGGCATTCTTAACACTTAAACTAGCCGCAATGTGGGGCGATGGTGATATGCAGCTCGGTTTTAGGAACGCAGCAATCGGATTTGCAAGCGTTGCACTTATTGCTCTATTCATTGTTTTTTTGACTAGTAAAGAAACAATTGATACCAACAGAAGAGATTCTCCTTCATTAAAAACTGCGTTAAATATGTTAGGAGGAAATACGCCATTTTTAATATTGTTTATCGCAATCTTAGTCTGCGTTTCATCTACAACGGTCTTCACTAAAGTACTCATATACTATTTCAAATACAACCTTAATGCTGAAGCCGATATTGGCCTAGCACTAGTTTCGTATATTGGCGTCATCTCACTTATGACACCTGTTTGGATGTTCGTAACAAAAAAAACAAGCAAGCGATTTGTATGGATAGCAGGTTCAATCATGTTTGCTATCGGGCTAGTAGTTTTTGCACTAATACCCGTAAATCAATCGCAAGCTTATATCGTTGTTGCTATATGCGGTTTGGGAGCAAGTGCATTCCCACTAACCTTATGGTCAATGCTGCCTGATACCGTCGAATATGGTGAATGGCAGTCAGGTGTAAGAGCCGAATCATTCGTATTTGGGCTCGTATCTTTAGCCCAAAAGATTGCATTAGGAATAGCTGTTGGCTTACTCGGTTTTTTACTTGAATCGATAGGTTTTTCTGCCAATCAGGCCCAAACACCGGAGACATTGCAATCACTCATATACATTATGACTCTAATACCAGCCTTTGGAGCCCTCTTATCGGCAGTAATCATTTGGTTTTATCCCTTAAATAATCAGATGCATTCAAAGATTGTTGAAGAAATAGAGAATAGACAGCCCTCGGTAAATCCGACAATCTAGAACAGAAATCGAATATAAACACTAAGATAAAGAATGCTAAGTGATGCGATATGAAAATGATTGATGCAAGTTGCGTCAGTTTTTTCAATTGCTTGCTGTGTTTTCGAGTAAGTTCACTACTCGCCAGTTCGACCTATTCAGGAAATCGAAAATATACAGTTAAGGCTCGACATATTGTTAATAACTGTTTGACGAGGTAAGCATGCAGCTAGCGCGATTATGCATACTGATAGAGGACAACAATATGCTAATCACTAATATAGAAATATTCTGTTGTTCCATGGCATAAAAGGAAGCAAAAGCAGAACAGGCGACTAGTCGCCTAAGCCTCTACTTTTAGCTTCAGTTAAAAATGGGGGATTACAGTAACAGTGCGAATTCGAGACCTTATAAACTTCGCAAAGCCATTAAGGATAATAAAAGACTTTTAGTTACTCAATAACCGAAAAAGGGTTTAAAAACTGGCGTCGCCAAAATAACTGACAATCAATTTCACTCAATTCTGCTTCATCGCAAACGACTTGCCAATTTTGTCCAATCATTGACACTTGGTGCTCAAATATCTCAAATGCCTGGCTTTTACTTACTAAGAAGTTGGGCGCAGCCATTAAACAGGTTTTAAACTGACTCAAATTGTTATTACCAACAATACGAATAGCTTGCCCAGCTTCATTGCCTGTGCGCCCCTGAAGATAGATATCATATGCTGGCGGCAAACTTAAATGTTTTTCATCCTAAAATGCAGCGTGATTGCGGGCATGGTCGTCGGTATTGCCACACAAAATATTGAACAGGAGCCTTGAGAATAGCTCTCTAAGAGTATCTTTAGGTTTCGTAAACCAATGGCGAATAATTTCAGCTAATGTTTTATAGCTAGCATAGCGAGCCATGATATCGTCAAGACCAAACAAGGTGAGAGCCGATATCATAGATTTACGAGCTGAACCTTCATCGGTTTGGTGACGGTCAAAACGCTCTGTTAACACTACATCTTTATTGGCCGCTTTCAACATTCTTACAGGGGCAACATCAATTCCGGCCAGAGCCAGATTCTAGCAGATAGGTGAGCTCATCAAGCGCATTGTCACGAATACAGCGAGGCATCTTTAATCCATCTAGATTAGGAAGTGCACCAGCTTTGAGCGGTAGCTCAGGCTCATAAATTGGAATAGCTGGCGGTGTATCTTTAATACGCTCTAAATAGCTTTTACCGTAGTTAAAGGAAAGTGTATCGCCTTGTGCTTCAAGTTTTCCCGCACCAACAGGCGTAGTTTCATTGGGAAGCCAGATATAGACATATCCTTCTTGATACTTATCTTTCAAAAACTGGGCTTTAGAAGTCATCATCAACAACCCTTATCTTTTTGCGCGCTTTTGGTGGAAACAGGGCACGCTTTTCATCAATCTGCTTTATACGACGCGCCATGGTGAATGAGGAAGGCTCTGCATTGAATAAGTTTACGCCGACAATTGTCGCTACTTCAAATACTGGACCTAATTCACACATTAGATCCGCCTTTTCGATCCGCTAAAGCATGCTTTTGGAAATACCTGCACGATCAGCAACTTCTTGAGCGCTTAATTTCTTCTCTAATCTGGCGGCACGAATAAGCCTAGAAAAGAGCGTAATGGCTTCTTCGGTATATCTAGCGTAGGAACGATTCACAGATTTTGGCATGCTCACTCCAAAAGTTTGAGTTATATATGAACCTATAGGATGTCTATTAGTTTCTGTATAGGCCATACGGTAAGAAAAGAAGGAAAGATAGCCAAGGGAAATTGGTTTATATACAACTCATATAGAAACGTTATTTTCTCATTATTAAACTAACGGCAGTTATGAATGTTGCAACAGTTCAGTGCAAACCGAGAGGGCACAAGTATTCAATTGCAAGTGCCTTTGGCTTGTTTCCGCTCTGGGGGCCAAAGGGTATTGTCAAGTTAATTCAGACACCAGTAACTGTGAGACAATTAGGTCATGAAAAATACCGAAATATATACGGGTTATCGCTACATTGTAGTCAGATCAGGAAGAAGCGCGGCCAACTCGGTGACATATGGTACTTGGATGAAGTATTTGTAAAGATAAATGGTGACCTACATTACCTATGGCGAGCAGGCAACGCTGTTGAAGATCGTCACCGATAAATTGAGAAGTTATTCGGCTGCGCGAAGGGAAGTTATGCCCAGCGTTGCTCATTCAACCCAACAATACGAAAACAATCGCTGTGAATTCTGCCATCGGCCTGGTAGAGAACAACAACGCATTGCTATACCAAAATATAAAGTCCTTCAGCGTATCGTGAGTCAAGCGATTAATGAAGAAAGAGACCATAACCTTCATATTCTGAAGACAGCCATTGATGGATAATGTAAAACAAGTAATGGCATCATTATCGTTATCGCTTAAGAACAAGCAACATTTCGCTGCAATGGTTGATTACTACTCCATTACCAAGCTCAAACGATTCGAGCGAAAGACATAGCAGCTTTATCTAATCTGCTATTTACAGGAACGATCACAACAGAATATTGAGCGCCTTGCTGATGGCTTCACCTGCCATGTCCGCAAGGTTCGTGAGCAAGCTCATAGCGTCCTTGGAAGTAGAGAAATTGAATCATTATGTCTTTATCTGAATAAGCAAAAACGGGCCACCGATGATTATGTATGGGAATATTATGACCAACAAAAAGAACTAATTAAGCGTGAATTACGCCCCATTTTTATGTGCCTAAACTTTGAAGGTTCAGATAAAACAAAGGTTCTGGTCAATCAGTTATCTGTCACAAAAAATGAAATAAAAGCAAGTGGCTCACTAAGCACTGCCGATCAAGATCTTGTCCAGCCGAAATACCAAACGTATGTTTTTGATGCTAACCAAAAAGTGGCACCGCAACGTTATGAGTGCCTGCTGTACCTACTGATACAGAGTAAGTTGCACGGGCAATTGTATATTCTTGAGTCCATAAAGTATCGAGCGCTGCAGGATGATTTGGTGCGCGACGAACAGATGCCTGCACTATTGAAAAACTCAATTCTACCTTGCCTCAAAGCCTCGTCAAATGAGCTTATTAATTCAATGAAAAGCACATTGGCTAACAAAATATGCCAGGTAAATGACCGTATTGATAAGGGGGATAATAAGAATGTGATACTTCGTAGCCGGACAGGTAAAACAAAATGGCGTTTGCCCTCTTCAGGGGTCAAGACCATGCTGAACAACCCATTTTTTGATCAGATAAAGCAGATCAACATCTCAGATGTTTTAAGGCTTGTCGATAAGGAAACAGAATTCTTATCAAGCTTTGAACATGTTCGTCAGGTACAGTCAGAGCAAACTCGGCACCAAAATGATTTATTAGCAGCACTTATTGGTAATGGTACCAATTACGGGCTGTATGGCTTAGCCAACATCTCTGATCGTTCCTATGAACAGCTTCGCCTGGTTCAAGCTAATTACCTTCGTCCAGAAACACTTGCTGAAGCCAGTGATATGATCAACAACGCGACGGCCCAGTTAGAGATTTTTAAGCATTATAATATCCAGGAAGGTGTCATTCACGCCAGTGCAGATGGTCAGAAATTCGAGGCTCGGCTTGAAAGCTTCAAAACACGTTATTCCTCTAAATATTTTGGTACAAACAAAGGCGTTTCAGCATTAACACTTGTTGCCAACCATGCCGCTATAAATGCACGAGTGATTGGTTCCAACGAACATGAGTCGCATTACATATTTGATTTATTATACAGTAACAGCTCAGACATTAAGCCCGGTGTATTATCGACTGATACCCATGGTGTAAATCATGTTAACTTCGCACTTCTCGACCTGTTTGGCTATACCTTTGCACCACGCTATGCTCAGTTCGGTGACGTGATAGAAAAGTTGTTTGATGTTGCAGACAACAAAGAGGGCAAGACCAAATTATCACTTAAAACACCGATCAAAACTCAGTTAATCATGGAGCAATGGGACACAATACAGCCTATTGTAATCTCATTGCAGCAGAAAACAGTGACTCAAGCGACGCTGATTAGAAAGTTATCTGGCTACAGTAAGAACCACCCTTTGCTGCAAGCACTAACTGAATACAACCGAATTATAAAAGCCATGTACCTACTGGATTATATCGATGATGCCAGCCTAAGAGGCTACGTCCAAAGAGCCTTGAATCGAGGTGAAGCTTATCACCAGTTACGCCGGGCAATTGCCTCAGTGAATGGTAATAGATTCAGAGGTTTATCAGACTATGGAATGAGTGTGCACGGTTGTTGACCAATGCTATTATCTACTTCAACTCGCTGATCCTAACGCGATTGCTGACTTACTTTGAATCAATTGGTGATGAAGGGAAGCTGGCACTAACTAAAAAAG
>Ga0307981_1003346_pt1 | contig 12054 bp, 8 predicted proteins | sample OrgLakmetagen987_FD_201849 | JGI IMG/M metagenome (GOLD analysis project Ga0307981, IMG submission 201849) | Saline water microbial communities from Organic Lake, Antarctica - #987 | ecosystem: Environmental > Aquatic > Non-marine Saline and Alkaline > Saline | place: Antarctica: Organic Lake... | reverse complement strand
AACGTGTGCCGACGGGGTTCAGCCCATCCTGGAGCCGGCATTACGCAGGTAGTCGGGTGCTCGATAATCTTCGCCTGTGGTCTCCTGCTGAGGTCGTCGTTCGGAGACTCTGGGCAGTCCTCCGGGTCGCAATTGGAAGGGCTAGGGATATCCCTACTCGCCCGCTGAATCGGCGGATCTTCGAAGTGTCAAAATCGCAGTTTCATCCCTAGTCGGCCCTAGAACTCAGCGGACTGAGCGACACTCCATGAACTGCTGTTTCGCGAAACCCCAGGTCAGCGGAACTCAGCGACACTGAGCGTCATTCACAAAACCGGTGAAGGTGAGCCACGACATCTTCGAAGGCACCGAGCAGATCCAGCAGCTCGTCATCAGCCGGGCGATATCAGGCCTGCGTATCGTCTGATCCGCTCCGCCCTCGGGTGAAAAACCTCGCCCGGAGATCCTTTCCTCGCAGCGCGGCACGCACTATTGTCACGTTGGGCGACGACACAGGAGAACGCGTTCGTGGGCGATGGCGAAGTAACACCCGAGAGCCAGTCTTTGGCTGTGGAGACTACGACTGACCTCGTTGTCGTGGGCATCGGCGCAAGCGCCGGTGGACTCGAGGCGCTCCAGACTCTCGTCGAAAATCTCGACTCGTCGGCGAACATGGCGTACATCGTGGCACAGCACGTGTCGGCCGACTATCGCAGCATGATGGTCGACCTGCTGAGGTCCCACACGAGCCTCGTCGTGCAACAGGCCGAGCACGGTCAACAGCTCCTCGCCGGAGAGGTTTTCGTGTGCCCGCCCGGATTCCACATCACCGTGATGGACGGTGATGTCGTGGCGCTGACACCCGTCGAGGAACTCATCTATCTCACCAAGCCCTCGATCGACCTGCTCTTCAGGTCGCTTGCTGACGTGAAAGGACCGCGGTCGATCGGGATCATCCTGTCCGGCACGGGCAGTGATGGTTCGTCGGGTGTCGGTGCGATCAAGGACGTCGACGGTTTCAGCATCGCCCAACAGCCGTCGAGCGCCAAGTACGACGGCATGCCGTTGAGCGCGATCAACTCCGGCAAGGTCGACTTGATCCTTCCTCCGATGGAGATCGGTCAGGAACTCCGGTCGATTTCGCCGATCGCCGATCGCCCCATTCCCGAGTTCCGGTCCGGTCGGAGTCGCGAGGCCTACGAGCGGATCCTGCTGCTGCTGCGGCGTGATCACGGCGTGAATTTCGGCCTGTACAAGGACAAGACCTTGTCGCGGCGGATCATGCGACGGATGATCGCCACCAAGACCGACACGATCGAGGACTACGCCCACTCACTGACGTCCGATCCGGTCGAGGTGTCGGAGCTGTTCCACGACGTGCTCATCGGTGTCACGCACTTCTTCCGTGACACCGAGGCATTTGCGGAGCTCCGCGAGCAGCTCGAGGCATACATCGCCGACAAGACCGAGCCGATCATCCGGATCTGGTCGGTCGGTTGCTCCACCGGCGAAGAGCCGTACTCGCTGGCGATCCTGCTCGCCGAGATCCTCGGGGACGATCTCGACGACTACCGCGTGCAGATCTTCGCGACCGACGTCAACGAACGCTCCATCGAACAGGCGCGACGCGGTCGCTTCTCGACGCTCGAGGTGAGTGGTCTCTCCGACGATGTGCGAGACCGCTACTTCGCACTGAAGGACGGCTACTACGAGGTGTCCAAACGCATCAAGCAGAAGATCGTGTTCTCCCAGCACGACATGATGCAGGACCCGCCGTTCCTCCGCCAGGACCTGGTGGTCTGTCGAAACGTGATCATCTACTTCGGCCCTGAACTCCAGGAGACGCTGCTCCCCGTGTTCCACTACGCGCTGCTCCCGGGCGCGATGCTGTTCCTCGGCAAGGCCGAGACGGTCGGGTCCCACCCCACGCTCTGGGACACGGTGTCGTCGTCGGCGAAGATCTATCGGGCATCGGGAACCAGCCATCGAACCGTCCCTCGCATCATCAGTACGCCACAGAACCCCTGGCAGTACCAGGGCCGCGAGCAGCAGTCTCGAGCGACACCGAAGCGCCAGATCGGCGAAGATCTTGCCTCGATCGTGAACGAACAGCTCGAGAAGATGCTGTCGCCGAACGTGATCGTGATCGATGCGGAGGACCAGATCCTCTACTCCCACAGCGATGCGAACCCGCTGCTGCAGCGTCGCTCGGGAATCGTCACCAACCACATCTTCGCCAACGTCCACTCCGACGCCGTGGTCGACCTGCGCACGGCACTCCACCGGTTGCGTGCCGGCGAGGACATGGTGGCAACCGATTTCAGGAACATCCGGATCGGCCGGGAGAACTCCTGGGTTCGTTTCGTGCTCGGCAACACCGCCACGGAGTCCCTGGGCAACCTCGTCGTCGTGTACTGCCAGATCGAAGAGACTCTCGGCACTGCGGTCCTCAGCAGCGGCGCGCTGCCGGGTGGCGCCGACATGGTCGTCATGGAGCAGGAGAAGCAGGTCTCCAAACTGCGCGAACAGCTGGCGATCGTGATGGAGCAGCTCGACCAGAGCAACGAGGAGATGCAGGCGCTCAACGAGGAACTGCAGAGCTCCAACGAGGAACTGCAGAGCTCGAACGAAGAACTCGAGACGACGAATGAGGAACTCCAGTCGACGAACGAAGAACTCCACACGGCCTACGCCGAACTGAGGATCGCCTTCGACGAGAAGGAAGTCCACGAGGGTTCGCTGAAGCAGACCGCGGCGGAACTGGAAGAGGTCATCGAACTGCTGGCCGCAGCCGAATCGCTCGGCCGAATGGGATCGTGGAGATGGCGACCCCAGGACGAGGAACTCACCTGGAGCGATGGCCTCCACGACCTCCTCGGCACCACGGGTGAGGAGGTCGCACCGAGCTTCGACGCCATCACCGAGAAGATCCACGTCGACGACCGACCGACCTTCGATTCGTACATCCAGGGCCTGGTGCAAGGAGACGAACCCGAGGAGCTGACCTTCAGAGTCGAGATCGATGGCACCACGAAGTGGCTCACCATGCTGTCGGTCGTGACCCATGGTCAGTACCAGAACGTCCAGCAGGTGGTGGGCAAGATCCGTGACGTCACCCGCGACCGATTGGCCGCACAGCAGAATCTCGACCAACGCGACGTGATCGCCGAGGCCAAGCAGGAGAACCTCGATCAGCTCGGGACGATCGCGGATGCCGAGCAGAGAATCGAGATCGTCCTGAACGAGAGCTCGAACGCGATCTACGTGTTCGATCTCGCTTCGGGGAAGCATGAATTCACGAACGACTGCTACGTGAACGTGCTGGGCTGGACCAACGGCGAGATCAACGAGATGGATCCACAGCAGTACATGCAGCTGTTCCACGCCGATCACCAGGACCGGGTGCGGGAACATCTGGCTGCAGTCGCCGAGCTCGGCATCGCCGAGGGGCGGTCCATGCAGTACCGCTTCCGTCACCGCAACGGTGAGTGGGTGGAACTCGATGGTCGTGACACCGTCTTGGAGACCGATGGTGCCGGACGTGCGACGAAGCTGCTGGGAACGTTCTCGGTGATCGGCGACGGTGATGTCTGACAGCGTCGGAGAGCTCGGACGAGTACTGCGGTTCCCTCGGGACGGTGAGCGATCATCGAGCGGACTGGGGTCCCGGCTCGATGCGCTCACGCCCGACGACATCCCGATGCCGCTCATCGTGCTCGATTCGGCCGGGATCGTCATCGACGCCAACCGAGCAGCGACCGAACTCCTGGGTGGCGAAGGGCGTGGGCTCCTGAAGCTCGGTTCGCCGTTCGTTGCCGTCATCGGACCGGGTATCCGAGAGTACGTGTCGTGGCGCGCGGGCAACGGTGACGATCACCTCGACGCTCGGGTCCGAGGCCGAGGCGGCTTCGTCTCGGTGCAACTCGTCCGGCGGCCGCTCGGTGACGAGGGCGCCACGTTGGTGTGGATCAACGACAAGTCGGGAACGCAGATCGCCGATGCGCATGGGTTGGCATTCGACGAATCCGAGCACGGCGTGTTCGTTGCGGTGTCGACATCCCGAGTGATCGCTGCCAATCCTGCATTCATCGAGATGATCGGCTCATCGGAGGAGGAGGTGATCGGCGCGAATTGGCAGCAGTTGGTGTTGGGAGCGGTTCCTGCCGAGCGGATACGTCAACTGCACGAGGATCTGCGGACACAGCGCACCTGGAGTGGCCGGATCATGAAGATCGATCCGGACCGGGGCGAACGTGTCCTCGAACTGGTCGTTCACATGCGCCAGCGGCTCTCGTCGGAAGCGTCCGACGACAGCGATCTCGTCGACACGATCGTCGCCTACGTCACCGACGTCACCGATGGCAACTCGCTGCAGCGCGAACTCCAGGAGCAGGCTCGTCGCGACGAACTGACCGGGCTCATGAACCGAGCCGGCTTCCTCGAGGTCCTGCAGCAACACTTCGACGCAGCCCAACGGAGCGGCAGTGCAATCTCTCTCCTCTTCATCGACCTCGACAATTTCAAGTCGCTCAACGACCACTTCGGTCACCGCTACGGGGACCTGCTGCTCCAAGCGTTTGCCAAGCGGCTGCGAGCGTCGCTCAAGGCCTCCGACATCCTGGGACGAATCGGCGGTGACGAGTTCGTCGTGTTGTTCGATCCATCACTCCCACCAACTTCGCTCGACGTCGTGGTCAACAAGCTTCGGAGTCATCTGCTCACGGACTACCAACTCGACGATGTGTCCTACACGTGCACCGCCAGTCTCGGCTCGGCGGAATACCCGTGGGACGCGACCACGGGCGCAGAGTTGCTCGAGTTCGCTGACCACGCGATGTACCAGGCCAAGACCAGTGGCCGCAACCGTTACGCCCGCTTCGATCGCGATCACCACCGCGGCCGGATGGACCACGAGGAGTTCCTCGAGGCGATCGAGAACGGCATCGAAGACATGCACTTCGTGCCGTACTACCAGCCGATCTTCGACGCCGAGACACAACAGATCTCGGGCGCTGAAGCGCTCGTGAGATGGATCGACCATCGCGGGGAACCCGTGGTTCGTGCTCCGGGCGAATTCCTTCCGTTGATCGAAGGCGGGCCGGCCGGTATTCGCCTCGGGCAGCGGATGTTCGATCAGGTGCTCGTCCACTCACGCTCGTTCGCCGCCCTGGCGGGGCCCATGCCGATCTCGATCAACATGAGCGCTGCCCAGATCCGCTCCGAGAACGTCATTGCGCACGTCGAAGCGCTCTCGGGCGACTACTCCGCCGAGATCGCGCAGCTGCGCGTCGAGTTGACCGAGAGCGCGTTCTACGACGGCGATCCCGTGGTGAAACAGAATCTGCTGCGTCTCCTCGACCTCGGAGCAACGCTGTCACTCGATGACTTCGGAACCGGCCACTCGTCGATGCTGAGTCTGCGTGCGCACGCCTTCAGCGAGGTGAAGATCGATCGCCGATTCCTCGTTGCGGTGTCGTCGGGGGTCGACGACGACCGTTTCGTGTTCGAGAGCATGCTCGACCTGTGCAGCAGACTCGGACTGCAAACCGTGTGCGAGGGCGTCGAGACCGAAGAGCAACTGGCCTATGTCCGCTCGCTAGGGAGCGACCTCGTGCAAGGGTTCCTGCTCGCCCGGCCGATGCCGAAAGAAGACCTCCGGGCGCTCCTGCGCTCCGGGAAGCTCGATCGCTGACAGCTCGTCACCCCGCTGGCGACGCGCACACCGAAATCGTGATGATCCCGAAGGAATGCCCCGGCGCAGTCACCGAATCAGTGCGCGGGCGCCATCTCGGCGGTGTTGACGATCGCGTCAGCGAGCTGGGACCAGTAGAGCGCCGGGATGTCATGGCCCATTCGGCCCAACACCAAGAGGTCTGATCCAGGAACAGCCGCCGCCGTCGCTTCGCCTCCCGAGAGCGTCACCAGTGAGTCTTCGCGTCCGTGCACCACGAGAGTCGGAAGCTCGACTCCCCCGAGACGCTCGGTGCGATCACCCGTCGCCGCGATCGCTGCGATGTGGAACGCCGAGCCCGCCGGATGGAAGCAACGGTCGTACGCTTCGGCCGCTCGCGCCGTCGCCTCGGCCTCGTCGAACAGCGATCCTCCGATGATCTTCGCAGTGGCGACCGTTGCGGCGATCGCTCCCTCGCGATCCAGGGGCGGCGCGGTGAGCAGTGCCTGGATCGCCGATGCGTCGGGCTGGCCGACGTCGTTGGCGCCCGTCGTCGACATGATGCTCGTCATCGACGCCACGCGCTCGGGGTGCTCGATCGCCATCATCTGGACGATCATGCCGCCCATCGATGCGCCGACGACGTGGGCCGCCGCGATCCCGAGCGCATCGAGCAGCCCCACGGCATCGGCCGCCATCGTCGACAGGGTGTACGGGGCATCGACTGGTTCACCTGCCAGTGCGCTCGCGTAGAGCGCCATCACGTCCGGCGGCGGGCCGTCGGACTTGGACGACAGCCCGACGTCACGATTGTCGAAACGGATCACTCGGAACCCGCGCTCGAGCAACTCGGACACGAAACCCGTGCTCCACAACGTCATCTGTGCCCCCAACCCCATCACCAGCAGGAGCGGTGGGGCGTCCTCGGGGCCGTAGCTCTCGAAGCAGATGTCGATGTCGTTCACGTTGATGGTGGGCACCACCGGATCATCTCACCCGAGCCGGACGCGACAAGATTCGAACCGGGGTCAGGGATCGAGTGTCGACCCGAAGCGCGGCTGCGGCGTGCAGTCCGTTGCCAGCTCGGGGATCGGCGCCGCGGTCGCACCGAAGCGCTGCACCCATTCTTCGACCGTTGCGGGTTCGAGTGTTGCCACGAACGACGCGAGTTCGGTGGCATCGAGGCTCGAACTGCTCACGTTGAACACGGTGTCGCCATCACGCCAGGACACACTGACCGTGGACGGGTCGAACGGGCCGGCATCGAGGAACGCAGGACCACCGAGGAACGTGGTGGGCGCCAGGCGCTGGCCAGCACCGGCGAACTGCGCGATCGAACCACCGGGGATCTGCGTCAACGCGACCAGACCGGTGCCGTCGGCTCCAGCGGCATCGAATCGTGTGGTGTACCTGGTCCGCGTCGGGCCGATGTCGATCACCGACCATCCGGTCGGAAGGTTGACGTCGATCGTCGCCTCGTTGTCGATCGACATCGACTCGAACAGTTCGATCGTCGACGGCCGGTCGTACGGCTGGCCGATGCCTTCGTTGACCAGCACGAAACCGCAGGGAACGACGAGGCGATACGAGGTGAGGGAGTTCTCGTCGCGGCCGACCTCCACACCGACGCCGATCGCTCCGACCGCACTCACGTCGAGCCCGAACGGGCCGGACTCCGCCCCATCGACTTCGGCGATCCACAACGACGATCCGTCGGGGGCCGAGAGCACTGCGCTGCTGTCGTTACCCGACGCAGGATCGATCGAGACCTCCGACGCGGTGAGCCGGGTCGTCGGCAGGACGAGTGGTGACACAGCATCGACGCCAGTGCGCATCAGCGGCGGTTCCGTCGTCGGTACAGGAGCGGTCGTCGTGGACTCGATCGGTGGTTCGGTGACGACGGACGTCGGGATGCTCACTTGATCGCCGGGCCGAGTGGCGAACGACCAGCCGAGCGCCCCGAGCGCGCCCAGCACGAGCAGGCCGGCGGCGATCTTGGGAACGGACCCGCGGCGGGCGGGACGAGAGCGCACCGGACGGCCGCTGCCATGGGGTGCGGTGGACACCACGGCACCGCTCTCGGATCGGGACCTGATGGTGCTGGTCGCATCGCCGTGGCCGACCCCGAACAAGGACTCGCGGATCATCCGGCGATCGGTCATCGGCATCGGGTCCACGTCGGGACGCAACGCCTGGATCGTGTCGAACACGTTCATCGGGTGGTACCTGCGGCGGCGATCTTGAGTTCACGGCGAATCCTGCCAAGCGCAGATCTGACCGTGCCGACCGACATGTCGAGTGCCTCGGCGATCGCTCCCTGAGGGAGTGACTCCCACAGAGCGAGCAGCACGATGTCACGATCGTCGGGTGCGAGTTCGGCCACTGCTCGCAACATCGCCCGTGCGGGGGACCCGTCGTGGTCTTCGTTCTGGTCCTGGTCGATCGGGCGTTCGTTCATGTCGTCGACGGTGTTCGAGCGCTGTTGCTTTGGCCCGCCGATCAGCGGGTCGGTGATCGCCGTGGTCGGACTCCGGTCGGTGCGCATCGCACGGAGGTGCGCACCCTCTGCTGTTCGGTGGCGGCGAAGTGTCGTCGCGGCCGCGCCATAGAGGAAGAGCCGTTCCGTTCCACGTTCCATGTCGAAGCGGTCCCAGCTGCGCAGTGCATGCTCGAAGGCCTCAGCGGTGACCGCCGGTGCGGCCTCGGGTCCGATTCGTCGGGTGACCATCGCATGCACCGCATCGACGTGATCGTCGTACAGGCGGGCCGCCGCCGCTCCGGTCAAGGTCACACCTCATGATGCCAAACCCGAGCACCGTATGGTGACATCCACCGCGGATCGCCCGACAGCCGGCATCGGCCGATCGAGCGGTCTGCGTGGGGTCCAGCTCAGTCGACCGGGGTGATCGGTGGACGCCCATCGAGGACTGCGGCCACGTTGCGTGCCGCCAGCTCAGCCATTGCGCTGCGCGTCTCACGTGTCGCTGAACCCAGATGCGGGAGCAGCACCACGTCGTCGCGATCGAGCAGGCCGGGGTGAACGTCTGGCTCGTGCTCGTACACGTCGAGCCCAGCACCGGCGATCATTCGTTGGTCGAGCGCGTCGACGAGCGCCGATTCGTCCACGACCGGACCGCGGGCGGTGTTGATCAGGAAGGCGTCGCGACGCATCGTCGAGAATGCGGTGGCATCGATCAGATGGTGTGTCGCGGCGGTGTGTGGACAGTTGAGCGAGACGATGTCGCTGGTGGCGAGGAGTTCGTCGAGCGGCACCAATCCAGCTCCCAGCCGCGTTTTGACGTCGTCATCGACCGCTGTGCGGTTGTGGTACACGACCTGCATGCCGAAGGCGATCGCTCGCGTCGCGAGCGCTTGACCGATCGCACCCATGCCGACGATGCCCATGCGACGGCCCTGCAGCCCGGTCCCCAGCATCATGTTCATGCCCCACTTCCACGGTTCCCCCGACCGGACCAGCCGTTCGCCCTCTCCCAGGCGCCGTGTGACCATCAGGACCAGTGCCATCGCGATGTCGGCGGTCGCATCGGTCAGCACGCCGGGGGTGTTGGTGGCCACGATCCCGTGCCGTCGGCATGCGTCGCGGTCGATGTTGTCGTGGCCGACCGCGACGTTGGCCACGATGCGCAACTTCGGGGCGGCGGCGAGGAAGGCGTCGTCGACGCGATCGGGGAGCCGTGTGAGCACGGCGTCGGCATCGGCCAATCGGACGGCCCGCTCGTGGTCGGTGGTCGCCTCGTCGAACACGTGCACCTCACCGATCTCACGCAAGAGTGCGAGGCCCTGCTCGGGAATCTGTCCCGTGACGACGATCTGTTTGGTGTCCGACACGTGTGGGAGTTTCTCACGTGATCGCCAGGCGGACCTGATCACTGGCGCCTGTGGGCGTTGCGCCTGTTCGAGGACTGCGGGAACTCCGGTTCTGGAGCTTCCCGGTCGGCGAGCATCTGGAGTGTTCGCGGCACGTTCCCGGGGATACTGGTGGCATGGCACCGCGCCTTGCTCTGCAGCACGTGACGATTCACGGCCACGAGGTCAGCTATCGGCGCGCCGGACCGGCGGACTCCGAGACCATCCTCCTCCTGCACGGCCTCGCAGGGAGTTCCAAGACGTGGGACGGCGTGATCGAGCAACTCGCCGAGCACCACGACGTGATCGCGCCCGACCTCCTCGGTCATGGCGAATCGGCCAAACCGCGCGGTGACTACTCGCTCGGTGCCTTCGCAAGTGGGCTTCGTGACTTCCTCACCGTGCTCGATGTCGAGCGGGTCACCGTGGTCGGCCATTCCTTCGGTGGTGGAGTTGCGATGCAACTCGCATATCAGCACCCGCAGTTCATCGACCGCCTCGTGCTGGTCGGGTCGGGTGGGCTCGGGCGTGAGGTGTCGCCACTGCTGCGGTTGCTCAGCCTGCCGGGCGCGGAATATCTGATGCCGATCGGCATCCCCAAGCCGATCATCGATCGGGCCAATGACATCGGGCGATTCCTGGGGCGCAGGAACATCCGGTCCGAACGCCTCGGCGAGCTGTGGCGCGCCTACTCGTCGCTCGCAGGCGCCGAGAACCGCCGTGCGTTCGTCAAGACGATGCGCGGTGTGATCGAACCCGGCGGTCAGACCGTCGATGCTCGTGACCGGCTCTATCTCGCAGCGCGTGTCCCGATCCTGATCGTGTGGGGTGACCGTGACGGGGTGATTCCGGTGTCACACGGTCGTGAAGCACACGAACTCATCGAGAACAGTCGCCTCGAGATCCTCGAGGGCGTCGGTCATTTCCCACACGTCGAAGCACCCGACCGGTTCGCCGACGTGCTGCTCGACTTCGTCGCCACCACCGCAGCCGGACCCGACGACGCGTCGCTGCGCGAGGTGCTGCTCGCCCGCAACGACGACGACTGACTCAGACGGCCTGCTCGCCGTACCCTCGTGTGGCGAGTCAGGTCCGGCGAGCGATGATCGAGGCGTGACCGTCGGCTTCGACCTGGTGGATCACGTCGACGGCGAGCGGGCTGAAGGCGTCGATCAACTCGCGTTTGTCGGCGTGGAAGGGTCCAGGCGAATCGGACCCGACCACGGACAACACGGTGAGCACCAGCACCCCGCCGGTGCGCAGGCGGCTGACGAGCTGTGGATACAACTCGATGCCGCGAAAGCGCTGGCAGATGATGATGTCGAGCTCGGAGAGGTCATCGGGCAACCCCGCGTCGAGGTCGACGCAGCGAGCGTCCACCCGGTGGGCGAGCTGGTGGGCCGAAGCGAGTTGGCGGGTGGCGTCGATCGCCACCGAGGACACGTCGAGTGAGACCACGTCGAGCCCGCGCTGCGCGAGCCACAACGACTGGGCACCGAGACCGCAGGCGACATCGAGCGCCTGTCCCGTTCGCGCCACCACGTCGGTCAGGTCGGCAGCGACCAGGACGTCGGGTGGTGACGGGTGTGGGAGTGGGCGATCGCGATGGCGGTCGTCCCAGCGTTCGCCGTCGATTGCCGCCACGTCAGAACGCTCGGTGCAGCGGCAGCGTGCAGCAGCGGAAACTGCCGCCGGTCTTGGGTGGCTCGGAGTAGGGCAGCTCGATGACCTCGATGCCGCGTGCTCGCATCTCGCTGTTGATGCGCACCGAGTCGTCGCGCGAGATCACACAGTCCGGGGACAGCGACAAGACGTTGGTGCCGAGCATCTGCTGTTCGTCCCGGGAGACCTCGATCAATTCGTAGCTCTCGCGCAGCGCTGCGGGGATGTCACGCATCCCGCCGGGATAGATCAGCGCGTAGCCGTCCCCGACGGGGAGGAAGGAACAATCGAGGTGCAAGACGTCCTCGCCGTCTTCGAGCCCGTTCAGGTTGACGGGCACGATCTCGTAGCCGGGGACCAGTTGCATCAACCACGCGGCACCGGCCAAGGTCGTGCGCTGGCCGATTCCGACGAACACCTTGCCTCGGTCGACCACGATGTCTCCGCCCTCGATCACCAGGTCCTCGGGTCCGAACAGGACCTTGACGTGCTCGGGGAAGTGCTCGAACAGGTGGGCGTAGCCACGCCATTCGTGGCGCCGACTCTTCGCCGCCATCGTGGTGACCACGAAGGTGTCGCCGATGACCACACCGATGTCGCGGGTCATCATCTGGTCGGGCAGGTAGGGGAGCGGGTGGGGCTGATGGACGGCGACCCCCCGAGCGGTCAACGTGTCGATGAAGCCGTTGAGTTGCTCGGTCACCGCGGCCGGGGTGGGTGCGTCGGGGCCGTCGTACCACTGCCGCTGGGATTCGTTGATGATCTCCGCGTCGACCTGGAGGAAGTTGTCGGGGTAGCCGACCAACACCGACCGCAGCGGTGCGGTCTCGGAATCAACGAAGACGTCCATTGGTCCGGAGCGTATGCCTTTGTTC
>Ga0307981_1003345_pt1 | contig 12054 bp, 7 predicted proteins | sample OrgLakmetagen987_FD_201849 | JGI IMG/M metagenome (GOLD analysis project Ga0307981, IMG submission 201849) | Saline water microbial communities from Organic Lake, Antarctica - #987 | ecosystem: Environmental > Aquatic > Non-marine Saline and Alkaline > Saline | place: Antarctica: Organic Lake... | reverse complement strand
AAGCATTGCCGAGGTGTCGGTGAAGCCTGGTGCCGAGAAGGCCAACCGGGAAGGCAAGTCACGGTCAACATCGTTACAGTTTTAAAGTGCAATTAAAAGGAAAGTTATAACATATTATTCGAGAGAGAGTTACGTAAGTGATTCGTACGGGGTATACTTGGTGTTCGTACTGTACGGTACGAGATGGCGAGGAGTCGACCGGGCCTACGGTATGTAGCTGGGCTGTGTCACGTTGCATGCCCCGTGTGTGTCACGTCTTTATGTCTCATATGCAGCTTTTGTGTCTTCGTGAAGGAAGAGAAAACCGCTCGTGGAATGCTCTTCGATATTGTGTATCGTGGACATCGTCCGTTGTGGAGGTCGGCAAGGCCTAAAATAGCCCTGGGATCAGAAGTAATATTGCGTGACTTCAAATTGCTCTTCTTCGATTTTGTCTACGATTGACCGCCCATTCAAACCATGCCACCGTGGCTTCATTTCTGTATTAATCGGTAACAGAAACAAACTCCACTCCAGAACCACAAACCGCAGCCGTGTATCCTTGGCAACCAGTACCACCGTTATCTATACCAAGTGCAAGAGAATTGACATCACCAACGTCTACACGAGAGCTTTCGACAAGCGTAAGGGAAGGGTAGGCGTATCGCCAGACGGAGAGACGCTGGTCATATCCGGTCGATAGGAGTCTACATTCGTCGATCCATCTGACTCCTTTAATAGCAGAATAGCCAGCTTCTTTTGTAGCGCTGCATCGTTCAACCGTAGTCTCGCCCAAGGATTGAGCTGAGACACAACCGGCCCGAAGTTCGCAGCAACAAATCGACTGATCGTCTCCACCACTCGCTACAAGGATGGATAGAGAAGTGGTACATTGTTCACTTCGAATCGTTGCACTAATGTCATTCGTTCCGACCGCGTGGGCCTTGTAGCATACAACTGGGCGGATCTTCACCGCCCCCATTGCCGCGACAGCAGCGAGCGTTGAGGGGACATCCAGGACGATTATATCTCCTCCTGTTGTACCCAATAATACAACCACACGGGGACCTGCCGTTACCAGCTCGATCGAAAGGATTGGTCTTTCGTCTTGATAAAGGAGAAAGCCGTCAAAGGTAGATTTACGACCCTCTAAAATGATGTACGCAAAGCAACCACCGTTCGAATCGCCTGCGAGCACTAGATGCCCTCTGGTAGAGCTATCCGAAACCAAAGGCACTGCTGCCACCGCATTGACTCGGTGATCAATAGATGCTTTGACTACTGGTCGCCCGTACCCCAAGAGTTCGACATCAATTACATTGGACTGGTCACGGAGTGTAGATCTTTGGTTGACATCTTGGACGAGAAAGAACTGGACCAATAATTTGCCTCCGCCCGCAACCAGAAGAGTCGTCTTGCCTGATGCGTGCCGACTACTACACACAGCTCTTACACAGCTCTCTTGCAGCGGTAGTCGCTTCGATGAAACCAATACACCATACGTCAAAATAGATATCTTTGACGAACAATCTTCGCTACCGGTAAAAAGTGCGAGGCTACCGTGTTCTGCACTCACAGTAAAGATACAGGATGCAAAGATGCTTTCCCCGTGTAGCGCTAGGCTTCCGTGTATACGTAAGCTTTGTCGTTTGCTCCCGTGAAACAGTACCTCGCTGCGCCCATCCTTACGATTCACACCAACTGCCAAAGCCATAACCTCTGGATGAGAACGCACGCCTGCATCGTCTTTTAAGATGAAAAGGTCGTGGCTACGTTGTCGGCCGCCGGAGTCTACGCGGAACATTTCACGTCCCACCGAAAGATCGAGAACTGCGAAGGAGTTACCGAAATACCCGGCAACGAAAGTGCCCATCGTACCACACTGATCACGAGCCGTCCAAATATGTTCGATCCCTGTAAAGGACGACGCTTGCACAGAAAGCAAAGAAGTTAGTTGTCCCTTGGAATCGACAGCGCTTTCAGAGATGCACCCGTCATTCCCCACCGATAGAAGTTTATTTCCGGTTGCCCAAAGGATCCCATTTACATGCTCCTTCCCATGGACGCGAATCAGCACAGATCTTGGCGGCATGGCTTTATTGTTGGTAGGACGATCATTGAGATCGAACAAAGCGATATTGCCACGAGAGTCTCCAGTGGCGAGCAGTAAAGTGGATTTATTGAATGCGTAGCTGAGTGGCACGCCTTTGGTCCCCATACTCAATGCAAGAGTCTCAAACGATGTTCCGTCTTTACCATTCAAAGAGGAGAACGTTCTCCATAGGATCGACTGAATGTGGAATGAAATAAGAATATCTTCGGTCACCCACTCCAGCCGTTGGACCGTTTTGTACGCTCGACCGGGAAGAACCATACACCGACGCGTATGTTCATGCGTGGTGCTCGACTCGCGAGCTACGATTGGCGAGATAACCGCGTCTCCTCGTGTGGTACCGATCGAAACATAGCTACCAGATGGGTGAAGCGCCATACAGCAGCCCTCTGACGCTTGTACCCCGGTACTGTCTTCTAAACTCTCCGACTTACACCACGGCTCTTGATACGTCCAATCTCCATTATTCGTATCTAATACGATCAGGGAACCCGTCCGTGTTGCTACAATCACGGCCAGGCTATTGGCCGTAGCTGATGGACAGAAAAGTTTTATACCAACAAGAACTTGCTGGTTGACTCTCTTCTTTTTGCATTTCTTTCTCTTCGGTGCTGGCTCTAATGTCATATTTGTATCATCAGCCTGCGTTTCCACTTCCAAAGCAGGCTTCTCTTGTGCTGCGCGGTCGTCAGGTACGTCAAAAGACGCCTTCCATGCCCCTCGTCTAGGACCTTCTCGCGATTTTACTCGATCTTCCTCCAAATGCTCTTCCATATTGTAGACGGCAACTGTCCCATCATCCCCGCCCGTGACAGCAAAAGAGTCGAACGTGTCGACACTCCATACGCACTGAGAGGAATGTCCTCGAAACGTTGCTAGAGCCACTCCAGTCTCGGCATTCCATAGTCTAGCTGTTCCATCCTCTCCTGTGCTGACGATGCCTACATTGGAAAAGGCTACACTCCACGCCCGTGCCGTATGCCCCCAAGTAGTCCATTGCAACGTCCAATCACTGCCAGCGTTAATGTTCCACAGACGAACTGTACGGTCATCTGACGCCGACGCCAAGCGCTGTCCACTCTTGTCCCAGTGGACAGCATGGATCACGCCTTTGTGTCCTTGCAGTCGATGTGATTCTCGAGCCTCTAAAGCCTCTCCTTTGCCTTTGGTAGCTGTATCATTATAGTCGATTGCCCACACCAATATCTCGTTGGTGACGGTTCCAGCGGCAACTCTACCGCCAGACGAAATGTCCAAGCAATACGTAATGCTTCGAGTACTGCCTCGAATGGTTCGGATACAACGAGCTTGGATCCCTTGCTCGTCGCAGTCCGCCAATGTTAGTACCTCCCATATCTCTACCGAGTTGTGTGCGAGCCCAATCACCAGTGTATCTGCCGTAGTAGCATGACTAGTACTAGCAGTAGTAGCATCAGTAGTAGCATCAGTAGTAGCATCAATAGTAGCATCAATGGGGGACGAGACTTGACAATCCCAGATCCAGTCGGAAATAACCAATTTTTTGGTTGGCTGTTCCAATACTGGAAATGGATGGATCGACAAGACGCGCATGGGCCTTCGTGGCAGTTGGCTGGTGGCATTCTGGACAAAGGCAACCTGCCGCCCTCCAAAGACAATGGCATATCTAGACGCGTAGCGAATCCCGTGAATGTTCCCTCCCTTGGGAAAGACGAGGAGACGGTCGCTCCTGGTCAAGGACGACGAGGACGACTCGTCGTCGTGGATGAGTAGTGAGGCACGGTGGAGAAAGGCGCCTTGTGCGTAAATACACAGCTCCAGCGATGGTATAGAGACGCACGTCACTGGAGCTCCAGCCACCGACTCCTTCTTTAATAGAGACGGAAGTGGATTCCTTGGAACATTCGCCATAGTACAGGAGCTACCGGTACAGGAGCGTATACATATTATAATCTCATGGTCGAGCGACGCCGATTGAGAGACCGAAAGAAATGTGAAATGGGGAATCCGACATTTGACAGAAAACGACGTTTGACAGAAACTTCCGTTTCATTTTCGAGACTTGATTAGAATGAGTCAGTCAGTCACCGTTTCGTCCCATTTTTCACGCTCCTCCACATCTACAATGATATCACTTTGGGAATCAACAGTCGACTCATCACTCATCACATCACAATAAGCACTACAGTTTGGCACACCGTCGATAGCAGCACTACCGGTAAAAGCAACGAAGCACTCTACGCTGCAACAGTTCCATGTCCCTCAGTGGCTGGTCTCGCGTAGCTACTGGCTTCAAGCTAGTTGCCGAGACGGCAGCCAAGCAGGCGGCGCTGGAGGCTACCACTGGTGCGACTCGCACGGCTCAACACGGCTTCGAAGTAGCCGCTTCGGCACGGGCGGCAGCCGAAGCCTCGCACCAATGGCGACAAGAACAGCCACCGAACCATGGTCAGTTTCAGCAGTCCCCTCCGATCGCACAAAACCTTCACGGATTCGTTAGCGGCGCTGCAGACGTGCCAAGCATCACCTCGTCGCCAGAACCTGTGGGAGGAACCGTCACCAACGAGCAAGCAAGTCAGATATCACAGATCCTTCCTAGTTCTTCGAGCTCACCGCCACAGCCTCTGTCACAGCCACCGACACAACCTCAGTCACAGCCACAACAGAGTGAAGCTACGGCCTTGTTGGATAATCTGGTCGCCTCGGAGAACCAGATTCGTAGCTCCCCGGTCGCCGCCGCCGACGCCGACGCTCCAATCGGAAATACCAGCGATTCGGCAGCACTGCAACAGGAGCTGCATCGACTGCAAGAGGGCCGAGCGGTCCCTACCAGCCGTGCGGCACGCGCCATGGGCTTTGCATCCTTGGGCTTTGGCTTGGCCATGGGAACGGCATCAGAAGGCCTTTCCAGGATCTTTGGGTCGTCGTCGACCGGCTCCGTGTATGCCAATGATGCCAACGCCGATAGACTATCGGCCACTCTATGCCGCATGCGAGGGGCTGCCTTGAAAATGGGACAAATGTTGAGCATTCAAGACGAATCCTTGTTGCCGCCAGCATTGTCTCGTGCGCTGCAACAGGTTCGTCAAGGAGCCGACGCCATGCCAAAATACCAACTCGTTAAACAGATGGAACAGCAACTGGGCAAGGACTGGCGGGAAAAGTTTGAAACATTTGACGACAGTCCCTTTGCTGCAGCTTCAATCGGCCAAGTGCATCGCGCTACCATTCGAGAGCCAAACGGCAACATTCGCAACGTTGTCGTCAAGGTGCAGTACCCCGGTGTTGCCAATTCCATTGAATCCGATCTCAACAACCTTTCCATGCTGGTCACGTTATCTGGACTTGCGCCAAAGGGTCTCTTTATTGAAAACGTCATTCGAGTTGGCCAGGAGGAGCTCAAGGTTGAATGCGATTACCAAAAAGAAATGTCGAATCAGCATTACATCAAAAAGCTTGTCGAAGCCGATCCAGTGTTGCAGGAAAACCGATTTGTTGTCCCGGAAGTGATTGAATCCCTCACTACGGATCAGATTATCACCAGCGACTATCGACCGGGTGGTACCATCGACAAGGTTGCGCACTTGGACCAGGAAGAACGCAACAGAATTGCCCGGACAATCATGTACTTGACAATGAAAGAGCTGTTCGTCTGGAGATTCATGCAGACAGATCCCAACTGGGGCAACTTTCTTTACGATGTTGGCAGTCGCACTACTAGCTTGATTGACTTTGGAGCAACACGTGAGTACTCGAAAGACTTTGTGGACGGATACCTTCGCATCGTTTGGGCATCGGCAAATCAAGATGAAGAGACGTTAATGGCGCAATCGCATCGAATGGAGTTCTTGACCGGTGGTGAGAATGAAGAAATGCTACACGCTCATAAAATGAGTGGTTACACTGTCGGCGAGCCGTTTGCTAGCGACGAGCCCTTTGACTTTTGTGGGTCCAACATTAGCACTCGCATGGGAGAGCACACGTCCGTCTTTTTGAAGCACCGCCTAACAGCTCCGCCCGAAGAAGTGTACACCTTGCATCGCAAACTGGCTGGAGCTTACATGCTGTGCATCAAACTGGGAGCAGTCATTCAAAGTCGAGACATGCTGCAAGACATTGTAGCGAATCACGTCTTTGAGGATGGGCTCGAGCATCCCCTGAAGGGTCGATAAGAATCAAACGTATGGCTAGAGCGGTACTTGTAGGGACTCGCAAATTAATCTAACGCATACAAGTTGAAAGAGTCGGCTACGATACTACATGCGGTAGCTAGATGGAGAGGTAAGTGGAGATAGCGTACAGGTAGGGCCAAAGCCTCAAGCTTCCCTGAATTACGGTGTACGTACGTACGTTACTCAGTGCTTGTCATAGGGCGGACCCGGAGATGGCGTTGCTCGTTTCATTTTAGCAATCGTCTGGCTGCAGAAACCAAATCTCAGCCCTGGCGTTGTTATATCTAGAGCAAACATTTTGCAAGTCCAAAGCGCAACTCTCGAGCACACCGTGAGAGGACTCGGCAACGGTACGTTTTACGTTTCACACATTGCGAAATCATCCGACAACCAACAACCAACACACTGTGCCGCCGAACACCATGGCCTCTGTTGTGGCCGCCAACACGGTCTCTGCTCCCACCGACAGCTCTGCAGCTGACGGTGCGTCCATGAAGACTGATGTAGATCGAACGGCGGACCAAGTCGCTCAGTCAATCACTCCAAGTCACATTACCGCTGATGGGCGTTTCGTGCAATTGCCAGCACCAACCCCGAGGGAGCGCTCGCAGTTCTTTGAACGTTCCATTGCGCGTGCCGGTCTGTTAGAGGAGAACTTGAAGAAGAAACAGTCGGTCGTTGAAGAACAAGCCAAAAAAGAAGAAGATGCGGCAAAGAAAGAGGCATCAGAGCCCAAGATCCATCCCTTGGCCCTGGCATCGGCTCGGTTGCAGTCGAATGGTATTAACGAGCTGAATCGAGCCATTAACCTCAGTACATTGTTATCCACGGGCGAATACTTTGGTCTCTCCAACATTGTGGACCCTTCGCTCGAGATTCCAACTTCCACTACAGCAGCCGCGTCCGAAACCAAATCGGTGGAAACGTCGGCACCTTTGGCCACCCCAAAGTCAGAGAACGCCGCGGAAGTACAAGAGGAACAGCGCGTCAAGGCTGCCTATGTGTTGAAACATAAGTATTCACAGTTTGAAAAGGCAGAAACGGTGCTCGACCGGCACAAGCGTCGACTGGCTGCCGCCATTGTTGCTCAAGCGCAACCCGACAAGCGTCTTCGCCAACTGCGACCCCATTGGCGTTTGGTGGCTCCCGAACACGGCACACGAGCACTCCCACACGCTACCCGACCGACAGAGCTGATTGCTTGCGATGTGGACGTCTACTCAAAGGGGAACGAGTCGTTGGGGAGATTGGCCAGCCGCGTACCGCGGTATGCTACGGTTGAACTGAAAGACGACTACCACGTTCAGCCTGACTTGGATGTTTGGCACAAGGAGTACTTTCCCGATGCGCCAGATGCCATGGATGTGGATGATGGAAAAGATGCTACGGACATGCATTTTAACGAGAAAAAAAGGTCATTAGAGGAGGAGAGCTGGACGAGAGCGGAACCCTTTGCGATCGCCGATCCTACGCTTGGAAAGCTGGACGCAGATTTCGACGCGACCAAGGTTACTATGCTAACGCTAGAGTTCGATATCGAAAAGACTTCTACAGGGTTCTGTCAGAGTGCCTCTCTGGAGCCAATGGCGACGATTACTCCCGGGAAAAACAAAGAAGTGGATGGCTATCGAAACGATGAGAAGGTGCTGGTAAGTTTGCAGCATTCGCTCTTTTGCGCCAAGCTATTTGAATCAATTCGTCGAGAACTGGCACCTGATACGGAAGGTATTGGACAAGTTCGTACCCAAGCCAAGGCGCAGTCTGTAGTCTGGCTGACTGGAGACTCGGAAGAGAATTTCTTGCCGCCACCGTCTCTCATGGCGCGTGGAGACGGAACGAGTGGCACGAACCCACTTTGCGTTGTCCATTGCCACGAGGGCGAAGTCAAAGTGCAACTGGACTGCGAGTATCACTTGCGCGTCAAGCTTGTAGATGCCGGAGACGCCAAGAAGGAAACACCGAATTCTGTCGACACAGAGGCTGATAGTGGCAGCCAAACTCCAGCGCAACTTTTGGCTCTCTGTCGGGCCTTGCTTCTACATGCGCAAGAAACTTATCATCGTCACTCCATTCGCGCTGCAGCCGAACTCCGCAAACAAGAAGAAAAAGAATTGAAAGACAAGACTGCTGGACAAGGACACGCCCGCAAGAAAGTAACAGTGTCCTCTTCACCAAGAATTCTGCAACACTGCGTGAGTCTTGGGACAAAGATGCTCTTTGAGCGTCGGATTCGCAAGTGCCTTACAAAGGTGAATCGCTGGCTCCGCTCCGCCTCTAGTTTGGACGAACAACTTTCCGTTGAGTGGCTTTCGCTGTCCATATTCGACCTGCACTCCCGATTTACCGTTGCTTTTCACTCTTGGTCGGTCGATGCTCACGTGGTCTGTGACGAAATCACGGTAACGCAGTTTGAAGACGCAAGTTACCGAAAGGTCAAGTTTCATTCGGATGCCGAGTTTGAGCTCTTCCTCAAGACGGCTATTGCCCGTGTACTGCGAAACCAATAGACTACAAATATGCACCTAACTCCAGTACAGTAATAGCGACATTGATGTAACGAGAAATTAGTTGTTGTACTGCATTACTTGGTCCCTCATAATTTGAATCCAAATGAACATGAGGACGGTATGCCCACCACATCGGACATAGTACGGTAGGAAGCCACGGTAAAGTGATAGGGCACCTTCATCTTTAGCAACTTTCGTAAGTGTCTGCACAATGGACGTGTAAGGGAGTTTTCCGGTAACCTTGTCAGCCTTCTGACTTGCCATACGATTCTTTGTGGCTTCCAGAGGCATGGTAGCCACGCTGTAGACGAGACCCGAGGTCATGGCAGCGCAAAAGACGTTTGCAATAGAGTTTTTTTTCTGCCCGAGACGCTTTGCGTACTCATCTTTGAATTGATCTAGAGTTGCGACTTGAAAGACACCCACAAACATGGCACGCGAAACAAAGGGGGTCGAGCCGCGCCAAAAAGCAGCGACACCTTCCTCTTTGATAACTCGTGTCGCTGTATCGACGACGCCCTTGTAGTTACGGCGCTCATCTTTCGGAAGAGATGAGTCATTTGACATCCGCACAACAGCAACTTCCATGGGACAGCTAATGTAAGCCGCCATACCTCCGGTCAACGCTCCGATCCCGACTCGAGCCCCAAAATCTGTGTGTCCGCGGTACTCGTGAAGCTTGTCTCGAAACGTCTCGAAGAGTCCGAATCGGCTGGTCGCGTAAAACACCTGCCGTAAAACTCCGGCCGATAGACCATCGTAAAGACCCATCCATCCCGATTCCGCGATCATTCCCGAGAACGAAAAAGGCTTTCCTGACATGGAAGCCAAGCTCATACGCACCGCTAGCGTGTTGGCGGGATGGATCATGGCCCAGCCGACTGCAAAATAGGTCATAAGGGACGAGTTAGTGGGCGATGGCAGTAGTACGACTTTTTCATTCATTCGTTGGAATCTACTTACGGCATCCTCCAAGTCCACTAGTCACAAAGATCGTCGTCTGGGACAGGGACTTGGTCTCCGCAGGCTTGGGAGCGGCCGAAGTTGCGAGAAGCATCTGGCTGATGGGAGAGATCATGGTCGTCTGCTGCCGTCGCTATGCTTTAATGATCAGATATCGGAAGTCGGAAGAGCGCTTTTTCATTGGTTCGGATTTCTCGTGGGTTTCGCGCGCATTTCCATGATCAGATATCGGAAGTCGTAAGAGCGCTTTTTCATTGGTTCGGGTTTCTCGTGGGTTTCGCGCGCATTTCCATGACGGACGACAGAGGACGGGCGGGGAGGATAACTAGCGGCGCTAGCTCACTCTTCCCTGTTCGTACCTCGAGTGATTGTGTCTCCTATTTTAAGGGAGTCATATTGCAGGATTTATTCGTCAGCGTTGTTCAATGTAAATAAGGAACTGTTGCGTTACGTGTAAACGACCACTTCAGACGCACCATCACACCACGGCATCCAGGCTGGACCGAATTCCGTAGTGTTGACAATGCCAGTGAAAGGGCACGTCGCGTCTTCCTCAATCGGTGGTACATAGTTCTTCTGATAGTCCTGTAGCTTTGCCTGAAGAATGTCCACCATTAAAGGATAGTCGGATGCGACATTGAACTGCTCTTCTGGATCTACACCCAAGTCAAACAACATGTAGTCGTCCGATACACCGCCCTCAGCTGGCAGCAAGGTTCCAACTGGATGATCGTCAGCTGTCTGTGGGCCACCGGAGGTCCCTTGTATCAACTTCCAGTTACGATATCGAATAGCTGGTCCAAACCATTGGTCCCCGAAAAAAGCGTAGCCAACGAAAACCTCCTCTCGAGGAGGCTTATCCTCGCCCTGTAAAGCCTCCAGCTGATTGACGCCGTCCAAGGGCTTACCATCCGGTAAGACGCCAGCGATCGCTGCCAAAGTTGGTAGCCAGTCAACCACGTGGAATATGTGTGGATAATTTCCTGGACTCACACCCAGAAGATTCGTTAGTGCAGGTCCACTGACAAATCCATCCCCTGTCGTACCACCTTCCCAGACGGTGCACTTTCCACCTCGACGAAGCCCATTCGATGAGCCTTGAACAGCGCAAACATCCGTTGGCCCACCATTATCGGTCGTGAATACAATCAGCGTATTCTCCCACATACCGTTTTCTTGTAAAGCTCGCGTGACATTCATTAGCGACTCGTCCGCTGCCGACAACATGCCAGCATAGGTGATGCGTTGGTCAGTCCAGTTAGTATAGTTCTTGTAGGGTTCCTTGTACTGCTCTGGCACTTCGTCGGGCCAATGTACCGCCTGATGAGCTAAGTAAAGGAACATGGGTCCATCCTTGTCGTCGTGCTCTTGAATGACTTTGACGGCTTCACGTGTAAATACATGAGTGGAGTAGTTGCCTCGCTCGTCCACAAGTCTCGAGCAGGCGTGACCGCAAAACTCGCGACTATCGTTCCGCATATCATATCCACTACCTGCAATATCACCTTCTAAATGCGTCAGATAGTCTTGTTCTCCAAGATAAAAGCCGTAAAAGGACTGAAAGCCCCGAAAGGTGGGTGTCTGCTCCCAACGTGAATGACCAACGTGCCATTTGCCCACAGCGTGCGCTTGGTAACCGCCTCGCCGCAAAACTTGCGGCAGAGTCTCCTCATCCAACGGTAATCCTTGGTTATGATTATCATTGATGATTGTGTGGCACCCGGTATGCAACGGGTAGCGACCCGATAAAATAGAGGCTCGCGTTGGACTGCAATATGGAAGGACGTAGTAGTTCTCCAAGTAGACACCTTGACGGGCCAGATCATCGGCATGCGGCGTCAGGATCCCGGTCCCATGCATACCGAGGTCATGCGATCCCATATCATCCACGATAAAGAACAATATGTTCGGTAATTGTTGGGGAGACTCTGGAGAAAACGGTGCGGCCGTCAAGTTTCGTCTTGTCAACTTGCCACATAGACCCAAAAAAACATAGCTCACCAGCAACTTTTGGCCAATCTGTGTAAACAAAAGCATTCTACTTGGTAGGACTTTGTCTTTGCAAGGGTTCAAGGGTAACTGAATGTCTTCCCGTTGCTACCCGCTGCCCTCTTGCACCATGGTCTAAGCAGAACGAAGTGTGTCAAATCATGCGCTCTTTCTCCTTTCGGCCGATCTTTCCCCGAAGTAGCGAGCGCCGGCCGATATTTAAAATTTTAGAATTCTTCACTCCAGACTCCTTTATTTTCGACAAAAAGACAAAAGACGGACGACGGATACGTATCCTATCCTTCACTTCACAAACGCCACCGACCATGGGACGAAGCGCCTTTTGCTATCA
>Ga0307981_1003344_pt1 | contig 12060 bp, 11 predicted proteins | sample OrgLakmetagen987_FD_201849 | JGI IMG/M metagenome (GOLD analysis project Ga0307981, IMG submission 201849) | Saline water microbial communities from Organic Lake, Antarctica - #987 | ecosystem: Environmental > Aquatic > Non-marine Saline and Alkaline > Saline | place: Antarctica: Organic Lake... | reverse complement strand
ACTCAACCCTACCGGAGAACGTCCATGGCCGCCCAGAAAACCGCGCGGGCTTCGCCTGAGCTACGCAAAGGCTCTACTCAGCCCGCGCTACCGTCGGTTTTACACCACCACCCGGGGCACAAGCTAAAATGTTTCCGTGTCATCGGAAATTCCTTTCATAATACCGCCTCCGTTGACGGCCAAGCACGGGGTCGGAATCCTCATATCTCCCTCGTGTTGTTTCATTTATTTTGAGCAGGTTTAGTTTCCATTTTTGTTGCTGCTCAAAAAGAGGCAGCAACAAAAATGGAGACTAAACCAGCCCCCCACCTTCTTCACCGCTTCATACCTCTCTTCGAAGTATTCATTGCGCCATCAATATCGAGGTACGTTTGATGGAGCGGACAACCACTTTACTTTTGCCTGTTAAATCAAGAAACGCTAAGTCGATTTCACTCGGCTGTGATGAGATGTCTTTTCTTGGGAGGTTTGCGGAAATACGTTGAAATCGGTACCGCTGGCCGTCCGCTGGTATGCTCGGCTTCAAGAGAACAATCTCTCCGGAACAGAATGATAAATCGATCTCTGCTGCTGGAGGGGGCGGCTTCGTATGAGATAATCTATTTTACCAACTGAAAAGTTGGCAGCTGCCAACTTTTCAGTTGGTGCCCTCGCTGCCTCAGCAAGTTTTGAAGGCTCGTGCTTTCTGTGGCATGTGGAAAGCTTAGGAAACCGAAAGCCGAGGGTTTTAAATACTCAGCGGCACAACAGTTTACGCGCATCCCAGTAACTGGGATATGATGAAAGCCCTTCGCTAAGGGTTGAGTCCCTGGCGGTCTCTGGCCTTTTCCTTCGCTGTTCAGAAGGCCGCAACGCTGCACACGTTACGGCACAGCTTTGCCACCCATCTGCTGGAAGCGAATACCGACGCGCGGGTGATCCAAGTGTTGCTTGGCCATTCCAAGCTTACGACCATTGCCCGGTATGCCTTAACAGAAGGGGCGGAAATCGTGAATTCCCTGCGGCGCAACCCAAGCTCGGCTACGCGCAGGGATGGCATTTGCTGTACTGCTCTGCCACATTCTTGAAAGTCACCAGTGTTGGGTTCGACCGTCTCAACGCTGTGGATCGGTTAATGCAAGTTCCGTCGCACTGCTGGAAAAGAAAGACACTTTTAAGTTGGGCCCATGTCAAATTTCAGGATGCCAGTTACGTTACTCGTTTTATGTTTGACTCCGTATAGTGGTGCGGAGGCTCAAGAGGGCTTGTCTTCGCTGGGCGCAATCGGTGGTGCTCGCGCCTACTCAGGCCACGAAATCGAATTTGGCGAAACACGCTTCACGTTGCGTGGTGTGACCTGTCCCGATCCGGCAACTGAGGACGGAAGGCGCACGAAGGCCTTAGCCAATACGTTCCTCCGGATGCGTGGCACAATGCGATGCGAAATGACGAATGGCTCAGGTGACTGCGTACATCGCTCGACGAGTGGAACCCGAAATCTGTCCGAGGTCATGCTGAAAACTGGATTATGTTGGGCTGGTGAAGCTTGAAGTGGGAGCGACCTCAGTTTTTTAACCACATGCCCATGTCTGAAAGCCTTGGTCACGTTCACGCAACCTGAACACGACGTGACGGCAGCGTTCACAGAGGGCGGGAAGGAGACCTTCGCTGCGGCTGCAACCTAAATTGGACGACTTGGAGAAAGCAGACTTTCAGAGAGGCTATTCCCCTACCGCGCTGTCACTAATAATTGGGTGCTCAGTAGCCTTTTTTCCAATAGCACACGGCGATAACTATAATGCTTGTCAGGCATATTATCTGGATAACCAAAGCAGCATTGATTTATTCACATTACCCATCCTAGCGATCATCTCCTGAAGGAGCAGCAGGGCCGCCGTCTGGCTCCGCCAATATTGCCGCCGCTCCGAGAGTTTGCTTTTCAAGGTCAGTCAACTCTGTGTGGTTATCCTTGGCGACCCTCACGGTCACCTCGCGATGTGCAAAGTGAATGCCCTCTTTTTCAAAGATATCCCGGATATCTTGATAGACTCGCTTGCGAATGACCCATTGATCTCCAGGTTTTGTCATGAACTTCACGCGAATAATCATCGCGGAATCTTCCATTTTGATCACACCTTGAGACTTGAGCGGTTGCAGGAACTGCTCGCCAATCTCCGGATCTTCCAAAAGGCGCTGACCCAGGTTTTTAATGAGTTTTCGAACTTTCTCGACGTCAGTGTCGTAAGTCACCCGCAGCGGCAGTTTCATCATCACCCAATCGCGCGAGTAATTCGTCAGGAACTGAATTTCGCCAAACGGGACGGTATGCAGCGGTCCAAGATGGTGACGCAACTGGAACGAACGGACAGAGACGCCCTCAACTGTGCCCCTGACGTGCCCTATATCAACGTACTCACCTTTGCGAAAAGCGTCATCAACAAGGAAGAAGGCCCCGGAAAAGATATCGCGAACCAGCGTTTGCGAACCAAATCCAATAGCAAGACCAACAACGCCGGCACCGGCAAACAATGGCCCTACATTGAACCCCATTTCGGTCAACGCGATTAGGATGGACGTGACAGAAATAACAGCTAAGAGAAAGTTCCGGAACAAGGGTAACAATGTTGCCAAACGACTGGCACCCCCCGCGCCCCCTTCATCACCAGGTACCGGAGCGACCACCTCACCGACCTCATTGCGGATCTTGGTATCTATCCAGATACGGACAAAATGATAGGCAATATAGCCCAGAAATAGGATGAAGATGACGTCGTAACTGATGCCGAAAACTGAATTCCCCGAGAAAAGGCCATCCAGACGCCAAATCCTGAAGAGCGCATAAATACCTGACGATAATGCCACGAGCGCCGCTATTCGCTGCGCAAGATCCTCAAATGAAGTCATAGAGTTCTGTGCTTCGATCTTGGTCTCAATCTCTTGGGTTGTTATTTCTCCTTCGTCTGGCTCGCCATCCAGCGCGTTGCCCATACGGCTCTGGTGTTCTATCTCAGCACGCAAGTTGGTGATGTTCTTCTCCTGTTGAACGCGCCGTCTCTTGAAGAAGACTTCGATGACGAAAGACACCAGCGCATAGACAACCAGTACTGTCAGCAAAACCGCGTAACCTGATGAGATCAATGGAACATCATTCGGTAATCCGACAACCAGTCGATACCCCGTGACGGCCCATGCGATAATCACATATCCGATCGCAAACGCGATCCAATAGCCCGCCAATAGTCGCGTTGGCCAACTCACTTCGGAAGGAGATCTCGCCTTAAGGATTGCACCAGTAACAATACCACTATTCGCGACTAAAAGAGCGACGCTAAACATCACGATACCAATGGACAGGTAGAGTGACAGCAGTCCTGCCATTGTTCGAGACACGCCAAGTTCTTGTAGCCAAGTAGTATAGAGAAACACCCCAAGGCTAAGGATGACACCCGCCGTCAACCAGAAGAACATCTTCTTTGCAGCAATTGTACATTGCTCTAGATCGTCTTTATGGAACTTTGGAATTCGATAGTTCGGTAAATATGGTGCAAACACCATTCGCCATAACAGAACGACAACGCTGATGATGACGAAAGATGCCACTAGATAATTTGCTGTAATCTCAACAGCGTTATTCTCCGGTGTGCCCAAGACAACTGACGCGAGCCCATATCCTATTGCCGCAGTGAGGACTGTTCCCCCCAAGCCATAGAAGAACCGCTGAGCAAGCACAGGGATTTTCTCACTATACCCTACAGGGCACTCTGCCAGCTTCTGATGAAGTCGAGGAAGGGCAAAAAAACGCTCGTATACAAAGTGGTTAAACACGACGCCGATAGCTAGGCACAACGCATAAACGAACAAGTATTTCACGAAAAAGCCGATCGTGCCGTCCGGCGCATTCTGTTTTACGATAAATCTGATCTCGCTCCGCATCTGCGGTGCTTTTGTTAGGAAACCTCTTGCTTCCTCTTTGAATTCTCGAATGGCTTGGTTCGCTTTCGCGATCACCGTCTCTTCCTCACCGTTTAGATCATCTTCAGATGCCAAAGGGGTCAAGGCCAAACTCAAAACATTGCCATCAGAAATGACCCAAGTACCTGACATGCTGGGATCCAATGCTGCCTCAGCGGGAAGCAGTTGCTGTGCACTGACCATCAGACAAGGCCACAGCAGAACAAAAGACATCAAGACCATTTTTTTAATCATCGCGAGCATAATTTTTCGCCTTTTGAACAATGAGAATGGTGAGTTGGAGTAAGTCCGCAGAGCGGCCATCGAAGTCCAATCTCTCGTGAAATTCCTGACAGTTTGCGTCAGATGTCCACTAGGATCCATTGCGGAAGAGTAAAATCTTCGCTGCGAGCGCAAGCGGCACGAAAACATGCTGCGCCGACGCGACATCGTCGCTGCATCGCAGAGACGAATGCGGTCATTCAAGCAATGTGCAGCAAATGGAAGCCACAAAACTAGACAACGCCTCTTTGGTCGGCATTTCAAACGCGGATCTCTTGGCAACATTATGTCTCAGCAAGTCGTCCTCGAAACGCGGCTGAGAACGACTTATAACTGCGGACACCTTGAGATCACAAGCCTAACGCGTTTTGAGAACGGGATAGACGACTTGCGTGATTCATTCCTTGGGTTGAACGGCCCGAAGTACTGGGTAAAACTGAGTAAAAACGAAGTCTGTGTCGGCACTTGCCTCGTGACAGGAATTGCACGAATCTGTCGGGAACGCTTGTGCTGTTGTTTCGTATGGTTCTGGTTTGTGGCCAAAGCTGTAATAGACCCAACCACCCGGCTCGTCCGCGAAACGTTCCGTATCTTTGACCGTCAGCTCAAGTCCAGAAAACTCACCTTGAAAGTATCCCTGTCCAGATACCTCAAAACAGGCCCCTGTCTCTTCATCGCAGTTGTCGCCCTCGTGAAGTAGCGTCAATTCCTTAGCGATCTGGGTGCCATTGGCCCATTCTCCAGAATCGACATAATGAGCAAAGGCACTTGGTTCGACATAAACGTTATGGAACTCAGGGAAGGCGGCCTCGCCCCCGTTGAGCGCGTTTGGCGTCAACGGCGCGCCAACAAAAATCCATTGCCGCCAATCGGTTGGCGAGTTGACGGCCCCTGCGTCGTTATACGTTGGGCCGTTGATGTTCTGAGCAATAGCTGCTCCGGCAATAAGTGTTAAGGTCATTGCAATCGAAATTCTCTTCATAACGAGCCATCCTGTTTTATTATCGATATTCTGAACCCCCATCATATCAGCTTTGACCTCGCCGATCAGTTATGGTTTTAGTAACTATCGGGAATGGCAAAATACCGTATTCCTTGCTGGTCAAAGCTACTCACGGAGACAATGAAAATGGACATCCGCCGCATCAGATATTTCGTCGCGTTTTGCGAGACGCTCAATTTTTCGGAAGCTGCTCGTCAGCTTGGCTTGTCTCAACCGGCATTATCCAAGGCCATCAGAAAACTCGAAGATGAAATAGGCGGCCCTTTGATCCGCCGCGAAGGGCTCAAGACGCACCTGACGCATCTGGGTCGGTTGATGCATGAACAGCTTAAAAAAGTTGATGCAACAACGTTACAGGCCGAACTGGCTGCAAAAAGGCTCGTCAATGGGGACATGCCACAGATTCAGATAGCGGTCATGTGTACCATCGGACCAAGTCGATTTTGCGCATTCCTTCAGCAGTGGCGCAAGAAACATCCCGAGGTGGAGATTGTCCTGCGCAATGCGGATCGTGACAAGATTGGGGATATGCTGCTGAGCGGCTACGTCGATTGCGCGCTTGTTGGAGCCCCATTATCAAACGAGCCCAGATTCAAATACACTGAACTTTTTAAGGAAGACATGGTGGTTGCTTTTTCGCCAGAGCACCGCTTTTCAAGGCTCAACATCGTAGACCTCGAACAGATCATGAAGGAACCTTATCTGGACCGGCTGAATTGCGAATTTCGGGACACTTTTATGACCGAGAGCGCACAGGTGGGCTACGAAATCCAATTTGCGGCACGCAGCGAGCGTGAAGACTGGATTCAGACACTGGCTCGTGGCGGCTTGGGTGTCACCATCTTGCCCGTCGGATCGGTGATTGTCGAAGGCCTGGAAACCCGTCCGATTGGAGCCGCAGCACTGCGACGTACCGTTTCTCTTGCCGCTCCGTTTGGTCGAGAGGACACCGTGCATTTGCGCTCCATGCTCTCAGCGCTGCGCAGGTTTGACTGGAAATCTAAAGCTTAGTTGGACGGGTTCGTCCTAGCAGAAGCGTAGTAATTTCCAAATTGACGCCTGATTTTCGCAAGCTTTGGGTCGATATAGGTCTTGTAAAATGGCCTTTTTTTGTTCGTTTGGTAGTAATCGTGAAATTGTTCTAGGAACGGTTTGAAGTGGTCGAAGGGCAGTACCATTGTGACGATTTTGTCTGCAAAGCCGCTTTGCAATTACTCCAACACTGTGCATGTCTTAGCTGCGGCTTCATGTGAAAACACATAGATAGCACTGCGGTATTTGCCGCGCATCTCGGCGGTGCGGCAGTTCTCGATTGCGGACATCACCTTCAACTGTGGAAGGTTCAGATGTCCGGCATGTTCGCGGCGATAGGCTGGCCCATGAGCGCGGAAGATATCCGCGACCTCCAGTCTGGGGCGGGGCATGAGACCGGGGTCAGCCGGAACCAGCTTTCCGCCGCACCAGCAGATCGAGCGGGCTGGTCACGTCCTGGATCGTCTTGGTCGCCACTTTGGTATAGATTGTCGTGGTTTCCAGCTTGGCATGGCCCAGCAGCACCTGGATCACCCTGATATCCGTCCCACCCTCCAGCAAATGCGTGGCAAAGCTGTGTCGCAGCGTATGGGGCGAGACCTTCTTCCTGATCTCTGCAAAATCACAGGCCACCCCGAAGGCCCGGTTGAACTGCCGCGTTGAGATCGGATCAACCCGGTTCTGGCCCGGGAACAACCAGCCCGCAGGCCAGGCTTCGCGGTAATAATCGCGCAGCAGCACAAGCAGGCTCGGCGACAGCATCACATGGCGGTCCTTGCTGCCCTTGCCCTGATCCACCCGGATCAGCATCCGGTCGCTGTCGATGTCGCCGATCTTGAGATGTGTGACCTCGCTCGCCCGGAGCCCGCCGCCATAGGCCACGCTGAAGGCAGCCCGGTATCTCAGCCCCGGTCCCGGTGCTGCTTCGAGAATGCGGGTGACCTCCTCGGCGCTGAGCACAACTGGGATCTTCTTCGCCGCCCTTATTCCACGCGGGGCGAAGTGCGCGAATGGCCGGTAAGTTTGGTGTCTGCATGACAGTTCCTCCGATCCACCATGCCTTCCCACATCGACAACCCAACGTTGACATTGCATCATATCATGAAATGCTGGGCTGCATCCGAGGTCGGCTTCGAGCCCACTTTGATTATCTTAGATCGTCAATTGTTGGCTCGATTACAGGTGCAATTGGAAATCTCGAAAATATTAAGAACTTGACAAAAAGGGCTCTGACCGAACTTTGGCAGGATTGATGTTATACATTTGAGGTGCCGATTTTGAAACTTATCCTAGTGACTGGTGCCTCTAGCGGAGTTGGCGCGGCAACCGCACGGGAATTTGCGAAAAACGGCTCAAAGGTCATCCTTGTTGCGCGCTCTGCAGATCAAATCCAATCTCTTGGAAATGAGATTGGTGAGTTAGCCGTTCCGGAACCTTGTGATGCGGCAGACCCCAAAGCGGTAGAAGAAATGGCCCGGAGAGTAATGGACAAACACGGTGTGCCCGATGTTATCGTGCATTGCGCCGGTGCTGGACAATGGAAGACCTTGTTGGAAGCAGAGCCGAGTGAAGTGATCACCATGATGCAGGCCCCTTATTATGCAGCATCTTTTGTTACGCGGGCCTTTTTACAAGGCATGTTAGATCGAAAGAGCGGGGTCATTATCAATGTGAACTCGCCAGCGTGTTTAGTTCCATGGCGATCAAGCGTTGGATATGCTGCGGCACGTGCTGCATTGCAGGGCTTCCATGAGGCGCTTGCGCAGGATTTAGCAGGAACTGGCGTCCGCAGTTGTCATGCGATTTTTGGAAAGATCGACTCGCCGTACTTTGACAATAACCCTGGCGTTTTGGATAAAATGCCGATGCTTGCAAAAACTATTCCAACTTTGTCTCCAGAAGCTTGTGCAATGCAATTAACAAGATTGGCTGAACGCCCAAAACACCGCATTGTGTCTCCATGGGTTCTCAGAGTTCACACGGAATTTGGACGACTGTTTCCAGGAACTACACGATGGTTAGCGAGACTTTAGGATCTTCTAAAATAAATGACAGTTTTGTCCGGTGAATTCGCTATGCATCATATTTTGCGGTTGCAGCGAAAGTCCGCTATGGCGGGCCGCACTGCGGCATGGCCAAGAGTGGGTGAAGGTCCGCAATGGGCCGTTTATGACGGCGTAGTTTTGGTAGAACTGCCATGATGCTGCAAAGCGGAGAATGGCCCCAAAGAGCCCAAACTACCGAATGCTGCAACATGTATCGAAGCCAAGCTTCCAAACAATGACCGTGATGTCGCTGTTGCGTTGTTTGCTGCCACCTGCTTTTGATTATAAATGCTAAATGCACTTATTCTTGCAGTAGTTGTCTTGTTCGGTGCGGTGTTGATTTGGCCCCGAGTGGCAAATTCTATTGTTTGGCGAGCAACGCTTACACCCTTGGCTTCGATCATAGGAAGCGGCTTTCTGGTTTTGGGTCCGATACTTGGTGTTAGTTATGGCGGCTATGCGCCCCTCGTCATGATTGGTCTGTGTGCCATTGCTTACCTGTTCGGAAGCGCAATTAGATTTAACATTTTAGATATTGAAATGGATACCGCCCCATCCAGTCTGCTTATTGTGCTTGAAATGGCTGCGTCAGTCGTGCTCGCCTTCGCATTTATTGTATCGGTTGCTTATTATCTAAACCTATTCGGCGCATTCGGCGTCAGTCTCACAGACCTCGATGATAGTTTTCATGCTAACCTGCTTACGACCGCCGTTTTCATCTTAATCTTGTTCACTGGCTTGACGCGCGGTTTTTCAGCACTCGAACGGATGGAGCAGGTTTCCGTTGGTTTAAAACTGACAATAATTGCCGGCCTTATATTTGGCCTTGCTGTGCATTTCGGTGAGGCAGCAGGTTCGGGCGCACTAACGTTTGATCCGCCACAAGTCACCGGATGGGCTGGCATTACTTTGATGGCCGGATTGATCGTGACGGTTCAGGGGTTTGAGACCTCTCGCTATCTTGGAGCAACCTATGATGCACAAATGCGCATCCGTTCCATGCGGTTGGCTCATTGGATTTCCACCGGTATCTATTGTCTCTATATTGTCCTTCTGACCTATGCCGTCAAATCCGATACGCTCTTGCTGGATGAGACAGCGATTATTGATGTGATGTACGTTGTTGCCCCTATACTTCCCTTACTTCTTGTTGTGGCCGCTCTGAGCGCACAGTTCAGTGCCGCAATTGCAGATACAGGTGGTTCTGGCGGACTGATTTCAGAAATCTCCAAAGGCTTCGTGACTGAGAGGCTCGCATATACTTTTCTGGTCGGCATCGGTATATTGCTGACTTGGAAAGCCAACATCTTTGAGATAATCAGCTATGCATCGCGGGCTTTCGCGCTCTACTACGCTTTGCAGGCAGCCATTGCGTCAATCCGTGCAGCACATCGCGGCTATTCAGGTCTAACGGTGTTCTTCGGCATGATGTCTATTTTGGGCGCAGCCATTGCCTTATTTGCTACTTCGGTTGAGTGAAATGCGGACCATGGTCCTATGCCCGTTTCATCCGCAGACTGTGAGTTCGCCCGATTTCGGATTTTGCACTTGCAGCGAATGGCGGCAATGCGGGGTGCGACCGCAGCATCGCGATCAGTCGCTGGATGGTATCCGTCCGGTCTGACTGCCCTGCCTGCCTGACGGAGTGGGTGATAGTGTCCACCATCGATAGTGGACATCTTGAGGTTGGTGATGGCGGGGAAGAAGGGTTTGAAGAAGCGGATCTGGTCGGATGACGAGAAGCGCACGATTTGCGCGCAGACGTTGACGCCGGGCGTCTCGGTTGCACAAGTTGCCCGCCGCTATTCGATGAACGCGAACCTGATTTTCAAATGGCTGAAGGATGCCCGGTTCGCGCCAGTGGAGGGTGGATCGTCGCCCGAGGAGAGTATCGCTCTTGAAGGTGTTTTCCTTCCGGTCGAGATAGAAACGTCCACCTTGAAATGCCCCACCGTTCCCGCACGAATAAGCGCCGTGGCGGCTGATCCTGGCCCTGTTGTCTTGGCGCAGCGCGTGGACATCGCGCTGTCGGACGGGCGCCGTATTCTGGTGGAAGGCCCGACTTCGCTGGCCTCGGTCGTAGGGTTGGTGCAGGGGCTGACGGCATGATCCCGGTTCCGAGCAACACGCGGGTGTGGCTGGCGGCTGGCGTCACGGATATGCGGCGCGGTTTCAACACGCTGGCTGCACAAACGGAGAAGCTGCTGGCCGAGGATCCGTATTCTGGCCACCTGTTCGTGTTCCGTGGCCGCCGAGGTGACCTGTTAAAAATAATTTGGTGGGACACGCAGGGCGCATGCCTGTTCATGAAGCGCCTGGAGAAGGGGCGGTTTGTCTGGCCTGCGGCCAAGGATGGAAAAATCTGTGTCACGGCGGCGCAATTGTCGATGCTTCTGGAAGGCATTGACTGGCGGATGCCTGCGCGGACATGGCGGCCATTGCAGGCTGGATAAGCCAATAAAATATGGGTTTTTGCGTATTTAACATTCCGTTCAGCGGACTGTTCGGGTATAAAATATTCATGCGCGCGACGTTCAAATCCCTGCCTGAAGACCCTACTGAGCTGCGCGCTGTCAGCAAGTTGATGGCGGCTGAAATCAAGGCGCAGGCCTATCAGATCGAGAAGCTGAAGAAGGAACTGGCGGGACATCGCAAGGCCCGTTTCGGCAGCAAATCCGAAGCCATGGATCAGCTGGCCTTCGACCTTCAGGAAGATACCGAAATTGCGGCGGCCTCCGAGGCACAAAAGACAGCCCCCGAAACTGATGCGGATCAAGAGGCTCCTGCCAAACGCACTCACAATCGCGCACCGCTGCCCGATCATCTTGAGCGTCAGGAAGAAATCCTGTTGCCGGGCGATAGCTGCAGCGATTGCGGTGGCGCGTTCAAGCCGCTTGGTGAAGACGTGACAGAAGAGCTGGAATACGTCCCCGGCCACTTCGTGGTAAAACGCATCGTGCGGCCTCGCATGACCTGCACCTGTTGCGAGGCCTTCGCTCAAGCCGAACTGCCCTCGCGCCCGATCACCCGCGGGCGTCCAGGCCCCGGTTTGTTGGCCCATGTTCTGGTCGGCAAGTATTGCGATCACCTTCCGCTCTATCGCCAGTCGGAAATCTATGCCCGTGACAAGGTCGACCTGCACCGCTCGACGCTGACCGATTGGGTCGGGCGATCAACAGCGCTTATGGAGCCGCTGGCAGCTTATATCGGCAAACTGGTTCGGGCTGGACCTGCGCTGTTCGCTGATGACACGCCCGTTAAGATGCAGGCCAAAGGCAAAGCGCAAACAGCGCGCCTGTGGAGCTACGTGCGCGATGAACGCCCATGGTGCGGGCAAACACCGCCCTGCGTCTGGTATCAGTTCAGTGTGGACCGAAAAGGCGAACACCCCTCATCCCACCTCAAGGGATATAAAGGTGTGATCCACGCCGATGGCTTCACCGGGTTCAATGGATTGTTCGGGACAGACCGCGCCAGCGAGCAGGCCTGCATGGTGCATGTGCGCCGCAAGTTCGTCGATATCTATGAAAGCGAAGGGTCTGCCATCGCCGAGGAAGCGATCAAGCGCATCGCCACACTTTATGCCGTGGAAAAAGAGGCACGCTACAAACCCGCTGAAGAACGCATGGCCCTGCGGCAGGATAAGGCAAAGCAGGTCTTTGATGATCTGGAAGCATGGCTCTCGCTTCAGTTACCCAAGATCTCCGGCAAATCGACTCTCGCAGCAGCCATCCGCTATGCGCTTGGCCGCATGCCAAAGGCACGGGC
>Ga0307981_1003343_pt1 | contig 12067 bp, 8 predicted proteins | sample OrgLakmetagen987_FD_201849 | JGI IMG/M metagenome (GOLD analysis project Ga0307981, IMG submission 201849) | Saline water microbial communities from Organic Lake, Antarctica - #987 | ecosystem: Environmental > Aquatic > Non-marine Saline and Alkaline > Saline | place: Antarctica: Organic Lake... | reverse complement strand
CTACCGGCCCCATGTTCAGCAAGTCAGAGCTGATCGAGGACTTGATCCGGTTTGACTGCATTGCTTTGATTGCGCAGCCGGACCTGCTCGCGTGTCGCTGGTCGGACTTGCAAGCCATGGATGGTGGTTCCTTGAAGGAGTGCATGCTGCAAGCCGGTGTCTATTATCATGATGGGAAGTTCGAGGGCATGACAACGGATGCCATCTTGCGTCTTTTCTTGGCCAGCGGACGGGTTCGGTTGGTTCCAGAAGACGAAATCGAAGACGCAAGCTCCGCCTGCTGCAGCATTGCCCAAGAAGCCAAGCCAGCGGCCGTGGACTCGCCAACGCCAACGCCAACGTTGGAAGCGGTGCTCTCGGAGGATTCCAATGATACCCAAGACTGACTGACTCGTTGAAACAAACAAGCAATGCATAGCATGCAATGCAAGGTCTACCGCCATTGTCCGTGACTGACTACTGACTCGTCTATTTTTCGCCTTCAAACGTTTCTTCGGTTTTCGGTTTCGTCTCACGCGTCACGTCTCACGCCTCACGCCTCACTTCCTTTCATTCATAATCATTCCCACGTCGTTTCACCATGCCGCTCTTATTGTAGTCGATCGTTCGCCACTCGAAGCAATAGTACAACGACAACGACAACGACAGCGGCACTAGCACACCTTTATACCAATCATTAGTCATTCTCTACCGTATTGGATACGTCGTATACTAATAAACTTATCAAGAGAAGAACGTGCAACGAAACGAGACAAAGAGAGAATGAACAACTTCTTTCGACCCTTTCGGAATCGCGGCGCTAGCATCACCGATCGAGGCGCACAGGAGACTCCCCACAATAACGCGGCAGCGCGGAGTCCTCTGGATAACTTTCTCGGCCAGGCCGCGCAAGGCCTCGGCCAAGCGGCACGGTCCGTGACAGCTGCTGCTGAACATGCGGCCGCTCACACTGGCTTTGATCCAGACGCCATTCGCCGCGCCACGGAAGCTTCGCTACAGCAGGGCAATCATCCAACTCAACCCAACAGCGGCAATAGAGGCGGCAACACTACTGTCCCACCCGCTTCCAAAAAAGCACTCCAGGACTTGCCGACAGTCACAGTACAACCGGAAGACCTGGTCGACCCCGTCAATCGCGAATGCTCCATTTGCTTGGAAGGCCATCCCCTCCGCACCAAAGTGATGCGATTGCCGTGTTCCCACATTTTTCACCCCCGCTGCGTGACCCACTGGTTGCAACGCTCGTGCACGTGTCCCGTGTGTCGCTACGAACTTCCCACTGGCAATGCGGCCTACGAACGCGGTCGGCTTCAGCGCATGGCTGACCGGAAACCCCGCTTTGCCCGCCACCAGCTCGATCAATTGTCCATTCGCGAACTCAAGGCGCTGTCGCAACGTGGTAGTAGTAAAAGCAGTACTAGCAACCGCCAAACGCACTATCAAGCCGTGGACCGGGCCGACTTGATTGACTATATTGTGCACCAGTCAGACTGCATTGACTTGATTGCGGCGCCAGATCCAGTGGAATACACGCTCACGGAGCTGCGGGGAATGTCCATTGGGAAACTCAAGCGGTGCATGAACGACCAAGCGGGTGTCTTTTTTGATTCCATGGATGTCATTGAAAAGAATGACATGCTCCGCATCTTTATTAATTCGGGCAGGTTGGTTATTCTACCAGAAGGAGAAAAAGAGGATGACGGTGCTGAACAAGATGATGTGGCGGCAGAGTCGGTGGTGGTGGCGGTACAAGATGAGGACCGCAAGCCTGCTGCAAGAGGTCCGCTAGTCGAAACAGTGTCGGAGGATGATTCGGATCACGACGATGTCGCTGAAGAATACTTGGAGTCGTCGAACTATGGTCGTGTGGATACAACGAAAGTCATGGAGCCGAATCCCGACTTTGTACTCTTACAACAACAACAACAGTTGGCGGCAACAGAACGCGAGGCTGCTCCTTCGAACGAACTGGACGAAACAAACGCTCCTTCTGAACGTGGTCTACAATCGGTTACCGGGAGTGCGAGTAGCGATGCCGCATCGACAGCCACTGCTACTGTCCCCATTGGTTCGACGGCTTCATCACAGCAAGATTCCGAAGAAGTTTCGGCAAACGCCACTTCTTTGGACGACGATTCGTGGCGGCGAAAGCGTCAACGGCACTTGAGGAACGAAACGGCTGTAACTAGCGACGCTTCAGACAGCTCCTCACTAGACGATACATATAGTGCAACCCTGGAACAGGTCACTCCAGTGCCACAAGACAGTCTTGAGGTTTACACGCAAGAAGCGGATGATGCCGCTTTTCGAGCACGATTTCAACGCATGAGTGTATCGGCCTTGCGAGAGTTGGCGCGTCAAGCTTCTGTGGATTTGTCCGACTGTATTGAACGTCACGAAATGATCGACCGTCTCGTAAGCAGTAACAGCAGTCAACATGAAAGTACGGCATCGAATGGCGACGACACGACTAATGGCCGTACAATATCGTCCACCACATGGGAGGAGTGGGGCGTTTCAGAAATCTTTAGCTTGGCCCGACAAGTGGACGTGGACCTTTCGGATTGCCAGGATCGCGACGAAATGATTTGTACCTTGGCGGAAGCAATTCGAGATCGACCACACGTTGCCCATTACTTGAAGGCATTGACTCCCTTGGCACGCTTGACAGTACCACAGCTTCGTGCCGTGGCGCGAGAATGGAGAGTGGACGTTTCCGACTGTCTAGAAAAGGGAGACATGTTTCATCGTCTCGTGAGTGCAGGAGGGCCTCCTGCTTTATGAACGTAGGGGCCTTTTGATCTTGACGACCTTTGACTCTTTGCTATAACTTGTATAGCTATTGCTGACTTATATTCTATTGATAGTGATCAAAATGGCTTTGATAGATAGATTGCACCTTTGAACGGCCGAGTCGGCATGATCAAGCAAAGTTTTGGAGAAGAAAACTGTGGACGATAGGTTACAGGTCCAGCAATCGATAGACTTTGAAGTACAGTATCATAGACTACGTCGTAGTGACAAGCTATACCGATTCGTACGGCGCTCCTTCGATGCTCATGTGTTTGTGTTTAGCTAGTCTAGCCTATTTTGTACGACATTGGGCACAAAATTGCGCGAAACCAAAACTTCGTGCCAACAAACACATAATTCCCAACGAATCCGGCGAAACTTGACACCATGGTGGAACGAACAGGGCACGCCTGTCGCCGTCGCGGACGCCGATTGTGCGCCTACGCTCTTCCTACCGTTCTCTCTGTAGGTCTTTGCGTGGCGTCCACAGGAGCCTTTTGCTTTCAAGCGCCGCACGGAGTGCTTCGCTCGCCCCTTCAGCAAAGTAAAAGCAAACGCGGCCCGGTGGACAGCGACGATGCGAACCACTTTTACCCGCAACGATCGCTGGCTCCTTTTCGAAACACGGCCTCGTCCAGTCATCTCCTCCGCACGACAGCTCTAAGCATGTCACTGATACCACTTCCAGTGGAAGAGCTGCAGCGTCTTGTGGCTACAGGAACTCCAACTGGCTCGCAGTATTCCACCTATTGGGGACGTACCCAACAAGAACAGTACGCACGGGTTCTGGAATCGGCCATTGTTACCTTTCTAGGCGTATTCTTTTCCTATTTCATGAGCTTTGTATTGGGAGGATTCGTGGCTACCTTGTTTGGGTGTCTCTTTTGTTTTTGGGGCATTCTCTCACCCGAGTTCAAGGCAAGGTCGCGCAACTGGGAGTTTCTAGGTGGCCGTCAGCTGGTGGATCCCTGGACCGTCATGGACAACAACAACGGCAATATAGGTGATACTGATCCAGAACATGCTGGATTGTATGGAGCGCTATTCTTGGGGCGAATTGGCGACGTTTGTGTGGTCGAAGACGTTGCGGCGTCGGAAGAGTTTGACCTGGAAGTTTTTGCCGACTACAAGTAAGTTATGTGGCCTTTCTTCCACGATGGTGTGCGCAAGCGTTGGAACTTTACGACTAATGCGACACAATTCGACGCGACGCGACTCGATTTCCTCACCCAAACAATTCTTGCTTTCAGTATGGAAACAGACGAACTGGAACGATACACGGGGCAACCGTATTTGCTACGCGTCGAGTGCATCGACTCGACAGGCCGAAAACTTCAGTTGCACGCACGGCTCAGTGAAGAGTACCTTGACTTACGGCCTGGTATGCCCGTGACGGGTATTCTGCTGAGTACGAGTCCACGATTTACGAGACTGGCAGCGCTGACTGACCTGTACGTGCCAGGTGCGGCTTGTTGGATAGGTGATTATCCATATCTAGACCGAGCGGAAGTGGAGGCACTATTAGCGGAAGATGACGAGATTTGGGATGCCCTGCAAGCCGAAGAGGTCGGGCGTCCAGCGCTGGACGAGGATCGGTCGATGGATGATGAGCAAGACTTGGACGACGACACGGAGACTACGACTAGTACTGGAACCGGGAATGAGTCGAGGGAACCCGTCTATTCACGAAGAAGACGCTAATGCATGTCTAAACGTACGATGTTACACTAGAATTCCGCGTAGCCTACGGTACTAGTAAACTAGTGTTTGCACATATGCATCCAGTTTGCAGATGCCAAAAGTGCGAAAGTATGACCGGAGAACTTTCGCTATTGGCGAACCCATGGACGCGGTACTGTCAAGTTGCTACTGTCATGTTGGTACTGTCAAGTTGGTTTTGTAGGTCCAGTTACCAGGTACCGGTACAGCATTAGCAAGGCTTCACCAGAAGAATAAAAGCTAAAATGAACACATGAAAACAGGATCACCATTTCAATAAAAATATGGTCCGCTCCGGGATTCGAACCCGGGACCTCCTGCACCCAAAGCAGGAATCATGCCTCTAGACCAAGCGGACTTAGAGTATACATTTAGGAGAATTTGATAATAATATATGTGTTGTGCAGTGGGCTTTCGTAAAGTATATGTATTAGTGATCCCGGTGGCGCATGCCAGCATGCAGCCATGACTACTACAATATCATCCCAAGATACGCTATGGTAGTCGACATGGACACGGAAAAGTCGGTAATCTAAACATGAAACGTATAACGTGGAGGCCCGAGTACAATAAATAGTACCGTACTGGATCTCCTTGGCTCGGATTATTTTCTTCGTCTATCTCTGCCGGACTGCATCAAGAGGAGGTTGACGAGAAGTAACCTCTGTCAGCAAACCTGGCTTATTTTAGTTGTTATGGAGGCAAGGTCAGCGAGGGACCGGCAAGACCTTGAATACATTCCAGCCCGCTCACACGACACATGCACGAACACGACAGCCTCTCTTCCGTATGATGATCCTTCAGCAAGAGGCCTAATTGAAAGGCTCTCACGTCTCATGGACCGTCGATCGAAGAACGGAGTACGTAATTCAAACTCAATTGCTTGAGTAACTCTCTATTTCTTTAGTCTTGGATGCCTCCCAAAACACAAAACACGATAGGACATCCGGAAAAACCCGGATACATCTTCAAATTGAGTACTAAATGTTTAGCTTTCGGTGTCCACAGTGGCGTCAGTGCGCAGGTCAGGACTCCCGTGCGTGCGTACGTACTTGCAAGAAGGCGCAAGGCCGTTTGATACACGAATGAGATAAATCGTGGTAACGATGTTCGTGAGACGTTTCATTTGCTCACAAATTGATTGAACTGCACAACAGCAATACCTGATCGAGACGATGATGCGATTCTTGACTTTCCTTTTCCTTCTGGCCAATACGTCTGTCACGGAAAGTGCAACGACGGCTGATGGGGGCTCGGTAAGTGAAAATCAAGGCTATAGCTAGTAGAGGACGGAATCGCTCTAATCTAACGTGTCATCATCTCAAAACAGAAGAAGCTCTCTGTGCGCTTCCCCACTGGCCGACTTGGCCAGCCCAGTGTGCATAGTAGGCGGAACTTGCAAACCAGTAGTACCAACTCCACAGCAGACTCATCTGACGACGACGACAAAGTTGAATGCTTCGCTATGGCCAACTCGACAGCAATGAGCAATTGTACGGAGAGCCAAAGCGAAGACAGCCTGGACAGTAGTCTCAGGCAAGATGGAAGTGATATCAGGAGTGATAGCAGCGACAGCAGCGACAGCAGCGACAGCAACGACAACCCCGACGATGGCGACGATGCGATATTTGGAATCTCGACGGCCGCTGAAGAGATTCCAAATAGTAGCGCGGGCTCTACCCACCACCATGCTTCAATTGGCCTTATCCTCGCGAGCGGTGTTTGCGTCCTTGGATTCGCCATTATCTAATTTCGGATCAAGTCTAAACAACGTAGCACCGTGTTTCTACCCGTGCTGTAGTGCCTCATCCCGGAATTCCGAAGTTGGTTCTTTTTTAGCAATACGAGTGACTCTTATCAGTAATACATAGGCCTACCTGATCCTCGAGTAGGCATGTATTGTAGCTATGTCACACATTTTCACGAAAATACTGAACTAAAGTGAGTCTACAGTATTCATGTTTTCCCTAGAGCCTTTCCTTAGAGCTTCCGAAGGTGAAACAAAATAATGACCTCACACACACGACTGTAGAATAATTACAGTTACGACGCCTTTATGTTAGCCAAAGAGTTGTATTAGCCTAACTATCATACTCTATTGTAGATAGAGGTGGATGGCCTATGCCGCCGCTCTGTTAGCTATTTGCTGTTGGTGGGGTGGTGATTGGTGATGCGTGGTTGGTGGTGTTTCTGACTTCCGGTTCTGGGAACTTCCTGGTCCCGTACGTGAAAAGACTTCAAGTATGATGATGTGTCAGTCATTGTTATCTGATCGTCAAACCTCAAATATGACTTGTATATAAGTATTTTTGTGCGTACCGTACTGCATTTGCGATATCGTTAATATTTTAGTAATTGTATGTAATATGTAATGTAATTTACGTTAAATATGCAGGAGGTCGGATTGATGAAGAATGATAAAGAATAAAGACTAAAGACTGGGAGCTGAGAATGACTTCTTGTTGCCAGTCGCTTTTGTGCACCGGTACTGCCCCTTTGAAGGAATGCAAACGTGATATGAAGAAGAACATTGAAGTTCGGAGTATCCTGGTGCCACGTGGTTCTTGTTCAAATGTCAGGAAGGTCCTCGTTATGTACGCACCAGCGCAGAATGGTTTCGGAATTGGATGGCCTGTCAAAGTGCCAGTTTTCAGTCTTACGATGTCTGGTCTGATGGGCCGGAGCGACGTGTAGGTCTATGTACGGAATGGCCGTAGACTCTCGTAGGCCGTGGTACACAAGAAGTCAAACTTCCGAAGACATTTGGATTTTCCCATACTTCAAGCCGTTCCATACACCCGTGAAAGGAGCGTAGTATATCCCAGCACTCTCAAAAAGTTTTGGATGCGTGGTCAACATAATTCATAACGCATTACTGCACACTTCTCGCGTACTTCGGATCGGTGTTACAATCGCTCCAAAGGTCAGTAAAGCATTCCTAAGGCTGCTCCTTGGTGGTCGTCTTCGTCTTCGTGGGATCAAACGTAGCCGATAAGCCATCCTTTTGTAATTGGCGAAGCTTCGCGACCTCACGAGCTCTTGAGGAGCCGAAGAACGGTTCCGTGCGTCGTCTTCCCATCTCTTCGGAGCTCTTTGGCGAAACTGTAAACGCTTATCTGGGTGTGTTGGACAGTACTCAGTCGATAGTTGTATCGATAGTATGCTTCGGATTGGAGAGTCTCGTGGACCATGGCCTTGAAAGGCAAAACCAGCTGTATCATGGTGAAAGTACAACCGTTTTGCGCCCGTGTATAGCCCTCTCTTGCGGAAAGTGTCAGTTCTCGTATCAATATCCACCTAACACCTTTCGATATCTCACATACTCTCCTTGAAACAACTTTCACCCCCACGCACATTGTGTCAACTCTTAGCCTCAAACAAGAAAGCTAGAAGCGCTATTTACTAAACGAATTTGAACCTCATGAGAAGAACTGGAGACCAAGTTGGGGGGAGCCAACCTCCACCGCTGAACGAAGACAGCTTTGCGCCTTCGCTCGTAGACTACTTCAGAAGGGCTGTGTCTTCTTCTACAGGGCGAGATCAATCCTCCCTCGCGGACTTGACGGCGTCGGCGGGGTTCTCCAGAAACGGAGGAACCGCTGGAGCAAATGGCGGGATGGAGCAACTTCGACTGTTGCTCGCTTCTCAGCAGCAACAGATGCATCATCATGGCCAGGCCGATCTTACAAGTCTCCTATTGGTGCATTTGCAGCAGCAACAGCCACCCCAAGCTTCGCTTCCATCGGATCTCGATGTCTTGCTCAAGCAGCAAGAAGATCAGATCATGATTAACCGTGCCCGTTCACGCCAGCGACAGCTTCAAGAACTCTTCGCGAGTCCCACCTTGCACAGTGCGCTTCTCACACAGCCACATCAGCCGTCAGATCATCGCATGTCTCTCATCAGTAGCCCGCAAGGACAGCTTTCGTCAAGCTTACTCAAACAGCAGGAAGACCATATGAAACGTCGGGTCGATGAACTATTGTTCAACAGCCAGACGAATCTGGCTCAGCGCCTGCAGTCTCTTCCAAACACGCCGCAGCGTATTGATCGACCCACATGGCCTACACTCATGGGTGGAAACAATACCGTTATGAAACTTCAAGGACAGCGCTCTGCGGGCACGAACGCTGTTGTGGCACCTTCCTGTGTGATTGCCAAGCCAGTTGCTGCTCCTGTTGATACCAAGAGAGAACGACACGTGACGATACCCGTCATCATCAAGGAAGCTGAAGAGGCAAACGCCGATACCTCCTCTGAAGAAGCAGATCAAAAACAGCGAGGCGACGACCTCAACAATGAGACGTTCCCCCACAAGCTCTTTCGTATGCTTGTCGAGGCGGAAGAGGAAGGGAACGAAAGTATCGTATCCTTCTTCCCTCATGGTCGTGCCTTTTCTATTTACAAGCCGCACGATTTCGTTGGCGAAATCATGCCCAAGTACTTTACCACAACCCGCATGTCGTCCTTTCAACGACAGTTGAATCTCTACGGCTTTCGACGAATCACCGAAGGCCCGGAAAAGGGTAGCTACTTTCACGACTCTTTCCTCAAGGGCAGGAAGAACTTGATTCCAAATATTAAGCGAAAGAAAACCACCAACAAGCCTCCCGCTAGCTTTTTGGGTTCGTCCTTACCGACCTCTTCGCAGTCGTCGTTGATCGCCCGGTCTCTACTGAATAGTAATAGCTATCCGTTTTCGGATAGCCTCGGCGGGATGCACCAGCAGTCACATTTGATGGGTAGCACAGCGAGCGTGGGCGCAAGCAGCGCGCTCTTGCTCTTGTTACAACATCAGAGACAGCAGCAGCAGCAACAACAGCAACGGGAACAGTCCAACTTGATGCAAGACTTGCTGCTGCGTCAACGTCTAGCCCAGCAGTGGCAGCAACAGCAGCAACAAAAACAACAAGAAGAACAGAGCCGCCAGCAAGGACCGGGCCGTAAATATTGAACTAACTGTGTCGAATAATAATGGGGATGGTATTTGCCCGAACTGTTTATTTGTGAAAAGAAAACACTGGAATTGCACGAGGATAAATAGTAACGGTATCCATTGTTCAAAAAGCTTTTATCGTTGTAGTTGTGATACCGCATGGCCTTTCATCAATTAATTTCGTTAGCCTGTAGTTATCCAACAAAAGGGCAAAGGCTACCGTAGCATAGCGATCCAATCTCTTTCTCCACTTTAGCGAACGTACTTTGACCATGCCGGTGGTATTCTTCGGAAATCAATGTGCCCACTGCCGGCATCCTGCATCTCTCCAAGCAGTCGTCTCAAGACACTCGCGTCCGTCGCCTTTTGCAAGTTCTTAATAACGCCACCCTCCACCATTCCAGCAACTACCGCCTTGCTAAAGACGGCTTCCGCGACCTTGTTGCGCTCTTCACCAGGCGGCATCAAAAAGGCCGACGCCTTGAGCAACGTTGCGTACGTAATGTGATTCGGCTGCATCGTTTCCGACACTTGAACTGCCTTGAAGACAGCAAAGGCAATCTTGAGTGCTGCCGTTTGTTGATCAGCATCACCCCTGGTACGTGCGCAAGCATCAATTGCAGTATTGTAACTCACCAACGTGGGTGCCGCTTCGGGCCACTTGACCGACACTTGCTTCATCTTTTGCAGCAACTGCAGCGCCTTGGTGGCCTTGACGACGTCCCGCGATCGCGCCCAGCACTGAATGGTACTCGTAAACGCTCTCGAGTCGGGAGCAATATCTGTTTCCGCTAAGAGCTCTTCAAGTAGTTCTTGCGCACGCGATGGTCCTTGTGCCATGGTGGTTCGCTTCCAGGCGCTAATCACTGTCGTGTAGGTATACGAGTTGGGTCGATAGCGCTCATTCTTGGTTTCTTGGTAGAGTGTTTTGAGTTCTTGCAGCAATCGTTCCGCGTGTTGTGCCCCCGCGAGACTCCCGCATCTCGCGTAGGCATCCATGACTGTCGTATAGGTCATGACATCGGGCTGATCCGTCAATTCTCCCGTGGCCTCGGCCGTGGCCAGGCAGTCCCGCAAAATGGCCTCGGCGGCAGCGGCCGTCATGGCGGCCACGCGTCCGTTTTCGTTTCTATTGTTTGGATCGTATCTATTCTGGTGGTTGTATCCGCTTTCCAGTTCTTGAATGAACTTTCCGTGTGCGTGTAGAATGGAATTGACGGTTCGAATCGTTGCCTTGATGCGACCGTTTGTTTCCTTTTGAAGTCGATCCATGTCGGCCCACAGTTTTTGCAGTTTTTCCAAACGGTTCTGTTGCGTCGAGTAGGCGTAGGCATCGACTAGTGCATTGTAGGTGAGGGAATCAGGTTCGAGTCCTGGCAAGCTCGTCAACTGTTCCAATAGCGCTTCGACTCGTTCGGGTGCTTCCGGGGCGCGACTCTTGGCCCACGCGTCCATGACGATATTGAAGGACTGCACGTCGGGTTGAACGACTGGCGCTGCGGCCGCGGTCGTTTCCGTGGATGCGTTGGTACCGTCAGTGTCAGTAGCAGCAGTAGCAGCCGTGTCCAAGTGTTCGTTCAACCAATCCGTGGCACGCTGGGCGGCATCCTTGGCCGTGTAGACTGGCACGGACGAAATATCAGCCAAGGATACTGTTTGTCCCACTGCCGCACCCATGGCGACGGGACTTTTGCTGGACTCTGCCATGCTCTGACAACAGCTCTTCCACGCCTTCAAAAGTGTATTCAAGCTAATCACGTCGGGATACCAAAGAGCAGCAGTACCAGTACCAGTAGTACAACTGTCCGCCACTGCCTCCTTGTAGGCGGCTTCGGCATCGGCAGCCCTGGCAATGACTGACTCTGTAGGATCGGCACACTGTTCGGCGAGACGGTTCAAGGCTTGGTTAAAGGCAACGAGATCCTTGTAGGGTTTCTTGTTGCTGCGGGTGTGCGTATTGGCGCTTTCGTTCGTGTCGGAAAGCGTTGCCCAGCGCTGCTGGGAACGGTTTGTTGCTGATGTCGTCGTCGTAGTAGACTGCCTGTGCGCGGGCCTGGCGACGCCAACGGCGTGTTGCGTGGGAATCCATGCCGTCACGACGTGACACGACGATAGCACTCCTAAGACTAACAAGACGACGACGAGGTAGAACGGGAGACGAGTAGGAGCGGCCATTGCTTGTGTCTTATGAGGGCTTGACGAGAGCGAGAGCAAGTTACAGTAGACAGTAGACAGTAGACAGTTTAGTCAGCAGAAGCTTCACCTTGTTGGCTGCTGGCTGTTGGCTGCTGGCTGCTGGCTGTGCCGAGAACAAAGAACAAATGCAATGGAACCGCCACTAACACATCGATGATGAGTGGAACTTTGCTTTCGTTGCATGGTTGCGAGTTGGTGGAGCTTATAACCGAACGTCTGATCGTCGACTGTAATAGGAACCCGGAAACTTCCGTGCCGACTACCGACCATGCATCGAGCCTCATTCCGACATACAGCCACCCTGCTCTGATGCCGACCCCATAAACATAAACAGTACCATACTAGTCCATAGTAGAGGACTACCGGTACACGACAGTCTATCCATATCCATGATCAACGCCACAACACACCAACCAGAAGATA
>Ga0307981_1003340_pt1 | contig 12080 bp, 6 predicted proteins | sample OrgLakmetagen987_FD_201849 | JGI IMG/M metagenome (GOLD analysis project Ga0307981, IMG submission 201849) | Saline water microbial communities from Organic Lake, Antarctica - #987 | ecosystem: Environmental > Aquatic > Non-marine Saline and Alkaline > Saline | place: Antarctica: Organic Lake... | reverse complement strand
AAGCTCAATATACAAAACAAAATTTCTTATCAGTGCCATTCTACGACAGAAACGCAAACAAATAAGGCTGTTGGTTAAACCATTTAACATGCTATTTGGATTGGCATTTAAAAATAAAGCTAAAAACACCCCCCCTTTGTAGATATTTGTTCTACCGAGGGGGTGCCAGCCGTCTTGAAATCGATTCTGATTAAATAAAGATAATAGGGCGGGTTAAAACCCGCCCTTTTTTTCATGTTTTAAAAGGTTATTATTGGACGACCAGCTTCAGAACTTTGTTGATCTTTTCCGATTTCACTGTCACGAAGTAAAGGCCTGATCCTAATGGCGTATCAAACGAGACAACTTCTGTATTCACATGATATTGAGCTATTTGGTTTCCGCTCATTCCGGTTATTAGGACTGCTGCCTCGCTTTCTAATCCTGTAAACGCCAACTGGAACCTGCCATCCTGCGAAGGGTTGGGGAAAAGTTTAACGTCTGGCTTGGCATTCACAGTATTAAAGTTGGAACGTGATTCAACTGTTGATCCGGCCGAAGAACTGCCAAAAACCGAGCTTATTTCAGTATCACTCAAGAGGTAATTGAACAACCTTACATCGTCAATCTCACCAGGCCAGGTATTCCAATTTCCGCCATTGCCCATGGCACCGATAAACAATTCTCTTGCCCTGTCAAAGCCAGCCTTTGGTGTACCGGTTACTTCCAGGATTCCGTTGATATACATCTTGACTTCATTTGCCGACCCATCAAAAGTGAGTGCAACATGATTCCATTGATTGAAGGCAAAGGAGTTATCAGATGTCCTGATATAAACTGGGCTACCACTGCTATTTTGCGTAAGCATCACCAATTTTCCATTTGTCCCGCCATAATCATTGACATACCATTGAAATCCTGAGGTGCCGCCGGAAGTGTTGGCGAACAGGTAGTTTTGATGGGTTTGATTTCCTGCGTTTCTCGCCCATAAGCTAACGGAGAATTGGTTAGGTAAGGATACCGTACCTATCGTTGCCTTTGCCACGCCATTGGAAAGATCAAGGGAGGCCGCCCCTTCATAGCTTGATGATGAGGAATAAGTCGCGTTCCCTATCAAAGTTGCATCTAACGAACCTATTTCATCATTGCCGTTATTGTTGAACAACCAGTGATGGTCGGCAGCAACCCCTAAATCTTTGTAGGTCGCTGAAACCGAGGTCGCACTGGCAGGCATAGTCAGGGCAGTGATGGACGAATTCACATCGGCAATACCTGATACATCACCTGTCCAGACATCAAATTCCTGGCCGGTAGGTGCTGTATCTGCAAAGATACTCACGACGGTTCCTGCAGCATAGGTGCCATCGCCCGTTCCTGAATTTACAGTCAGATTGTAAGTAATCGGTGCGGTACCTGAATAGGGTGAAAGCACCGAGCCTGGAACTATCTCTGAAGGAATACTACCACTTTCGCCGGGTTTTAACCACCCAACCTGAAGTCTCTCTCCTCCTGCGTTTTCTTTCATTAGAGCCTCAACGTACACTTGTTGCCCCGCAGTAAGTTGGAACACACTGGATTGTTGCTCCGGGTATTTGTCCCACTCGTCTTTAAAATTCCAACCGTCATGATAAGCAATGGTCGATTTGTTGACAGGGTCACCATCCAGACTGATATTTAACTCCACATGGTCATCACCTGCGATCCAAAATGTATAGTTACCCGATGTTGGTACACAAATTATTCCTTCCAGTCTCAAACCAAAATTATTTTCAGTGTTGCCCAACCACTCCATTGATGTGAGCGTGCCGGTTTCATCCGGATTGTTAGGATAATCAGGGTCTGACTTCAAGATCAAAAGCTCCATGCCGGAAATATTGTTCCATTTGCTGTAGGGGATGAAACCATCTGCCGCGCAGCCTGAAGGGGTATCCTGATAATTTGCTGTAACAGTCGTGGCAGCGGCAGACGTTGTTAAGGTAGTAGTAGCGGAATTCACATAAGCGATGCCAGAAATATCACCTGTCCATTGGTCAAACTCCTGACCCGCTGGTGGTGTATCCGCTGAAATGTCCACTACCGTTCCTGCTTCATAGTCGCCATCTCCTGATCCGGAATTAACAACCAACGTATAGGTCACGGTTGGTATATCCTGATAAGTAGCTGTAATGCTCACAGCCGATGCAGGCATTACTAACGTAGTCGAAGCTGCACTTATATCAGCAACACCAGAAACATCACCTGTCCAGGCATCAAATTCCTGGCCTGAAGGTGCCGCATCTGCAACGATATTCACGATAGTCCCGGCAGTGTAGTTGCCATCGCCCGTTCCTGAATTCACGGTCAGATTGTACGTGATATCCTTGTAGGTCGCTGAAACCGAGGTTACGCTGGCAGGCATGGTCAGGGCAGTGCTGACCGAGTTCACATCAGCAACACCAGAAATATCACCTGTCCAGGCATCAAATTCCTGGCCTGAAGGTGCTGCATCTGCAACGATGTTCACCACAGTTCCTGCAGTGTAGTTGCCATCGCCCGTTCCTGAGTTTACGGTCAGGCTGTACGTGATATCTTTGTACGTGGCTGAAACCGAAGCTGCAGCCGCAGGCATGGTAAGGGCAGTGCTCGCCGAGTTCACATCAGCAATACCTGATACATCACCTGTCCATTGGTCAAACTCCTGACCCGTTGGCGGTGTATCCGCTGAAATATTCACTACTGTTTCTGCTTCATAGTCGCCACCGCCAGATCCGGAATTAACAGCCAACGCATAGGTAACAGTTGGTATATCCTGATAAGTGGCTGTAATACTCACAACAGAGGCTGGCATGGTTAATGTAGTTGAAGCTGCACTAACATCAGCAATAACAGATACGTCACCTGTCCATTGGTCAAATTCCTGACCTGATGGCGCAGCATCCGCCAGGATGTTTAGGATGGCACCAGCTTCATAATCGCCATCACCGGAACCAGAATTCACAATCAGGCTGTAAGAAGAAGCACCAAAAAGCGAGCTGATCTCAGTATCACTTAAAAGCTGATTGAACAACCTTACATCATCGATCTCACCCGGCCAGGTGTTCCAATTCGCCCCATTGCCCATGGCACCAATAAATAATTCCCTTGCTCTGTCAAAGCCTGCACTTGGCGTACCGGTTACTTCCAGATTTCCGTTGATGTACATTTTGACTTCGTTTGCCGATCCATCAAAAGTAAAGGCAACATGGTTCCATTGATTAAAGGCAAAGGAGTTATCAGATGTCATGATATGAGCCGTACCGCCACTGCCGCTTTTGGTAAGCAGTACCAATTTGCCATTTGTGCCACCATAATCATTGACATACCATTGAAATCCTGACGCACTGCCTGCGGTGTTGGCGAACAGGTAGTTTTGATGAGTTTGATTGCCTGCGTTCCTCGCCCACAAGCTAACGGAGAACTGGCTAGGTAAGGATACCGTACCTATCGTTGCCTTTGCCACGCCATTGGAAAGATCAAGGGAGGCCGCCCCTTCATAGCTTGATGAGGAATAAGTCGCGTTCCCAATCAAAGTTGCATCCAGAGAGCCTATTTCATCATTACCGTTGTTGTTGAACAACCACTGGTGGTCAGCAATAGCCCCTGAGTCTTTGTAGGTCGCTGAAACCGAAGCTGCAGCAGTTGGCATTGTTAGGGTGGTAGTGCCCGAATTTATATCTGCTACGCCGGAAATATCACCTGTCCATTGGTCAAACTCCTGACCCGTTGGTGGAGTTCCCGCTGAAATATTCACTACTGTTCCTGCTTCATAGTCGCCATCGCCTGATCCGCTGTTCACGGTAAGTGTATAAGTTGTTGGGGCTCCACCATCAAATGTCGTTAGCACACTACCCGGGATCACCTGTGAAGGATTTGCCGTGGATTCTCCTGGTTTGGCCCAGCCCACCTGAAGCCGCTCTCCACCGCCTTCTTCTTTCAGGAGGGCTTCAATGTAAACTTTCTGGTTTTCTACGAGAAAAACAGCTGATGATTTTTGTCCTGGATACTTGTCCCAGACATTCAATTGGGTGAACCCATCGTGATAGGCTATCACCTGCTTATTGGCAGGGTCAGCGTTTGTGCTAATTGATAACTGTACATTGTCATCACCTGCTACCCAAAAGGTATATTCACCTGTTGAAGGGACACATAGGTAGCCGTGTACTCTTAAGCCAAACTGATCCTCAGTGGAAGCATTCCACTCCATCTGGGTAAGTGTCCCGGTTTCATCAGGGCTATTTGGGTATGCAGGCAAACTGGTAAGATCAGTCACGGCTGTTCCTGCAATGCCGTTCCACTTCTCGTAAGTGATGCTGCCCGTTGCGCTACAGGTTGCACCAGTAAATTCATCGAAAACAAAGGTGACCGTAGTATCCTGGGTTACAATTAGGCTTTCAGGCCCGGATACCTGAAACCAACCCTGATCTGGCGATGTGGTGAAAGATACGGTAGTGCCCTCACTGTAGGAATAGGTTCCGGGGGCGGGATCAACTGTACCCTGGCCTGCAACGACCACAGTCACGGAAAGGGTCGCTGGCGCATTGGTGGTAAAAGTGACTTCAGGGCTGAAGTCCGATACATTAGATGCCAGGTCTTTTGCCCTAATCTTAATGTTATAGGTTGTAGAGAAAGAAAGCCCCGTCAATTCAGTACTAGCTAAGGTGCCGGAAACTGTTTTGAACAAGGTATCTGCATTGAATAGCTCATACCAATCGACAGTAGTGTTATCAGTGGAAGCTGTCCATGAAACATCAGCGCTCTGACCCTGTACGTTTGAAACGGTCAAATTTATCGGAACGGTTGGTGCTTCAGTGTCAGGTGCCCCTACTACAATGGAAACTACCTTATCTCCTTCTTCTGTTGCTTCCGATGACCTTCCGCGGTTATCGTATGCCCTTGCAGTGATCAATACATCATCGCCTGCACCAATTCCTTTATATTTGGAAATATCCCAGGTAAAGGCAAAGTCATTAGCCTGGTCTGTACTTTCACCGATGTACTGCCATTCATAGTAATATTTTACCTTTCGTGTATCGGGAGATGCATTTACGGATAAAACATTGGGCGTTGCGGTACTTAATTGTTGCCCATCGGAGAGGTTGAGCGAGACGGTAGGCCGTTCATTTGGTATTTGCCCTGCGTCACCCGACAAATAGCCATAGGTAAATGCAGTATTGGCCAAGCTTTGCCAAATGGTAAATTCACTGCTTTCCCATACGGAAAAGATATTTTGGAACCTCATTTCTGCCCTTGGCCATTGGGACTGTGCATCAGGGTAGGCTGTTGACCAGGAGAAGGCTTCGTCACCCACCCATTGAAAAAAACCATCGTTTCCCCTATTGTTTCCTCCATAAGTAGTATATCCCGGGTAGAATGGTGTTTCGTAAACTTTGCTGTTAGGGTCGGACATTAGTTGCATGTCAACATGGAAAGTATATCTGTCTGGATTGTCCCCGACGCCGGTCATCCACACCATATTTAATTCGTTTCCTCCCATGCAGTAGTCTGCCGCAAATTGGATAGCATCCGCATATTTAGCATCGCCTGTAATGGCAAAAGCAGCCGCCATAGCGGTAGTATGAGGTGTACTGAATGCACCGATTTGAAACCGCTCACGAGTATTGATATGGGTAGACCTGAACTTCCTGTTAGCCAGCGCGTAATCTACCTGGAAAATATCCACCCGGCTTGTGATCAAGTCTCGAATACTGGTGTGCTTGGCTGAATTAAGCCCCGGAAAGCTTGAAGGTAACATCCCGTAGGAAAACCTTCCCCAATCCTCGTAATTCGCCCCGGCCCACCCAGGTTCAGGCATATTGTAAAGGTCAGTCAAGGCAACAAAATCATCCTGATATTGGGTGTCGCCGGTCAATCTAAAGAGTAAAGAAGAAGGTGTGATTTTCGCTTTGGGCACTAGATTGTTTGACCCTTCGCTACCTGGGTTTGCAACCATGAAATTTTCAGCCCAGGCATAGGCGTTGATCGCTTCGTTTTCCCAATCTGAACTTGCAGCGGTAAACCCAAGATCTTTCAGATGAATGGCATAGTAGGCCGCTGCACCCGCATAAAGGAATGTAGCCAAAGGCGATTCTGCTGTAATTGCCAGTGGCCTGGTCTCATTCCATGAATGGTAGTTATTCTGTGGGACAATATCGCGCCCCTGATAGTCAGGTACCCCACCTGTCCCATAGCCTTTGGCCACCAGGACATCTTTGATGCCACGCCAGCATTGGACAAGCCAGGCTGCCTCATCTAGCACATCAGGGATGCCATTTGCACCCTCTTCCACATAAGGAGCACTCGCCGCTTTTTTGTAGCGGTTGGCAACATCGCCATCGGCAAAATTATCCGGTTTTACATCATACAGGAACATCAACGAATAGGCCACATGCATGTGCCACGGATAACCATCCCAGTCGCCTGCGTCATGGTACCATCCCCAAAATTCATCACCAATGTCAGTAATTGGATTTGAGCTGAAATCAAAATTTGACTCGCTTGGATGGGAATTATTAAGATAATACAAATAATTGGGATCATAATAAACACCACCCGCAGCCATATCAGGGTGCAACCCTCTGGGGTAGTTCCATCCCGGCTCAATCTCTTTTTCCACTCCTGCCCGCTGCAGGAATATAGCTCTGGATGACCAATAATAAGGCTCGGCAAATACATGGTCGTTGATCTCGAAAGGATATGAGCTTCCCATACCCTCTACTACTATTTTAAACTCCCCCGCCCCATTGAAAGCAGTAAAGTCGCACTCTGCCACATCGGCCCTTGAAAAGTTAGGGGGAATGTAATGGCCAGTTGATAAAGACTCCTGGGTATTAGCTTCCCCACGCATATTCACAGTGCCGGAATACATAATGGCATTGTCGGAAATACGTACTACATGGAACTGACGCCCTTGAATGAAGGTGTTCAGATCCAAGTTGCCGCCATCGCCCATCCACTGCGAAATATAGGCGTATTTCTTAGTGTTAGGCCGGTAGCCTACCTGATTTACTTTTATGGCCTCTGATCGTTGGTTAAATTCATCAAAGGTAAAGGTAAACTCATCAGAGTTGCTGGCCAATCCATCTAAAGAAAGGGTATAGGTTTTACCAGAAACCAACGAGTCTGGCAATACCAAATAAACCCAATGCGATTTAAATGCCCCGACTTCCCCCGGGTCATAAATGTTATTAAATTCTGTGCCTTTGGCCTTTCGATAGACTTGAATAGGGTTTCGCAGGATGAAATAATTATTGTCATCATCACTGGTAATAAAATAACTGCTTGTTTGACCAGCGGCTGATGTATTTAATTCAATACCGTAAAGGAAATTATGGTCAAACCTATTTTGACCTTCTTCACCAAAATAGTCGATGTGGCCTTCATCAAAGTGCAACATGAGAATTTTGTTGGTAAGTGGGAGCACTTCCACCAAATCCGCCGCAAATGAACGGAAGGATATCAATATCAAAAATAGCCATAACGAATTCCGGCACCATATTGAGCTAAACCTCGTTAAGGTTTGTCGATCAATGTAATTGTGATGTGTCATCATCTTAATAAGGTTTTAGTAATTAAGGTTAAGCAAAATCAATGTTGAAGTTTTCTAGCGAGATGTTTTTCGACGGCTCTATTACAAAAGGGATCGAACTGCCATTAAAAATAAACTCAGACCCTGTGCATCAATTTCTAAGCTATCATTGGAAATCATTGGAAATCTGGGATTGTACAAAATTATTTTCATTAACGCTATTGCTTTACCAGTACCTGCCGTGAGGTTTTCCCGTCATCTCGGACTACAGTAATATAAACACCAGCTGGCAAGGTGTTGACCTGAATTCGCTGTCCGTTCTGTACATTTATATATTGTTTGAGCAACTGCCCATTCAAGCTGCACAGATCCAGATCCGCTCCTTCCGATGTCAGTCCTTCCAGGCTAAAGTGAGCAACGAACGGATTGGGGAATACGTTGATTTCCGGATTAGCAGCAACCTCCTCAGCATTTACAAACTCACCCATATTGTAAGTGACCTCGAAAATACCACCCGTACCACCTGGGATATTAAGGATACGGCCTTCGGGATCAAAATCCGTGTAGGCTTCTCCGTCCATGAGTACCGTGGAAATAGAAAGCGCCTCATCCGGCACGGCCACCGGTGTCATTTTGAAGCTTCTGGCTTCCGGCTCTGATTCAAATCGGTAAAACAGGGTTACTTCTTCATCGTGCACAAAAAGTTTGCTGTAAATATAGGACAGGTAAGCCAGTTCGATGTTGTGATATCCACCCTTAAACGGGTCTGACTTATCATCGTTGATCACCCCGCCCGCTGCGTTAGTTTGAGAAAAAATCTCTCCGTATACATCGTCTACCAGGTGTTCCATAAAAAACTTCATGCACCCATCTGCCATACCGAGGTTAAGCTCCCGGTCAATACTATCGGTGGCCAGATAATAGTTGATCAATCCACTCGTGACGCCCTGCTCCAGCATCCAGTAGTCTTTTTCCTGCGTCACGGCACCCGTCGCCCAGTTGTAGCCCGTAAATAATCCACCGTTATTATAGTCATATCCACCGTTATACATCATATCATCAATCATGTACTGAGCAGCTTCAAGATAAGCCGGGTTGGGGTCAATCATGTAAGCGCGCGCCAGGCACCAGGCCGTCTTGATAACGTGCCCGGTGGAACCACCCTGAGAATTGGTATTCAGCACCCAATTCGAGGTATACGATTCAGCAAAGCCAAAATTAACCTGAGGTAGAAACATACTTTCGTAAAGGTGCTCCATAATATTGTCTGCTACTGCCAGCAAGCGGTCGTTATCTTCAGGGTTTCCCGAGACCAATGCTTTTGTAAGTACCCAGGTCGTAATCGCATCAACGGTAGCCGTAAAACCTTTCCCATTTGGGTTGCTCCAATCCTCGTCTGCATCGTGGTAATATCCCAAATAGGCAGAGCGGTCGTCCCACAGCAGGCTGTCGTTGAAATGTGCGCCCTGATCCAGCCAGTTCAGGTGAAGGGGTTCGCGGGTAGTCTCCGCCATCGCCCCAATACCCAAAATGCTGTAATGTTGCTGAAAAGACCACTTGCTTTCGTTAGGGTTCCAGCCCCCACCGTAGGGCGGAGAAGGGGTGCCGAGTTTATCACTGCTGAAGTACCAGCCACCGTTTTCCTGATCCCAACCGTGATCGTACACGAATTGAATAGCATGCTCAGCGTAGTCTAGGTACGCCTCATCTCCACTGACCATGAAGGCACGGGAAAAGCCGTAAGCATGACGGGAACATTGGGTAAAGGATTTTCGGTCCGTACGCTCCGGGCTGCCATCCTGCTCCACTTCGGTATAAAAGCCTCCGTCTTCCCAGTCGACCGAATGCTTCCAGAAATCAGCGCTACGAAGTAAGTGAGGAATGAGCGAATCGGGTTCCTGCAAGTGTAGACTTTCCAAATCCTGCCCCGGCAGCAGGGTCGACATTCCTAATACAGCTATGATCAGTACGTAAAAATGCTTCATGTTTTTCGATTTCTTTGGTGATATTGCCGAAGCCGTAACAAGGCTCGGGTTAGTTTGTGAAGAGATATATTTACGCCATCCTAAATATAGCCTTGCGTTACTCATTCAACAGTCCACTATTTTCGCGAATGAGTTTAACAGGTTCAAGCATTAGAGTGATTACCCACGCCGGGGTAGCACAGACACTCCATCTTTTATATTGAACTTCCCACTGTACTCCTGGTCTTCAATAGGTAAGTCTGCGTTATTAAACTCGGATCGAATCGCCTTGTAGGCCGGAGTACGTCCTGATTTTTGCACCCACAGATCACCGCCACAGGACCACTTCTGCCACTTTTCTCCGTCCCCGTCAATAACAGGCAATGCACCATATTTACCAACCGAGGTGATGGCGATGTTCTCCGCATTGATCGCATTGATCAGAGGTGAAAAAGAGTAAAGCATGGTGCCCTCCTACCGGCGCAGCAACGGCTTGCCATCTGGCAGGTAACTTAATAAGTTAAGATATTGCGCGGGCGCTCCGGCAGGATTGCTGTCCCTTGTTTTATGAAGCGTGTTTGTACTGACCGTCAAAAAGATTTCACCCATTTTATTCGCTGGGTTCATACCAGGCGCCTCCTTCTGTTAACATCTCTTGTTTTAATTGCTGAGCCCGGCGTTTCATTTTTGCCAATCGCTCAGGGTGTTCGCCTGACAAGTCCTTTTTTGCGACGGGTCTTCTTCAATATTATAAAGTTCAAGAAAGCGGAGCTGCTGTTCTAGTATGTAAGCCTGATGGGACGGCTGGAATCCCCACATCGACCACCTCGGGGCATCTGGCTCGGGTTTAAGGTTGTCGGCACCTGCGTACTTGTATCGGCATGATTTTCCCGATAGACTGATAAATCATTATATCCCAGATCATCCGCTAATAACAGGACGATGTTAGGACCGAAGGGAGCCGAAGTTTTTGAAGAGCCTTCACAACCCCAAATAGCGAGAGTCAACCCAAACAGGAGTGCATAAGTTCTCATGATTGCTTTTTAAACTTGAATACAGAAATGCTATTATGGTTGCTGCTTAAGATACTCCAAATTTTTCCGGATCAGCGCCGTACGGGCAGACACACTCGCGGCTGATCGCAGGCCATCCTCAGGCGTATTTTTCACGTAGTCTACCAGCTGATCAACGGTGCTTGTCGCCACGTGCACACGGGTGTCCGAAGAAGCGTAGTAGATAAATACTTCATCGCGTTCGTTAACGATCCAGCCATTCGCAAAAACGACGTTAGATACATCCCCTACCCGTTCCTGCCCTTCCGGCGCCAGAAAATAACCACCGGGTTGATGTATGATTTTGGTTGGGTCCTCCAGATCGGTCATAAACATGTAGAGCACGTATCGTAAGCCCGCTGCAGTGTTCCGGACACCATGTGCCAGGTGCAGCCAACCTTCCTTTGTTTTGAATGGGGATGGGCCAAGCCCGTTTTTCAATTCCTTAACGGTATGGTAGACCTTATTATCTAGAATGATCTCTTCCATTACTTCGGCATTTTCCATACGCTCTGACAAACCCCAGCCTATACCGCCGCCGCTGCCTACGCTGATAAAGCCATCCTGAGGGCGGGTGTACAAAGCATATTTACCGTCCACAAATTCGGGATGGACTACGACGTTGCGCTGCTGCCCGCTATAGGTGATCAGGTCAGGAAGCCGTTCCCAATTTTTCAGGTCTTTGGTGCGCGCAATACCACAGTTGGCAATAGCTGCGGAGGTATTGCCTTCTGGCGCATCCGGATTTTTACGTTCGGTGCAAAACAGACCGTAGACCCAACCATCCTCGTGCAAGGTTAGCCGAATATCGTAGACGTTAACATCAGGGTCTTCTGTTTCCGGCATTTGTACGGGGTAATCCCAAAATTGAAATTGATCTATACCATTCGGGCTTTCGGCAATAGCTATGAAGGATTTCCGGTCGGCGCCTTCGGTACGAACTGCCAACAGGTATTTACCATTCAAGTAGATGGCACCAGGGTTGAAAGCAGCATTTACGGCTTGCCTCTCCATAAGATAAGGATTAGTTGCCGGGTTGAGGTCATAGCGCCAGAAAAGAGGAGCATGTGCTGCCGTTAGTACCGGGTTGGCATACCGCTTAAAGATACCATTCCCCAATTTTTCAGCGTGGTTAGGTCGCTCAATTAAAGTTTGATGGGATAAACGGAGTTTGGACAGTCGTTGATCAAAGTTGTTTTCCATTTTATAAAAAAGATAATAGTGGAGTGGTCCAATACTGCGAATCACTCCCACCAATGAGTATGTGTATGAAACTTAACTGAAAGACAAATTCGGGTGCTATCTATACAAACAGGTACAATATTTTGGATAATTGGCTTGCCATTTTCAAAGGAACTAAAATGGTGCCCCTTTTTGTTAGGATAACATACCAACAAACCTTTGAAAGGTATTTTCTTTACTAGACTTTGGACGTGCGGAGTTTAGGGGAATTTTTTTTCCAGCCCTCTGCCAACCCGCCCTGTTATAAAAAGAGCCGTTCAGGCTCGCTTTTTCTTTGCCTTTTTACGCTTCCAGACGACT
>Ga0307981_1003339_pt1 | contig 12083 bp, 8 predicted proteins | sample OrgLakmetagen987_FD_201849 | JGI IMG/M metagenome (GOLD analysis project Ga0307981, IMG submission 201849) | Saline water microbial communities from Organic Lake, Antarctica - #987 | ecosystem: Environmental > Aquatic > Non-marine Saline and Alkaline > Saline | place: Antarctica: Organic Lake... | reverse complement strand
GTGAAAAATGAAGTCGTTGAAGTTGTAGTCTATAAATCAAATCCAAATAAAAACCTCCGATTTTTTTTCATTCATGTGAGTCCCGGGACTCCCACCAACCGCTCATTTTCTCGATTCTTTCCATCAAAAGATCACAGCATTAGTCTACAGTCATCGTCTCCATACGATACAGCACACACACTCGTAGTCGTAGAGGAATAGATTCAAAGAGACCCGTTTACTGTATACACAAAGTCGAGTCAATGATTGCAGCGGCAGCCAAACGAACGGCCAGATCCAGCGCGGTCGGTCGTTGTGGTTCATCCGTGACTGCTCGGCCGCGCCGACTTTCACGAGGAATGGCGTGCTCCCACGCCTCCGTTAGTACAACCGCTGCTGCAGCTTCCATTGCCAGTTACGCGACGGCAACAGCCTTTGATTTTGGCATGCCGCGCACGGTGCCTTTTACCTTGCCCGCGACACTAACAGTGACAGTCTCCAACGACTTTTCACTCGTGACGGATCCAGCCATAACCGCCAGCTGCACCGAGCAGGATGACGATGGCGGGTAACTGGGCCCAGCGGATATTACACAGTTGCACTGAGCAAGAGAGTCTCTGTCGTAGCTAGTAGTAGTGAGGGGATACGAGACTAGAGTATATATAAAAGGCTCTATAAACAATTTGGTTCCTTGATGGACTTGAGCTTTCCATTAAACTACAGTACAGTACCCGTAGCAAAATCTAAGGAGAAAGGCAAGACTGCGGTTGCAAAGAGGGAAAGAAAAGGGCGTTGGGGTGTGTGAGAGACAAAGATGGATCCGTATACAGCGTTCGAGAATCGATACGATGGACAGGCGGCGGCACTTGAGAGAGAATAACCCTCAGAAGGAAGTCAGCAGTGTTTTTCGACACGTATTGTTCCGTAAAATGTATGTAGTTGATATGCATTCTTCACTGGGCTACGGTAGTTGTCAAGTGCGTCGGTCGGTTGGCACTGGTTGAGAATGCCTTGATCGACCTGTCGTCTTACCATTGTGTGAAGGAGAATTATTCGCTTCGCTTCGATACGATTCGATACATATTCAGTTCCCAACACCCTCCATTCGTTGCTTTTTTGCTGCTCGCTGTGCACCACCCGTTACTTACTCTAACTTTCATTATCTGCAACAATTTTAAAAAGAGAGATTGCAGTTGTACAAAATCAACTTTAGAAGGTGTGAATCAAGACATCAAAGTCAGCCAAGAGTAGTAGACTACTTAAAGAGAGCATACGTATCGAGCAATACAGTAGTACCGTAGCGAACTTACGTTCCATCGTCCTCTTCCTGCTCCGTCAGGACGCAAGTTGTGCTGGTTACTTGGGTAGAAACATCCAAGACAGTTTGAAAGGATTGAATAGCAATGGTTCGAATGGCGGAGGATCGGTGCTGGTGGGCTATTCTCTGCAGGCGTCGACCAACGACTGTCGTCGTGTGGTTGCTAGAGAGTTGCTGCCGAAAGCGGACCGCGTGTTGGGCGATTGTTCTGCCCGTTGTTCGAAACGACATATTCTGTATATTGGTGGAAGTGGGAAGTGTGTCTTTGTAGGGAGGGCAAGGCGTAAGGGTAAGGGTAGTGCCAGCGGTGAGAGGGAATGCTTGAAAGGCAGTCTACAACAACAACAACAACAACGACGACGACGATGCGATAGGGTAATTGTGAATTGTGAGAATTAGCTGGATCGGCCGTCGAAATGGACGGTTCTCCTCCGCGTCCGTGTCGATCCGAAAATGGCGGGAAAATAATCGGAAAATCGTTCGACGACGACACAGATTCACTTTTTTCACGTTTTCGTTTCGACCATGGCGGACACTGAAGAGCTCCTTTCGGAGGCCCTCTCCAGGGTCTTGTTGGACAAGGATGTCGAAGGACTGGACGAAGATCTAGTTGCTTATATTGCCGGAATGCTCATCAGCAAACTCGACGAAGACGACGACGATCCTTCCTCATTGCAAGAATCCGTCGATGAAGTGCTAGTGCCCTTTTTGGAGTCGGTCCAGTGTCCCCAAGAACTCGTCACACAAGCCGAACGAGTCGTCTTGAATGTCTTGGAGAAAAAGGCAGATACAAAAACAAGAAAGACGACGGCTACTGCTACTGCTACTACTGCTTCTGCCATTCCAGAAAAATCCACCACTCGCAAGCTGACGCAAGGAGTCGTGAGCATGATATCAGACCTTTCTCAATCGGGCACGGCAGCCGAAGTCGAAGCCAATCGGTATGCCTGGGGCACCGAAGGAGGTATCAAACCCATGGCCAATGATATTATCGATGCGCATAGCGGAAATTCTTCCGCCAGAGACAGACGCAAGGCCCGCAAGGGCGACGCCGAAAAGACTCGCAAGTTACTGTCGTCGTTCGCCGATATTGATCCAGACCAAGATGGGGATGGAGGCTTGGTGCGGATGAACTTTGCCAATATGGATCGCACCCAGCTTACGGACAAGAAAAAGGATGTCCTAGTTCGCAATGTGACTGTTTCCTTGGACAATGGAACTGTCCTCTTGGAATCCGCTGAGCTCAAATTTGCCTACAAACGCCGCTATGGGCTCATTGGGGAGAATGGGGTCGGCAAGTCGACGCTCCTAAAAGAGATTGCCAAGGAAGATGGTATTCCGGGCTTTCCAAATCACCTTCGGGTCTTGCACGTCCGGCAAGAGGTCCCCATGCACTTGACTCAAGATTGGACCGTCTTGGAGGCTGTACTCCAAGCAGACGTGGAGCGAAACAGCCTGTTGCAACAAGAAAAGGACATTTTGGCCAAATTGGAAGCCGGGGGTGATGCGCCCGACGATGCCAGCTCCTCGCTGACGCTGGAGGAGAAGCGAAAAAGGTTCTTGGAAAAGGGCGAGGCCATGAAGGATTTTGCTGCTGACTTGAAACGGTTGGACGAAGTCTATGCTCGTCTGCAGCTTCTCGGTGCGGATTCCGCAGAAGCTCGAGTGGCCATGATCTTGTCGGGTTTGCAATTTACACCGTCCATGCAATCGTCGTCCATCTCGGATTTGTCGGGAGGTTGGCGTATGCGCGTTGCCTTGGCTGCCGCTTTGTTTATCGAACCCGACGTGCTCCTTCTCGATGAGCCGACCAACCATTTGGATTTGGAGGCTGTCTTGTGGTTGGAGAGCTACTTGGTGAGCTACTCGCACACTTTGATTGTCGTTTCTCACGACAGAGGGTTCTTGAATGAAGTCTGTACAGATGTGATGGAGTTCAAGCGAAAACAGCTCACTTATTACCGTGGTAACTTTGACGCTTACATTAAATCGAGAGACGAGCAAACAAGAAATGCTATTCGCTTGTACGAGGCGTACCAGTCGAAACGAGATCACATGATGGAATTCATTATAAAGTTCAGAGCCAACGCCAAGCGAGCCTCCATTGTGCAGTCTCGTGTCAAGGCAGTCGAAAAGATGGATGTGGAAGCCCCGGAAAAGATTGAGGTCGATCAGGTTTGGCGCTTTTCTATTCCAAGTAGTGGGCCTCTGGGTCGGCCGATCATCTCGATCAACGATGTCTCATTCGATTACAAGCCTGTGCGAGAGGACGGATCTCGGAAGCCTGAAAGCGAGTACTTGCTACAAAAAGTGAACTTTGGTGTGGATCTCGACTCAAGGATCGCGATTCTCGGTGCCAACGGGCAAGGTAAAACTACTCTGTTGAACATGATCATGGGCAAGATCCAGGCAATCAAAGGCACAGTCTCCATCAACTCTGGACTACGAATCGGGCACTTTACCCAACACAGCTCTGACAACTTTAACTTGAAGCTCTCGGCGTTGGAGAACCTGTTGAATATGTTTGACGAAGCGGAGGATCAAGAGATGCGGAGTTTCTTGGGCCGCTTTCAGATTCAAAACGATGATGCTCTCAAGCCCATGATGTTGCTATCTGGAGGTCAGAAGAGTCGCGTTGCCTTTGCTGCTCTGGCCTACAAGAAGCCACATGTTCTCATTATCGATGAGGGATCGAATCATCTAAGTATGGAAGCTGTCGATGCACTGATCGAAGCCATTCAAGATTTCAAGGGTGGTCTCATGGTGGTGAGCCACGACGCCTTTTTCGTTTCCAGCGTCTGTTCAGAGCTCTGGGTCGTCGACGAAGGAAAGACTACTCGCTTCCGCGGCGACTTTGAAGAATATAAGAGGCACACATCCGAAATTACGCAAAAGAGAGTCGAAGAGAGTGTGAAGCGGGTTAATGCAGTGAATAGCTAGAACCCAAATAGATTTGTTAAGCTATCGTTCTAATCATCGTCTGTTTCTGCTAGCAAGAAGTTAACCCATTTTTCGCGGACGTTGTCTCCTTCCAAATGCTGCATGTCGGCCTTGGATGGTGGAAAGGGTCCCATGACCTTACCTAGTGCAATATGCCTGTCGTCTATGTGGACCTTTTGTTTCTCTTCTTCTGTAAAGTGCAAGACACTGGCCATAACCTCCAGAATGGGTTTCTTCTCCTTAGCGTTGGTCTTCATAAGCCAATCCAAAAGGATGTTCTTCATGAGAGTACGATCAATCACGTCCTCTTGGGTTGTTTGCAACCGATGGATCGCTTCGTCCAGACTGCGGCGCATCTGAACGTTTTCGGCACGGAACGTTTCTAGTTTGGCTTCAAGTTGCTTCTGTTCCTCCATGGTTTTCTTGAGAGCCTCGTCGGATGCCTGTTGTATCTCTCGTATGTGAGCGGTGTTGGCTTCGTGTGTAGCTGCGAGCGTAGCGGCGTGTGCGGCGGCAGTGGCTTCGTCGGCCTCCATACGCTGCTCTTCCAGCATTGAGAGCTCGGCCTCGCGCTCACCCTGCAAGGCCTCAAGAGCACCCTGAAGATTGTTATTTCCCGTCATGACGCGATTCGTGTCGGATCTTGCCACTTCCACGTCTGCCAGAGACGCTACGAGCTGCTGTCGGAGATCTTCGGCTTCGGCCATCGCCGCATTACGTTCTCCTTCCAGTTGCACCGTACTCGATTCAGCAGATGCTGCCACTGAAGTGTTCTTTGACTTCTCCCGCTGGTAGTCCTCCCTTAGCATTCTCAATTCAAGCTAAAAGAAAGGAAACGATGGTGTGAGTGGGTAATCTGCAAAGACAAGAAGAGTCTCCTTGACAATCGTATCTTGTACATACCTTGAGACTGCTAACCTTGTCCGATTCTCCTTCAAGATCGGCAACCTTCTCTCGAAGCACCACGCACTCGGCCTCGATTGTCTGGGCGTGGTGCCGAAGAGTCTCGTTCTCCGTATGTAGCTCGTCCATCTCTTCTTCGGCTTCCTGTGCACCTTCTCGATGCTCACTCATTTTACCTTTCATAGACTTGAGTGTCGCCTTGAGCGTTTTCAACTGATCTTCGCGATCATCCAAGACAGCCATTGATTGCGCCAACTTATCTTCGGCCATGCGGAGCGATCGTTCTTGTCGTTGCTGATGCTGCGCCGTGTCGTTCTCCGTTCGGGTCAAGGCTTGCTGCGCTTGTCGTTCAGCTAATTCGGCGCGACTGGTTGCCTCTTCGAGTAATCGTTCCATTTGATCTTGCTCCTTCTGAAACACGCCTCGTTCTTCCGCCATGTCCTGCTGAATGGCAGAAAAGCGACTGTCCATTTCTTGACGAAGAATGCGCAACTCTTGTTGGTGGTCTTCGGCTGCACCCTCCAAAAGTCGCGCTTCCTTTTCCTGAAAGCTTTGCACTTGACGCTGCCGAGCCTCTTCATCCTGTTCCATCTGATTGGCCTGTTGTTGCTGGAGCTCCACAATGTGACTCTCGGCTTGTCCAAGCTGGCGCTGCAGTTCTTGGCAGCGCTGGTCCAGTTGCTTTGACGCCTTGGGGTCCCCATTCTGTGCAGCCGCAGCAGCAGGAGTAGCTTGCTTGGGTACGGTTGGCTGTACCGCACGCTCTGGCGGTGGTGACTCCACCTTGTTCTCCTCCTCTTGAAACGCTGCTGCCGTCGAGCTTTTTTGCTCCGTCTCCACGGGTACTGGAAGTGTCGGTCTCGCGCGAGACGCCGTCAGCGGTTTCGAAACATTCTGCTTGGGAACTCGTGTTTCCGCAGCAGCAGCAACTGGTCCAGTGGGCGCCGGGATGCCTCGACTGACAGCTTTCGTGGGTCTCGACTGACTGCTTGTTAAAGCAGCAGCATTATCAGTAGCAGTAGTAGCAAAATCAGCAGTCGAGTCTACTAAAGTACTCGTTGCCGTTGGTGCGCGCCCCTGCTTGGGATTCGTCGTAAATGTCCTTGGGGTTGCCGAAAGGCTCGCGAGAGCTGCCATGTCGCTGTGCGAACGAGAGGATACCTTGACGGGGGGAGTGGCTGCGGATTTTTCTTTTCCGTTGTCCCGTGGAGACGACGGCAGTTGTTCGAGAGAGGGATGTCTCCCATTGTTGGTTACTGCTACTGCTACTGCTGCTTGTGGTTTGCGCGCCGAGGTTTTCGTGGGCGTCACGGAACCTGTTTCCCTGACCAGGGCTCGTCGCGACGTAGAAGGATCACGCGACGGGGAAACGCCCCGCTCGTCTTGTTTGGGTGGTGCGGCGGGCGGTTGCAGCATGCTCTCGTCGTGGTGAGCATTACTAATCCTACTACTATTGCTACTAGTGTCATGTTGCTGTTGTTGTTGTTGTTGCTCGTGAAGAAGCGAGGTGTGTTCATTCCTGTACGAATCTTCCGGCACGGACTCTAGTGAGGCGTCGGAAGGCAGATTGCTCAGACCATAATGACCTACAGCCACGGTGTCGTCTGGCTCGAATAGATCTTCCTCTTCCTCGTTGGAGGGGGTCGAATCTTGGTGCTGTTCATTGTCCAAGGCCCTCGATAGCATGCCTACCAATCCAAAGGCTCGCCGAGGCTGCTTCACTTCCTCCTCTTCTTCTTCTGGCTGTCCACGACGGTTTCCAGAATAGTCAGCGTCCTCGTCGGTCGAGTCAATGTCCTCGTCCTCGGTGTCGTAATATTCGCCACCGTCGCCGCCGCCCTCGTCCTCTTCGTCGTCACTTTGGATGGGTGGAGCGACCGCGTTCATGACCGCAGCCAAGTTCACCTTGGCATTCAAGTCTTTCAGTTGACCCCACATTGCGGTCTTTCGATAGACTGCTAGAGTGCAGTGCAGTGCAGTGCAGTGCAGTGCAATAAGGACTGACTGAAATGGACTCTCCACTATTGATGAGACTCCAGTAAAAGCTAATCGCAACGACCGAACCAAATGAATAAAAAGGGGAAAAAAGTGCCAAGGGCCGAGGCGCAAAAAAGCGCGAGACGTCAGCGCATCGTTCCAACGGACGGAACAAGATTTTATTCACGGTACTGGAAATCTTCTATTTTATATGTATTTAGTATTTATCGAATTAGTATTTCCATCAGTACTCCAAGAGTAGACAGTATATTTTCTATAGAAAGAGTGTACGAATAGATGACTCGCACTTTCTTTCGGACGACAAATATTTCTTGTGACTTGTGTGAAACCGACCTCGACCATGACACAAGGCACAATAACAAATAACACCGTCGCATCGTTCGAGAATTTTTTGCGCAAACTCCAAACGGGTCTCGCTTGAAAGAGGGAGACTGAGAGAAGCAGCATGTCTTCCAGGAACGGCAACCTGTCGGCCAAGGAGCAAGAGATTCTCCAACGTCAGCGCAAGTTGGCGGCCAGTCTGAAACCTCCCCCTCCACCATCCGCTCCTTTGCTGCTGCACCAACGACCCAAGAAACCACCACCCAAGAAACCGGCGGCAGTCATTGATCTGACAAGGACCGCCAACGTCAAAGCAGCCCCGCTTCCGGCTGCACCAGCCCAAAAACGACCTTCCAAAAAGCGGCCTTCGGTACATTCCTCGCAGGCCGTACTCCTGGCTGCCGCGCGCAAACGGGCTGCTGCCGAACAGCCACAGAATGGAACTGCGGCTACTACTGCGACGACGACGTCGACGTTGCCATCTTCTAGCGACAGTAGCGCCGCGGCGTCCCTCGCCCCCAACAACAAGACATACAATGGCAAGCCGTCACCCAAGCTCACACGCAAGACGCTCACGAAATCAAATACCCCGTCTTCCTTGGCCAAGCTCGTTCAGAACATTTCCACGTCAGAAACGTTCGATCCAGCCGAGGCCTCTAGTTCCTTGCCATCGGTCGAACCCGATGACTTTTGGAAGCACTTGAGAGACTGGGATTTTGTATCCCAGTACGCCAATTTAATTCGACAGCAAAAGGCTCCCAGTGCTCCCAGTGCCAGTAGTAGTAATGCTGCTGCCCAAGCGGACGCCGAGCTGGGTCGCAAACCGCTCCCGGACGTTTTTGTCAGCGCGCACCACTACAAGGCCGCGTGGGCACCACTGCAACTGGCCGAGTGTCGGGCCCAACTCTTACAGGGCGCCCTGCGCTACCAGAGCACGCCGTTGCTAGTATCCGTCAAGACGGCATCGTCCGGGCCCCGGCACCGCGGTAACCGAAACATGTCGGCCGATGCACCGTGGTTGGAAGAAATCGAAACGGGCTGCTATGTGCAGATTCGGCCCAAACAGCGAGGACAAGGGGGCGATCTGTCCTTCATGCCCAACGATTTGGTGCTCCTCTTGAAACCCAGACAAAAGAATGTTTTACGAGACATTCAGCAAGGCACTGCGCGGCCGCCCGCGGGCACGGACGCGGACGATCCGTCGGCTTACAAGCTGTGCGGTCTGGTGGGGCACACGGAAGTCAGCTACCGCGACGTGAACGGAATGACGCTTAAAATATCGCGACGAAAGTGGGCCCAGCTGGGACAGGAGGAAATGTACTTGGTCAAGATTGGAGGCAACGTGACGGCGCTCCGGGAGTTTACCGCATTGTGCCGCGTGGACAATCTCCCCACCAAGCGCTTTATTTTGGCGCAGCACTTGGAAAACGCGGCGAATCGACGCAAGCTCAGTCGAAGCCAGCCAACGCAACAGCTCTTGGAGACAATGGGAGGTACCAACGCTTTGGGTGCGGGCTTTATCAAGTACGCGCGCGGTAAATTCAATGCCAGTCAGTTAACGGCCATTGCTGCGTCGGCGCACGAGTATGGTGAAGGTGGTTTCACTCTCATCAAGGGCCCGCCGGGTACTGGAAGTAAGTGGACTGCTGGTTTGCTTTGACAATATGGAGGAGAATAATCACTGACTCACCTATTCGCTGTTGCTGTTTGTTGTCGTATAGAAACAACGACGCTAGTGGCAGTCTTGAACTCGTTGCACATTCGTCAGTTCAACAAGTACTACGAAGAAGTCCGTCGGATTGCAGTGCAGCCAACTGGGGCTCGTCAAGCCGCGCTGCAGCATGCCCGCAAAGCGAAACCGAGACTGCTTGTTTGCGCTCCATCGAATGCCGCTGTTGATAATATTATTTTGAAGATCATGGAGGATGGGTTTATTGACGGTCAGGGGAATCGTTACAACCCGAGCATGATTCGAGTAGGAAGTGGAATGGGCGATGCCGTTCGCTCCATTGGATTGGAAGCAAAAGTCGACGCTATATTTTCCGAAAATGTGGATATTGCGCGCTTGGAGTCTTCCATTGACGGCTACCGTATGGAGTTGACTCGGATCACTCAGGACATTGCAAGGTTCCGACGTAGAGTCCACGCCATCGCCACGGCCAGCCCTTGGCCGTTGTCTCGTAATTGGGAGATCCGAATCCACGAAGACACCTTTGACGAGACTGGACGCGTATTTTTTGTGAATCACAAGGAAAAGACTACTAGCTACGAAGTCCCGCCACCTCCTGAGCCAGGCGAGACACATTTTCCTGCGACAGCTATGCCAGAGCACCGTTCATTCTTGTCTCGAATCGTCAAGCTTGTGGAGAATTACTTTTCAGTCAAGTCTTCGCTTGAAAGGTGCACGCTAGTCAAGGGCTCCATGGAAGCGGGCGCAAACCACTTTGAAGTGCGCCGTAATCTGGAATCGCATGTCTTGAACTCTGTCCATATGGTCATGACCACGCTTGGAACTTCAGGGAACCGAGTTCTTGAAGCTGCCGACAAGTTTGAAGTGGTCGTTGTTGATGAGGCAGCGCAGAGTGTCGAACCCGCTACATTGTCAGCCTTGCAGCTCGGGTCAAGGCACGCTGTATTGGTGGGCGATCCACAGCAGCTGCCCGCTACCATCTTTAATCTGTCGGGACGAAACTCGAAATATGACCGAAGTCTGTTTCAACGGCTCGAAGAAGCTGGTCAACCCGTTTACATGCTGAATGAACAGTATCGCATGCACCCCATGATATCTCACTTTCCGCGCAATATCTTTTACGAAGGGAATCTTATGGACGGGCCCAACGTTATCAAGCCCGACTTTGGCGATCCTTTGCGCAGTGTAGTATGTCGCAGCGTCCCTAATTTCAAGCCTTTGGTCATTCTCGACTTGGACTCGAGAGAGGAACGCCAAGGCACGAGTTTGGCAAATTATGCGGAGGCAAGACTTGCCGTCTTTCTTTTCCAGCAGCTGAAGCAAGTTAGCCGCGGTCTTTCTTCAAAAACGAAGGTTGCAGTCATCACTCCCTATGCGGAACAGGCTTCGTTGCTCAGACGATCCTTTCAAGAAGCGTTGGGTCCCGACTATGTCAAATCCGTCGAGATCAACACAGTAGACGGCTTTCAAGGCCGCGAAGCAAATATTGTCATCTTCTCGGCCGTGCGAGCGGCAGGCAGTCACGGTGTCGGCTTTCTTTCGGATGTACGGCGCATGAATGTTGCCTTGACACGAGCAAAACACTTTCTATTTGTGATTGCACGCTGCGAATCCGTTGTCGTTAATCCGTATTGGAACGATTTGGTTCAACATGCCCGCGAAAGGCATGCGGTTCTTCGCATTCCAGTGACGGGCTCGGGCAACAGCATGTCATTTGGAAGTATGAATGCCTGGATGCAAGAGGTACCCAACGCGGCACTTGGTCCTCCGCGCCACCCACTTGTTATGCACGACTCTTCAGATCCCCGCAAGCGGATGCGAACGAATAATAATTCGTAATGATTTTGAATACATGCAGATACTGATACAAGTTATCTAGTCGGTTACCTTTGAAGTAGGCTATTCGTTTCGTTTTGCGCAATAATTTGACCTCTGGGCCAGACTCAGAAACTGCGCACGGCGCATCATTTCTCACTCTAGTTCCAGCGCCTTGCGATTTCGCCTACAGCCATGATTGTTCTCCTCCTCCGCGCAAAGGTCTCCCAGACAATCACCGAGAAGCTTGAACACAAGATTGGTATCCTTTGCAACCATTCCTAGAGCAAGGCCGAGCAATTTCGGGGGAAGCAAACCAGGAGCCTTGCGGATCGCAACAAATAGGGGACGGTAGCGGTAATACTTGAGTCTTGGAAGGATCGATTGCTGCTGGATTTGTTCGTCAATTACATTCTCATCTAAATAGATCTTCTGCAGTACCGCGTTTGTCTCGAGCATCTGTTCAGTGGACCACATCCGGGAAATTTAGAGTTCGGGCGTGCAGATGAAGCCGCGGCTGCGGAGATCCAACGTCTCCAGGGTCGGGTGCGTCCCAAGATCCTCACATAGGATACTGCCCGAATGTGGTCGGCCGTCCAACAAAACCCAGCCAAGGTGACGGTTTCGCGCCTCTTCTTTACGATGCTGGCGAGCATCTCCCCCATTCAGCAATTCTGGTGTGTTGAAAGCGGACAGATAAACTGTATCGCTTCCGCCCCTTCCCACCATGTCAAGAAAGAAACGGCATGTGGTCTTGGCTTGCTTGGACTCCGAATCAGTTGTTTAGAGGCGTATATCCCCCATGCAGCAACTTATATCGAACCAGTTATGGTACCGAGGCTCTCCAAGGTAGTCGGTTTTGTTGATCTCACCTGCCCAGGCACAGGCACAGACGAACACCTGCGAAGTCAGCCAGAGAATCTTTTTCTTGAGCAATTTGAAGAGATCCTTTGGCATAACTGGAAGTCGTCCTCTGTTTTGTGTTTTCTTCCACTGCTCGGGGCATAGTTCTACCTCCTTGTAGTCGCAAGGGAATTCAAGCTCCTCGGTGATGCGACAGTAGTGCGTAAGGCGCCTTGTCGTGAAGAAGAGATCATGCATTGTCGTTCTGCGTTCTGT
>Ga0307981_1003338_pt1 | contig 12083 bp, 10 predicted proteins | sample OrgLakmetagen987_FD_201849 | JGI IMG/M metagenome (GOLD analysis project Ga0307981, IMG submission 201849) | Saline water microbial communities from Organic Lake, Antarctica - #987 | ecosystem: Environmental > Aquatic > Non-marine Saline and Alkaline > Saline | place: Antarctica: Organic Lake... | reverse complement strand
TGCCCACCGTGGTGAACATCGTGCGCGAGCAGCTGCCCCGCAATGCGAGCGGCAAGATCCTCAAACGCGAGCTCCGCGACTCGCTCGCCTGACACACCGGTCGACCAGACTGCTCCGATGAGCGAACTCTGGCAACGATCGGCCCTCGAACTCGCCGAGTCGATCCGTGACGGATCGGTCACCAGCCGCGCCGTCGTCGAATCCCACTTCGAGCGGATCGACGCCGTCAACGGTCACCTCAATGCGATCGTTCGACGGCTCGACGACGAGGCGTTGGCCGCGGCTGACGCCGCTGATGCCGCCGTTGCCCGAGGAGATGACCTCGGCGTGTTCCACGGGGTGCCGATGACGGTGAAGGAGAACATCGATCTCGTCGGCAGCCCGACCACGCAGGGGATCCAAGCGTTTGCCGAGGCGATGCCGGCGATCGACGCGCCCATCACTGCACGGATGAAGGCTGCGGGGGCGATCCCGATCGGTCGGACGAACCTGCCCGATTTCGGGCTGCGCGTCTCGACCGATTCGTCGCTCCACGGACTCACCCGGAACCCCCATCATCCTGGTCGGACCGCCGGCGGATCGAGCGGGGGCGAGGCGTCGGCGATCGCGTCGGGCATGAGCCCCATGGGCCTCGGAAACGACATCGGCGGTTCGCTGCGGAATCCCGCTCACTGCTGTGGGATCGCGTCGATCAAACCGTCGGTCGGGGTGGTGCCCGACGCATCATCGCTGCCTCCACTGGAGAAGTCGCTGTCGGTGCAGCAGATGCAGGTCAATGGCCCGATGGCGCGCCGCATCGCCGACGTCCGGGCAGCGTTCCGGGTCCTGGTGGGACCCGACGCCCGCGATCACACGTCCCTGCCGGTCGCACTCACCTCCCTCGGAGACGGGGAGCGCCTGCGCGTGGCGATGCTCGCCGAGCCGCCGGGTGGCGCGACGCATCCAGAGATCGCGGCAGCGGTCCGGTCGGCAGCTGACCTGCTCTCGAACGCCGGCCACGACGTGGTGGATGCAACGCCACCGATGTACGAAGAGATCATCGAGCTCTGGTCCGGCTTGCTCGCTCAAGACATCGTGGTCGAGCATGTCGCACTGAAGCGACTGATGGGCGCCGACGGGGGGCGCATCCTCGACAGCATCGTCCACCTGGCTCCCGAGATCACCGCGGAACTCGTCTATTCGATCCAGGCGGGTCGCTCGAAGGCGATGCGCGAGTGGTCCGAGTTCTTCGGTGAACATCCGGTCCTGCTGTCGCCGACGTGGGCGCTCCCGGCATTCGAGCACGGTGCCGATCTCGGAGGCGCCGGGGGTCATGTTCGTGACACCCTGCGCCCGGTCACTGCGGTCAATCTGCTCGGTCTTCCTGCCGCCGTCGTGCCGCACGGCATCGCCGATGGGCTCCCGGTCGGCGTGCAGGTGATCGGCGATCGGTTCACCGACCTGCGGTGTCTGGACGTGGCAGCCCAGATCGAAGCGTCGAGCTCCCCACTGATGCCCGTCGACCCCGTGCTCGTCTGAGCACACATCACCTACCAGGCCCATCCCGATTAGGCGCTCCCGGAACGAGCCAGGCCCGTTACGAGCGCCGATCAGGTCTCGATCGTCCCGCTCGATCCGGCATCGATCGGGTCGTCGGTGAGTTTTGCCTTCACGAATTCGAACACCTGCACCGGGGCGGTCGACGCAGTCCAGTATTCCCAGCGATCTGATTGGAGGTGGGCGACCACTGCGCCGGCCTTCCCGTCGGCGAACCAGGCCGCCGAGTCGTCGTCCCACAGTTCGTCGAGCAACTTCTCGTCGGTCACGAAATGCAGTCGGCCGGCGATGGACAGCCAGGTGGCACCGTCGTCGACGATCGCTGCATTCGCTGCATCCGTCGACCCCACGCTCACCCAGTCGGCATCGCGGTGCACGAGGAAGAAGACATCACCGAAATCGTTGTAGGTCTGCACGGCGAGCGGACGCGACGACAGCGTCCCGCGTTCGTCGACCGTGGTCAGCATCGCCGTCCGATCACCCTGCAGTCGCTCCTTGATGTCCTCGATGGTCAGTGCGTCGCTCATGGAGCACCGATACCCGCTGAGCTGATTTCCAACCGTCGAGTCACAGCGGACCCGCCACCGCCGGCCGGCTTCCGGCCCCGGCGCACACCACCGGTGCCCACCGGTGCCCACCGTGAGCCCTGCGCATCGACGAGACGAGTTCACCCGTGGTTCACCGTCACGTTGCCTGCCCGTCTGTACGTTGTGGCGGTGACCGTGCGTGTGGGCATCAACGGCTTCGGACGGATCGGGCGCCTCGTGGTGCGAGGTCTCGCCCATCGCCGATCACTCGGTGACGACATCGAGTTGGTCCACGTCAACGAGCCGAATGCCGACGCCGCCACGGCTGCTCACCTCCTCGAATTCGACACCGTGCACGGGCGCTATCCCGGCGTCGTGTCGACCGACGGTGCCGACATCGAGATCGACGGCCAGTCGGTCACGTTCACCTCCAACAGCACTCCCGCCGACATCCCGTGGCAGGCGAGCAACGTGGACATCGTCCTCGAGTGCAGCGGCGTGTTCAAGACCACCGAGACCCTCCGCCCCCACTTCGAACGTGGCGTGCGCAAGGTCATCGTGGCCGCGCCCGTGAAGTCCGAGGGCGTCCTGAACATCGTGATGGGATGCAACGACGACCTGTACGACCCGTCGTACGACCACATCGTGACCGCCGCCTCGTGCACCACCAATTGTCTTGCCCCGGTCGTCAAGGTGCTGCACGAGAACGTGGGGATCAAGCGCGGTGCGATCACCACCATTCACGACGTGACCAACACCCAAGTGATCGTCGATGCTCCGCACAAGGACCTTCGGCGTGCCCGCTCGGCGCTCAACTCGTTGATCCCCACGAGCACCGGGTCGGCCACTGCGATCACCATGATCTATCCCGAGCTGACCGGCAAGCTGAACGGCACCGCCGTGCGCGTGCCGCTGCTCAACGCGTCGCTGACCGACGCAGTGTTCCACATGAGCCGCAAGGTGACGGTCGACGAGATCAACGGCCTCCTGCGCGAGGCCGCCAACGGTGAACTCGCCGGCATCCTCGGCTTCGAGGACCGGCCCCTCGTGTCGGCCGACTACACCAACGACACCCGTTCGGGCATCGTCGACGGACCCTCCACGATGGTCGTCGACGACCGACTGGTGAAGGTGCTCGTCTGGTACGACAACGAGTTCGGATACGCATTCCGGATGGCCGACCTGGCGGCCAAGGTCGCCGCAGTGCTCGACTGATCACCTCACCACATGCAACTCCGCAACTACGCCCTGGTCACCGCGACACCGGACCAACAACGTGCAGACTCGTAACTACGCCCTGGTCACCGCTGGGTACTGGGCCTTCACGCTGACCGACGGCGCCCTGCGCATGCTGGTCCTGCTGTACTTCAACGAGCTCGGCTATTCGCCGGTGTCGCTGGCCTTCCTCTTCCTGGCCTACGAGTTCATGGGAATCCTCACCAACCTGCTCGGCGGGTGGGTCGGCTCCCGCACCGGTCTCAACAAGACCCTCACCGCCGGGCTTGCGCTCCAAGTGGTGGCGCTGGTCGCCTTGACGTTCCAACAGCCGAGTTGGCCCGAGGTCGGAACCGTGGTGTTCGTGATGGCCGCTCAAGCGCTGTCGGGCGTTGCGAAGGACCTCACGAAGATGAGTTCGAAGAGTGCCGTGAAGTTCGTGGCGGGCGACGCCGACGGCGCACTGTTCAAGATGGTCGCAATCCTCACCGGCTCGAAGAACGCATTGAAGGGCGTCGGCTTCTTCCTCGGTGCCGCCCTGCTCGCTGCAGTCGGCTACGACGCCGCGCTGTGGATCATGGCGGCCGGCATCACCGCCACCCTGATCGTCGTCGCCACGATGTTGAACGAAGACATCGGTCGGTCCAAGAAGCAGACTCCGTTGCGCCAGATCCTGTCGAAATCCGATGCGATCAACCGCCTTGCCGCCGCTCGGTTCTTCCTGTTCGCCTCGCGAGACATCTGGTTCGTCGTGGCACTGCCCGTGTTCCTCCACGACGAACTCGACTGGTCGACCTACGGTGTCGGTGGGTTCATGGCGGCATGGGTCATCGGCTACGGGATGATCCAGTCGGTCGCACCCCGCTTCCTGCGTGGCGCCGACGAGATCACCGCAGCACGACGGTGGGCATTGGCCCTCGGCGTGGTCGCGGCAACGATCGCACTGGCGGTCGGACTCGACGTCGGCGTCACCGTTGCCGTCGTTGGCGGGCTCCTCGTGTTCGGTGTCGTGTTCGCGTTGAACTCGTCACTCCATTCATTCCTCATCCTGGCCTATGCCGACGACGACGACGTGAGCCTCGACGTGGGCTTCTACTACTCGGCGAATGCCCTCGGACGGCTGGTCGGAACACTGCTGTCGGGACTGCTGTATCTGTGGGGCGGGCTCACGGTGGCACTGGCGGGTGCCGCGGTGTTCGTGGCGATCACGTGGCTGCTCACGCTGCGCCTGCCGGCGATCCCCACTGCCGCCGACCGCGCCGCCGTCAATGTCGTTTGACGCCGGTTGACGCCGGTTGACGCCGAAGCGAGTCGACCCCGCTGCGAGCTGACGTCGCTCATCGACCCGGTTGGTCGGTGTCGCACGAAACCCGCTTGATCGGAACCGCCGACATCGGGAACAGTGGTGCCTCACTCGAGAGGAGGTGCCCATGTCGATGTTCGACACCAACGTGAAGATTTCCGGCCAGGCACCTCGTGTCGTGTGTCCGTTCGCGGCCTGAGCACGCAGCGCACCTCCGCGCCCGTTGGCGTCCCGATCATCTGATCGATGGCCCGCCCTGCGCGTCCGTCCCACCCACACCAATGTTCCGACTTCGGAACAGAAAGGACATCGATCGATGTTCCACCCCATTCATCCCGAGCATCAACTGGCAGAGATCCGTGAGCATCACGCTCGCATCCGTGCCGACGTCGAACGCTCCCGAGCGTTCCGTCGTGTCCGGGGCCGACACCTGTTCCGATCCCGACAACGACGTCATTGACGTTGCATGACTCCGGTCCGGCAGGCCGACACCTGCCGGACCGGACCATCGACACCCCCTCGGCGATCCAACGAGTTGCCGCGGCGAAGTGTGGCAGGCTCGCTTGATGAGCGATGTCACCGAGTTCTCCGACAGCGAGTTCGTGCACCTCGGGCTCGGCATTCGACATCGGCCCCGCTGCACCGATGTCCGCTGAACCGACGGTCGGAGTCGGGCCGCACCCGCTCCCCTGGCCCGACGACGACCGACTCGACCCCGAGCTGCTCGCCGCCGGCGACCGTCGCAATGTGGCCGACCACTACCGCTACTGGTCGGTCGAGGCGATCGTCGCCGATCTCGACCCGCGTCGGCACGGATTCCACGTGGCGATCGAGAACTGGGAGCACGACTTCAACATCGGCACCGTCGTGCGCAATGCGAACGCGTTCCTCGCCGCCGGCGTCCACATCATCGGACCCCACCGCTGGGACCGGCGAGGAGCGATGTCCACGCACCGATACCTGCACCTCCACCATCATCGCGACGTCGACGAGTTCGCGGACTGGTGCGCCGAGCGGGACCTGGGCATCGTCGCGATCGACAACGTGGACGGCTCGATGCCGATCGAATCAACAGCGCTCCCGACCCGCTGTGTGCTGCTGTTCGGTCAGGAGGGCCCGGGGCTGTCCGACGCCGCCCTCGCAGCAGCAGACATGACGTGCGCGATCACCCATTACGGCTCGACCCGCTCGCTCAATGCTGGCGTGGCATCCGGCATCGCCATGTACGCCTGGGTCACCCAGCACGTCGACTGACATCACAGAACGACCAGACCGACGGTCGGAGCGATCACCCAGCGGAGCGGCATGTCATCGGTCCGCTGGGTGATCGGTCACGAGCCGGACACGCGATGGTCCGGCTCCGGCTCCTCACGACGAGGTGAAGCCGGCGGTGTCGACAACGAGGTCGGTGGAGGCCACCGTGAAGATGCACACCGTGCCGGTGGAACTCAACTTCGCCAGCACGGCGTTCGGCGCGGTGTCACCGACCTCGTAGTTGACGTTGCTCGAGTTCGGTCGCTTCCCACACGGATGCACGGTCACGAAACCGACACGGTCGGGACCGACCGCCGTCACGTTCAAGAATGCAGCAGTCGCACCAGCGGGGACACCACCTCGGCCAGCCACCTGCACCTCGATCTCGGTCCCCGCCTCCACGCGACCGACGTTCTGGAACAGAGCATCGGCGGTGACGAAGCCATCACGGGTCTCCAGGATCCGCTCGGGATCGACCGGCGTCATCGAGGAGCCCCGCAGAGCAAAACCGTTGACGTCGACGACCAGATCGGTGGACGTGGGAGTGAAGATGCACACGGTGCCAGCAGGGCTGAGTTTGGCGAGCACGGCGTTCGGGGCGGTGTCGCCCGCCTCGTAGTTGACGTTGCTCGCATTGGGACGAACAGCGGTGCACGAGAAGACCGTGAGGAAACCCGCACCGTCAGGGCCGACCGCGGTGACGTTCAGGAATGCCGCAGTGGCATCGGCAGGGACACCACCTCTGCCCGCGACCTGCACCTCGACGAACTCACCGCTCCCAAGCCGTCCTGTTTCGGCGAACCGCCCATCGTCGGTGTCGAAACCCGGGCGGGAGTCGAGGAGCCGACGGGGCTCGACCGCAGTCGTCGGACCGTTCGCCGGGACGAAGCCGGCGGTGTCGACGACGAGGTCGGTGGAAGCCACCGAGAAGATGCACACCGTCCCCGCCGGCGACAGCTTCGCCAGGACCGCATTCGGTGCCGTGTCACCGACTTCGTAGTTCACGTTGCTCGCATTCGGACGCTTCGCACACGGATGCACGGTCACGAACCCGACACCATCGGGATCGATCGCCGTCACGTTCAAGAACGCAGCGGTCGCATCAGCAGGGACACCACCGCGGCCAGCCACCTGCACCTCAATCTCGCGGCCCGCGGGCAGCCGGCCGCCACCCTCGAACCGCCCGTCGCCGGTCGTGAACGCATCGCCGACACGAGTCTCCAGAATCCGCTTCGGCGTCACAGCGATCACGTCGACAGCCGTTTCCGGAGCAACCGGCTGGGGTGCATCCGGTCCGGGAGGTGTCGGTCCGGGAGGTGTCGGTCCGGGTCCTGTCGGTCCGGGGAGTGTGGCCGTCACCGTGACGGTGAAGGTCGTCGACGAGGTCTGGCCGCCGGCGTCGGCTGCGGTGCAGGCCACTTCGGTTGCACCGACCGGGAACACACTGCCCGACGCCGGTTCGCACGCAACGGACACCCCGGATCGAGCGTCCTGTGCCGTCGGCGTGTCGAACGTGACGATTGCGTCGTTCTCACCGGGCTCGGTCACTGCAGCCACGTCCGGCGCATCACCCACGAAGAACGGAGCCCGATCGAGCCGCATGATGATCACGCGCTGCTGCTCGGTCTCCACGACGATGCCGTCACCCGACGAGAGTCGCGACTGCGGCGATTCGATGTCGCCGGGTGCCGTACCGATCGCACTGTTCTGTCGACTCACCGGGCCGGTCGTGACACCGTCCGGGAGGCCGAGGGTCACTGCACCAGCGTTCACGAACGGTCCGTCCGGGTCGTCCCAGTCCTCGCTGTCGAAGGCGTAGCTCCCGCCATCGAAGGACCGCACCCGACCGCGGCCGACCTGGTCGCCCGCGGTCGAACCGTGGACGCTGTTGTCGACGGTGACCGGCCCGCTGATCCCGACCCCGCCGTCACCCCAGGTGACCGCACCGACGTCCGTCGCACCGTCCGGGTGGCTCCAGAACCGGGAGAGGACGACGTAGTTTCCGTCGGCCAGCGCGCTGACCTCGTCGCCGACCTCGTCCCCAGCCGTCGTGCCGTGCAGGCTGTTGTCCACCGTGACGGGCCCGGTGATCCCCACGGTCCCGTCGGCCCAGGTCACGGCACCGACATTCGCCGCTCCATCCGGATCGGACCAGTTCTCGCTCCCGACGACGTAGTCGCCGTTCGTCAGCGCGGCGAGTTCGAACCCGCCCACCTGATCACCGGCGGTGGTGCCGTGCAGGCTGTTGTCGACCGTGATCGGCCCGGCGACGCCCACGGTCCCGTCGGCCCACGTCGCGGCGCCGACGTCGATGGTGCCGTCGGGATGGTCCCAATCCGGGGAGCGGACGACGAAGTTTCCGGTGGTCAGGGGTGTGACTCTCGAGCCGATGTCGTCGTCGGTGCTGGTGCCGATCAGGCTGTTGTCGGTCGTGACCGGCCCGGTGATCCCCGAGGACCCGTCGGCCCACGTCGCGGCGCCGACGTCGATGGTGCCGTCGGGGTGGTTCCAGATGGCGCTCCCCACGATGTAATTGCCGTTGGTGAGCGCGAAGATCTGTCGGCCGACGCTGTCCTGCGGTGCCGTGCCGTGGAGGCTGTTGTCGACCGTGACGGGCCCGGCGAGGCCCACCGAGCCGTCGACCCACGTGGCCGCACCCACGTCGGCGGCGCCGTCGGGGTCATCCCAGAGCCGACTCGGGACGACATAGTTCCCGTTGGCGAGCGTCTCCACGACGCTGTTGCCGGTGCTGAAGCTGCTGATGCCGATCTGGTCACCGGTGGTGCTGCCGTGCAGGCTGTTGGCGACCGTGACGGGCCCGGTGAGGCCGGCGGAACCGTCGACCCAGGTGACCGCGCCGACATCGGGCGTGCCGTCGGGGTGGTTCCAGCTCTGACTCGTGACGACGAAGTTCCCATTGCCGAGGGCGAACAACCCGCGCCCGACGAGGTCGTTGGCCTGGAGGCCGTGGAGGCTGTTGGTGACCGTGACGGGCCCGGTGATCCCGACGATGCCGTCGGCCTGGGTGGCCGCACCGACGTTCTCAGTGCCGTCGGGATGGTTCCACGCTCTGCTCGCCACGACGTAGTCGCCGTTTGCGAGTGCTCGGACGTCGGTTCCGACGCCGTCGCCGGCGCTGGTGCCGTGGAGGCTGTTGGCGGGGGTGACGGGTCCGGTGAGCGGTTCGGAGCCGTCGACCAGTGTGGCGGCGCCCACGTTGACGGTTCCATCGGGGTGATCCCACGAACTGCTGAGGACCACGAAACCACCACCGACCAGTGCCTCGTCGCGCCGGTCGCCGACCCGGTCGAAAGCGCTGCTTCCGTGGAGGCTGCTGTCGGGGCTGACCACACCGTTCAGACCGGTCGTCGAGTCGACCACGGTGACTGCTCCGACGTTCACCGTGCCGTCGGGATGGTTCCACGACGGACTGAAGACCGCGAACCGGCCGCCGTCGATCTCCTCGATGCCGTCGGTCCCCACGAAGTCCTCGGCGGTCGAGCCGGTGAGCGATGAGATCAGCTGGTCGGTCCGCCCGTCGTAGAGGTGGACCGCGCCGACGTCGAGGGCGGTCGGTGAGTCGAAACCGGAGTCCTCGACCACGTAGTTGCCGTTCTCGAGGACGATCACATCGTCACCGAAGTCGTCGCTGCTCCCGATCGGACCGACCACGTCGAACTGTTCGATCTGTTGGCTGAGCGCCGTCGACGGCGCTCCCGGCACGGCGACGAGCGTCGCCAGTGTGATCGTTGCAGCGAGTGTGAGCGGTGTGGTGCGCATGTCGTTCCTCTTCATCGGGGTGTTCGTCGGGGGTGTTCGTCGGGGGTGTTCGTCGCGAGTCGGGCTCGTCGCAGGCCGGCTTCATCGGAACGCCGGGCATCGGGAGCGCCGGACGTGCGTGTGAGGGGGACGGGCCCCTCTCACGCACCGGATCAGTAGCCGTCGTCGGATTCGGTCTGGGAGGCCACTGCCTCGGTCGCCGCGGCAGCGTCCATCACGAGACCACCTCCGGGGGTGACGACGAACCAGACATCGCCCGAGCCCTGCCCGTTCGTGTCGCCTGCAGCGGCGTCACCCGCGAAGAAGTACAGCGGCCAGGCACCGGCCTTGAGCTGGTTCGTGCCGTCGTCGCGGCTGACGACGGAGAAGACCGATTCGTCGAGGCCGGCCGGCACGTTGCCGTCGTCGACGACGTACGGGGGCCATGCGTCGGCGCAGGCGCCGTTGCAGGTCGGGGTTCCGTCGACGTCGTCGGTGAATCCGTAGAGGGTCAGACCGTCGGCGTCGACGAGGATCGAACCGAGGTCGGTGCCAGCAGCTGTGACGCGTGCCTCCTCGACCACGGGTTCCACTTCAACGGTTTCCTCGGCTGCGGCGTCGGCGTCCCCTGCGTCGTCGATCAGGATCCCGTCGGTGCCGACGACGAACCACACGTCACCCGAGTTCTGGCCGTTCAAGTCGCCCGCGGTCGCATCGCCGGCGAAGTAATACAGCGGCCACTTGCCGGCAACGAGTTGGAGCTGTCCATCGTCTCGGACGGTGGCGTTGAAGATGCCCTCGTCGAGGCCAGGGGCCACAGTCCAGTCGGGGCCAACGATCACCGGCGGCCACGCATCAGCGCAGGCTCCGTAGCAGACCGACGCAGCGTCCACGTCGTTCGTGAACCCGTAGAGGGTCAGTCCGCGCTCACCGACGAGTACCTCGCCGAGCGACGTTTCACCGGCAGTCGCCGCCGGTGTGCCGACCCCGCTCGAGGCGGGAGCGTCGGTCGCAGGTGCCGCTTCGGCAGGTGCCGCTGCCGGCTCTTCGGCGGCAGCCGCAGGTGTCGCCGCATCAGATGCTCCACATCCGCACGCGGTGAGGACCAGTGCGGTTCCGGCGAGCGCGATGCCCGCACGGCGGCGATGCCGCTGTGCGGCCGAGAGTGTCGCCGAGGCGACGTTCCGAGCGTTGTTCAAGGTGATGTTCGGGGTGGTCATGAGGGTTTCCTTTTCGTGGCAGGTTGGGGGTGTTCAGGAGACGACGAGTTGTCCGGTCATCGACGGGTGGATCTCGCAGAAGAACTCGTAGGTTCCGGCAACGGCGGGCGCTGCGATCGAGGCCACCTCGTTCAGGCCGAGTGCTCGCGTGTCGAACGATCCGTCGGTCGCAGTCAGGGTGTGATCGGCGCTATCGAGATTGGTGACGGCGATCGGCGATCCGGGAGAGATCTCACCGGCGGGAGTGAAGTCGAAGTCGACGATCGAGATGCCGATCGGATCAGACACAGGTGGAGCGACGTCGCTGCCACCGACCGCCGGTTCGGTTCCATCGACGAGGTACGGCGAGTCGTTGTCAGCATCGGGGGCGTCGGCCGGGACGTCCGACGCCGGATCGACAGCGGGAGCGGGAGTCGCCGCGGCGGGGTCCGGTTGGTCGCCGGGTCGGGCGAGCGCAATGCCGGCGGCGATCCCGGCGGTGAGGCAGATGGCAATGGTCGGGGTGGCGCGAAGAGCCATGGTGTTGTCCTTTTCAGGGTCGTCGAATCGCGCCCAGGGGCGCTCAGGGAAATTGCGGAGAGGTACTGCGGGTACGGGAACGCGGTCGGACTACATCGGGAACCCGACGTTGGTGAAGAACCAAAACGACGACGTCCACCAGATCGCGACGAGGATCGTGGCGAGCAGGCCACCGACGATCGGGACGGTTCGGGCCGGAACGCGATCGGACCGCAGCACCAGCATCTTCGTGGTGAACACGCCGAAGAACGCTGTTCCGAGCAACGAGTGAGCAGCCACCCGAGCGGTGGTGTCCTGGAAGCCGAGTGCCCAGAGACAGTGGTAGGCGACCGGGAGCGTGAGCAGGAACGCGAGCGTGCCGAACCAACGGTGGCCGTGCACGGCCCACGCCGGTGCGGGCCGCGACACGCCTGGAAGGCGGCCCCACATCCACAACGCGGTGGCGATCTGTGCCAGCGCCAGCGCTGCAGCACCGGTGGCGAACCATGCCTTCATCGGCAGCATCCGCGGGAACCCGAACATCACGATGGTGTCACCGGTCGGGTCGTGGGTCTTGGCGTAGACGCCCAGGGAGATCGATACCGCAGCGCCGGCGACCACGGCGCCGAGGAGCACTGCCATGATGCCCCGCACAGTTGCCGCTGTCTCGGAACCGTCGGTTGCGGCGTCGGTCTCGGTCTCGGTCTCGGTCTCGGTCATCGTTGCTCCTCGGTGGTGAGCAGGTCGTGCTCGTTCGGTGGTCAATACGTC
>Ga0307981_1003335_pt1 | contig 12087 bp, 7 predicted proteins | sample OrgLakmetagen987_FD_201849 | JGI IMG/M metagenome (GOLD analysis project Ga0307981, IMG submission 201849) | Saline water microbial communities from Organic Lake, Antarctica - #987 | ecosystem: Environmental > Aquatic > Non-marine Saline and Alkaline > Saline | place: Antarctica: Organic Lake... | reverse complement strand
GCCGAAGATGCGAAGGGAAGATGAAACGCGCGGTTGGCGTTTCCCGGGGAAAACTGGATCAGACGTCTGTCTCGGACGGGTAGGTGGCAGACCACACAACCTCGTCGAACGTCCGCAGATCAACAACTCTGAAGCATTTTCTTAAGCACCTGGCACCTGGCACCCTACCTACTGGCACCTGGCAACTCCCACCTGGCATCTCGCATCTCCCACCTGGACTGGACTGGGCTGTTATACACTAGGGAGGAATTGCCGGACAAACTCCCACGGGCATCCTATGTTGCAATCAACTCGGGTTTCTTCATTCATATTCATCATCGGTCTTACTTTGATACCTGCCTGCAACCCTGCAACCTGCACTAGCTATACACTAAACTACTTCTACGGGGTAGTGAGTGCCATACGATTGGACGTAACTCCTACTTCTGCTTGCGATCGATTGATCTATAGAAGATGGCATTTCTGCTCATGGGAATGGCGGCTACCGTTCTCCTCGCGCTAATGGTTGTCGAGCGCCGTCACAGCAGTAGAGACGGCATACTAGAGTATGCTCTGGAACAAGCTCGTCAAATAGAACCTCCAGGTGCTTCCTTAATGAAAGGAGGCGAGTACGAACACGGGGAATTTTGGGATAATCACGACCGTGTCCTCAAGTCGGCCTGGAAGGAATGGTGGCACCAAGAATCGCCTCGATTGCCAGATCTGACGATGACGGCCGCTGCCGGCAAATATGACAACGGCAAGCAGATGATGAACCCGTCTCTGATAAAAGCCATTCGAAACATACGCCAAAGTCCGACAGAACAACACGAAAAAGAGCTGCAAGATTTGTTCCAACCCATTACTTTGGGTGTCCACAGCATTTCTTGGTTTACTCCTCAGGGTGTCTGGCTCCTCCGCCAACATTTGGACGCGGCCTCGTACTACTACAATAAGCGCAACACCACCATCAATAATACTACCAACACCGGGACAGTCGCAGCCAGAATTCCTACCCGACGGCCGAACGGCATGAATCGATACGGGATAATCATTGATCCAAAGATTGAAGGAGCTGTTTCCTACGAAGGCCTTAACACGTACATGGAGGAGCTCGTAGAAGAGTTTGTCCGTCCCCTGGGCCGCATGCTCTTTCCCGAAGTAACCTCCCGGAATCATCCGGAAGACGACTGCGAATCCTATGCCTTTACCATTCGCTACCACCCCGACGAAGATATGGAACTCAAAGAACATTCCGACGCCTCCATCTATACCATCAACATTAATCTCAATCTAGTAGAGGAAACAGATAGAGAAGGCGAGGGATACGAAGGATCAACCTTGTATTTTGTCCAAGGTGGGGATGGTCTAGAACAAGGCCATCGCAGAAATGTGACCTTTACGCCTGGCATGGCAGTCCTACACCGTGGGATTGTCCGGCATGGAAGCTATCCTATCACGACTGGCGAACGGCACAATTTGGTGATTTGGCTCTTTGGACAACATGGCTATGTCCGCGTTGGAGACTATCCCAAGCTGGAGCGGTTGACAACCAAAGAGAGATGGAGCGGTAATGGTGGCGGCTGTGGTGGTCGTGGTGCAACCGGGTCCTTGTCGTCTGGTAGCAGTGCTGATTGCGGTGGTAACCAGGCGACATCACACCCAAAGATAGAGCTATAATCGTGATTCATACATTTCCAGTTTCTACAGTTGTTGTTGCTGTGTCGACCTACGGGTTAATAGTCTCTATACACCCACCATCATTGCCTTGATAGACAAGGTATATTTGACGACTAGACTGAACGTTGTGTCTCAAAACGATAGCTACCACACAGCAGTAGATGGACAGAGTGAGGGAACTATCGCGCAGACGGACAGCCTAACTCTCCAACGATTTGATAACGATAGGGGGTGGCGCGAGAAGATGAGGTGCTTATGGAATACAAGAATATATTATATAAAATAATTATTAAACTTTGCGAGCTTCGGATTTGTTGCACTTTTCAGCGGGATGAGAGGCGTTCTCATCTCACATTTCCACCCTCGACTTGACACCAACCGATCTACAAGCGAAGCCGTACTGCCTAACGCAACCAATCATAAAGAGCGCCAGATGAGAACGCAATCGAGCCGTCGTTGAATTGCGAACTCGTCCTTTCTTTAGACTACTTTCTTAACTATCCCACCATGAGAAACAAAAAGTTATTGTAAAGAGCTTTTTAGTTCATCTTGCTCTTATCAAAGCGCTCGCACCGACTCTAAAGGTTCTCGCACATCTTAAGAAGTTACACCATCTCCATGCAAGCAAACCGAGAACGCGAAATCCAATCAACGCGTGGTAAGCCCCAAGCGGCAACAGTGTTCTCCTCAGCTTCAGTAAGGGAGCGCGAAGCGATCATAAAGGCTACGAGCATGGTGAATGCGGCTTTTGCCGCCCAAGAGAATCGAGCCGTACACGATCGGGCTGCTACTACAAGAGATCAACCTGCCCATCAGAGACACCCCCACGGCTTTTCCGCACCAGAAAGCGACGAATCGATAGATACATCCTCAGTGCCTCCGGTGGAGCAGCTACCACCGTCGCCACTGGTTACTCCTCCAATGGCGGCGAATCAAGCGCCGCGGTCGCCGCAATCGCCTTCAGGAATGTATGCCGGTACGTCCACCAAGGAGATACCACGACGAGGCGTTCCTCATGTATACCATGATTACAGCCAAACCCCCGATACACCTGGCTATGTCCGCAAAAAGACCGGAGGTGTGACTCAGCCCTTTCCAGAAAAGCTTCACGAAATGCTGGATGCAGAGTCAGAGACGGATGCGCGTTCGATTGTATCCTGGTTGCCGCACGGAAGAGCCTTCATCGTGCGCAAGCCCAAAGTTTTTACCAAGGACATTATGCCCAAGTAAGTTGGACACTATATTTTTAGGCATTCGCAAATGAGTTCTTATATATCTCTACTCACAAGAATTGTTGCCACTACACCTCCAGGTACTTTCGTCAGAGCAAGTTGACATCCTTTCAACGACAGTTGAATCTATATGGCTTTCGGCGCATCACTCAGGGGGCCGATGCTGGAGCCTATTACCACGAACTCTTTCTGAGGGGACGTCCGGCTCTCTCCATGCGAATGGTCCGACAAAAAGTCAAGGGGACTGGACACAAGCAACCCGCCGACGCCAACACAGAGCCCCACTTTTACGCCATGCCTCCACTGACTGCTTCTAGTAGTGAAAGTGGTAGTAGGGAAGCCGCACCGGAGCCCATGTCGCCGGGGTTACAAGGCGTGCACGGAGCGGCTTCGCTGTTACACGGGATTGCGCACTTTCAAAGGTTGCCAGATGCACCTTTTGTAGGTGAAGGGGCTTCACCAGCAACCTTGGCGCCCGCACCTGGCGACGATACCACTCCAGTCGCAAACTACTATTCGAGAAGAGAGCCAGAGTCGAGGGAAGCAGAACCTGCTTACCTCAGAGAAGATCTGACACCCTCAAACGAAGAGCAGGTATAGCTCCAGTACTTAAAGGTGGAGCGATAAAAGTATCTAGCTAGTGTGGATCTTGTCGGTTATGGGGATTCGGGTACTTGTATAATAAAAAGGCGTTTGACAGTGCTACTAAACCTTCACTTCCCATTCAACCAACCCTACTAGATCTCTGCCATCCCTGGGCCATAATTACTTGCATCTCCATACATATAATCATCGTCATTGCCGCCGCCGACAGCTTCCTCGTAGACTTGGCGTAAAATAGAGGATTCGAATGGCATGACAGTTTTCCGAGTTCTCTCTAGTGGTATCGTGCCAACTTCAAGGAGAACCACATCGTTATCATCGTCGCGGCGTAAATGTTGGATACCAAGGGTAGGCTCTTGCTGCTTAGAAGCCGTGGATAAGAACAGCTCTGACGGCATGGTATCGTGCTGCAAAATCGGCGACAACGAATTGGCGGACGAGTTGGCAGAAGGCGAGATCGCAACTTCTTCGTCCGTCTCTTGGAGAACGAATGTAGTACAAGCAGAAGGAGAACACGAGCCCGCGACATCAAAGACAGGGTTCATGATCCATGAGACCCAAGCTTCAGCATCTCCGGCTAACGTGGGAGGCTTCTGCTGTCCATCTTTCACTGTGATCGAATCTTCCTCCGATGATTCGTCGGATGCCCACGCCAGTGGCTCTGGAAGTACGAAACGAACCTTTCGACTAAAAGGAGTGGTTACAGAGATGCCTTTCAACGTGTCCCCATGAGATTCTTTCGCATCGTGCACTTGGCCGTTGTGAGTGATGACTGATGCATTGTCTTCGATTATATCGTCACCTTTCAAGTAGAATCTGAAGGTTGAGCTTATCGTCTCATCAAGGTGAAGTTGGGTCAACTCACCGTGGTCCCCACCCTTACATTCTGTCGAATCTTCCGGAATCTGCGCTTGTTTAGAATACACTTTCCAAACAAACGTGGCGATCAATGCAATGAACGCAAGTGCAGCGAGCACGCCTGAGACAACACCCCCAATCCGTGGACCTTGTTGCCTGACAACTGGCTGAATAATCCCACCGACGACGGTATCGCGAGCTGTCGATGGTTGAAGAGACGGTGCTGGAGAGAAAGGCGAAGGCGTCACAAAACTGGGCGCGTGCATTTCCGGGGTCTTTTGTCTAGAAAGGGGTTCATACCACTGACAAAGGGAAGCGCCAATCACGTTGGATGGTACATCACATTCTTCACAAGCAGTATCGTTGTTGATCTGTCTTCCAAGTCGATGCTGAAATGAGCCAGCCGTGCAGCCAATGGCATCGCATCCAAACGTGTTATTCCGTAGACCGTTCATCACCCTCTCACCGCAAAGTTGTTGAGGCACAGACCCCGTCAAACCACTATCAGATACTCGGAGTTTCGACAGTAGAGTGAGATCTCCAAGACAACTGGGAAGGTTGCCACGTAGCTTGGTGCTGCCTGACAGATCTAAAGCGCTTAGTCGCTGTAGAGCACAAAGTGTCTCTGGCACTGTACCGTTGAAGGCATTCCGATCGAGAATAAGGCGCTCCAGTGAAGACCCCGAGAAATCGGGCAGCGGTCCAGAAAGAGTGTTGTGCCCAAGATTAAGAGTTTTGAGGCTTGTGACTTGAGCGAGACTTTCAGGAAGGGTTCCACCTATCGAGTTATTGAAGGCCTTGAACCTCACGAGTCGAGAGAGCTCGCCCATCGTTTCTGGTAGTTCACCAGCAAGCATCGTTTCGTTCAAGTCGAGAGTGTTAACAAAGAAATCAGCATCGCAACCGACGCCTGAGAAATTGCAGTAGTTAACAGTGGAAGAATCAGAGACTTGGACAGGAAACCAGTTGTGAAGTGAACGAGACGCCAGTGACTCCATTTGCGTCGCCACAAAGAATGCGTAAAGAGCATCGTATTGAGATTGACGAAACATTGGGCCTGGATAAGGAGTCGACAGATCCATTCGCCTGAGATGTGTTGCCTGCAGCTGCCAGGAGGAGTCTACAAGAGTCCCCAGAAGGAACAACACAATGATACCTTGGCCCATGGTGATCGGTAACGCTAATAATAACCACTCGAATGCAATCTAAAGGACACGACACTTTCCACGCTAGACTGATGCTAGCGAGCGTGGAGCCACTTTCCACATTTCGTTCCACGATTACGCTGTGGAAACCCGAGGTGCGCGACCTCAACAAAGATAGTTCTTAGGACCACCGACTTCGTTTCGGTGGAGGTGCATCCCCGGAGGGTGGTCCATAGTACGAACCGCGTGATGCGACATTGTCTACAGGCGTCGACGCCTTGCCAAACTCTAGCCCCACCTTACCTCCTCCTTTACCCCCGCTGGCCACCCCAGTTCCTCCGCGACGACGGCTCTTTTGGGCGAGCTCGATGAGCTCCGGTGCGACTGGACGACCCTCACGCTCGAACGCACTCTGTAGAACATGAGCAAAGTCAGCATTCTTTGGGGTCAGTAGAGTATACGCAGAGCCTGTCTGTTGTTCATTGTTTTTCAATCGCCCTGCCCGACCACAGCGATGAACATGTGCGTCGTAGTCTTTAGCCGCGTTGAAGTTCAAGACAGTGGCAACTTGCGGTACATCCAAACCACGGGCAGCCACGTCTGTGGCAAACAAGACGAATATTTCGCCCTTACGAAAGGCTCGCAGTGCAGCATTCCGATCGGATTGGTGCTTGTCACCGTGCAGAGAGTCAGCTTTTAACTGGGGGAGTTGTTCACGCACCAGCGTTACTAGAGCTTCACATCCCACCCGAGTTGCGCAAAAGACAAGGGTTCGCCCAACGTTCTTGAATGTTGGCAGCATTTCCATTAAAAACGTGCGTTTCGCGTCTTCGTTTGGTACTACCATTACATGCTGCTCCACATTTTGCGACAATGCTCCCGTTCGACCCACAGAAACGCGAACATAGTCTCGCTGCATCCATTCGGCCGCAACCTTTTCAACCCGTCGGCCCATGGTTGCCGAAAACAGCATGGTTTGTCGATCTGGTCGTGTCTGACTCAAGATTTGTCGCACCTGCGTTTCAAACCCCATTTGCAGCATCTTATCGGCTTCGTCCAATATCACCATGGTGACACGCTGCAACGAGAGTCCCTTGGCTTTATTGGAAAGTACATCCACGAGTCGTCCCGGAGTCGCCACGACCAGGTCGACGCCCCCGGACCGTTTGAGCTCTTGTTGCAAAATATACCGCCCTTGACCTCCAATGACCGCCTTTGTTTGTTTCCCCACGGCCGTCAGCATGGGTTTGGCCTGTTTTTGCACTTGCAAGGCCAATTCTCGCGTGGGCACTAAAATCACAGCCAAGGGCCCCGTCTCACCCTTTTGCAACGCTCGCTGCCCCGCCACGTGCACGGCCGCGGGCCACACAAATGCCAGAGTTTTGCCTTGTCCCGTACACGCCGTCACGAGGGCGTCCCGGCCCGTCAAGGCCACGGACAAGGTTTGCGACTGGACCAGAGTGGGAGCCGCCGCAGTCCCTAGCTGCGCGTGAATGGCGTGCCACAACGGCGCACCAAACACGTCGCTGTTACTGTCGTTGTTGCTTTCGTTGTTACTGTTACGACGGCATTGGAGCTGGGCAAAGTCAACAATGGGATCCACGGCCGCACTGCACGTGACTTTGTGTGTTGTGCGCCAGGCGCGACCCGCGGCCGTATTCTCGGCCGTCCAAAATTGCTTGGTAAAGGGTGCATACGCAGTAGCAGCAGCAGCAGCAGCAGCAGCAGCTGATACTACTACTCTACCGCGCATTCCATCTGCTAGTGATGGAGACTTTCTGCCAGTCCCATTGCCGTGGTAGTCGTTGTTGTTGCTGCTGCCATGATTCCAGTGACTGGTGGATTCTTCTTCATTGTCGATATCGAGACGCTGGGATGTCTGTTTGGTTGCGGACGCTGCATCCGTGGTTGCTTTTGGGGTATTACCAATACTACTACGACCGCTGCCATTGCCAGCTGCGGTCGTTGTTATTGTTGTTGGCTGTTGCAAGGCCTTCATAAAGGCATCCAAAGGATCTTCATCTTCTGTTGTTGTAGTTGTTGCCGCATCGCCGGCAGTGTTTATCTCCATGAGCAGCGACGAATGACTGATGAGTTGTAGGCCGTTGCTGTTGATTTTGGTGTTGTTGGTGAGAGCGACGTGTCCTGGCTCACCATCACCATTGTCACCGTCGTCGTCATCATCGCTTTCGTCGAACCATCCCATGGTGCTTTTGGTGGCTTACAACATTATTTAAGATTTGCATACGAATTGCGCAGTTTGTTTGTGTTGTCGTAAATGATGTGTGTATTCAACAACTACATATACGCTCATGTGCGTTTTAGAACTACACATACACACAAACAGAGACAAACGACACTTTTTTCTTCCCTGGACCAATTGTAGTCTACCCAAACCGAGTTTGGCGACCATGGCGGCCCAGCCGCGGCGACCCAGCCGTATACCCGCCGCGCTCGTGACCAAGCTGTTTGTGCTGGTCTTGGTCTTGGGGAGTATTAGCCTGAATGTCCGCGTATTTCGACAACAACAGCAACAACAACAACAACAGCAACAACAACAGCAACAACAACAACAGGGGCATGTCCTCGTTTCCCAAGAGAACCGAATACCACTTGTTGCAAACTCGACAAGGACTGTCGCGGCAGAAACAGAAGAAACAGTGCCTTTGCCTCGTTGGATGCGAGACTACTTTCTCTGGCACCGCCAAGAACGCTCGGAACTCACCGCAGCCAATTGGTCTTCCAAACGATTTCTCGTGGTGCGCTGCTTGACCAGTGACCAAAAGTGCGGAGGCACGGCCGACCGGTTGCGACCCTTGCCCTTGCACCTCTTGTTGGCGGCGCAATTCCAACGCGTGCTCATTTACCACTGGGAACGACCCTGTGCGCTCTCCGAGTTCTTGCAACCCGCCGCCGCTGCCGTGGATTGGCAGTGGCCCGCCTTTCTTCAAAACTACACCTTTCCTGCCGACCCCGAGTTCGAAGTCTTGCAAGATATACTGCCGCACTTGGACCCAGCTGGCGACTGGTCCGCGCCCTTTCAACGTCGCCGCAAAAACAAATCACTACCTACCGCTAGTACTCCCAAAGAATTGCCCAACATTATCAGCATGCTCTACCAATCCGCCGGACACGGCGCCAACATTTACAATGCCTTTACCGCCCATCGCAACAACCTTACCGCAAGATCCACCACAACAGACGACACACCAACTGTACACCTCGACCCCGACTACGACCACGTATTTCGTCCGTGCTGGAAGGCCATCTTTGAACCCAGTCCAGCGGTTGGCGCGCTGCTCCAAGAGCAGCAAACGCAACTGCATTTGGTACCCAACCAGTACGTGGCCGTGCACATTCGGTCGCAGTACCACAATTACAATGGCAACGTGCAGTTGCGGACGCTGGTGCGCAACGCGGTCAATTGCGCGTCCGAGTTGCAACGATTTCGACGGGAACCCATTTTTGTCGCGACGGATGCGGTGCGGGCTGCTCTGGCCGTGCAAGCCTACGGCGCCAAACGACACGTGACGCTGTTGCAGAGACTGGTAGCGTTGCGAGGTAGTCGTGGTAGTAGTACTAGTACTAGTCCGCAAGAAGAACCCCTGCATTTGGATCGCGGCAGCGCCTTTCTCACCAAGAATGCCACGGCGTGGACCGCGTCGACCAACCCAGCGGCGTACTACGATACGTTTGTCGATCTCTATTTGCTCGCCAACAGTCGCTGTATCACTTATCACGTTGGAGGGTACGGCAAGTGGGCCAATTTGCTCAGTAGTGACCCAACTTGTCAAAAGAATCACTTGAAGGATCAGTGCCGTTGGATCGAGCATACCGAATGAGAGTACTGTGTGTGTTTGTGTGTGGATGGTGTACGCCCAGTCTGTTGAAAGTACCTGCAGGTCGGGCGAAACCAAGCCAACAAAGACGAGAGGTGCACGATGCCATCTTTTTTTCTTACTACGTTTTAAATTTTAAATAGACTATAGCTCATCCAAATGGGGTTTAGATAGACATCTTTTTCTTACTACGTTTTAAATAGACTATAGCTCATCCAAATGGGGTTTAGATAGACATGGCTCTTCTTGTTAACCACCTGACTGTGCATGCATCATGCCTTTCCCCGCATTGTCTTTAAAAAATAAATACGACACGCCAACAGCAACAACAATAAATGTTCCCCACTACAGCAACGACAAGGTACGTAAAGGCAGACATGCAGGTGGTCCAACTATCGCCCACTCAAAAAGTCTGGCACATCCGACTTTCGGTCACTGCTGGCACTGCTTTCAGCGCTGCGCCGGCTGCTTTCACCAAAGCCAGTCGCCAGCACTGTAATGCTCACTTCATCCTCCACATCATCATCCACCAGTGCTCCAAAGATAACGTTGGCATCCTCGTGAACGTTGTCGTAAATGACACGCGCAGCGCGATTCACGTCTTGCAAGGACAGACTGCGGGGACCCAAGATATTAAAGACCACACCGGTCGCGTCCTTGACGGGTTCGTCCAATAGCGGACTGCTAATGGCAGCAATGGCGGCATCCTCGGCACTTGTTTTTCCCACACCGGTACCAATTCCCATCAAGGCACTGCCGGCATCCTTCATTACGGATCTGACATCGGCAAAGTCGACATTGATGAGTCCCGGGCGGACAATAATTTCCGAAATCCCCACCACGCCCTGGCGCAGAATATCGTCCGCGACCCGAAAGGCTGCCGTGACGGGCGTATCGTCGGGTATAATTTCGAGCAGCTTGTTGTTGCTGACAATAATGACGGTATCGACCGACAATCGCAGGCGCGCAATCGCGTCCGTGGCCTGTCGCATCCGCCGTTTGCCTTCAAAGGCAAACGGTTTCGTGACAATGGCCACGGTGAGGGCGCCGCTTTCCTTGGCAATTTCCGACACCACGGGCGCTGCACCACTGCCGGTGCCTCCGCCCATGCCGGACGTGACAAAGCACAAGTCTGTACCCGCCACCATGGTGGCAATGTCGGCGGCACTTTCTTCTGCCGCCAAGCGACCGATTTCTGGATCGCCACCGGCACCGAGACCTCTGGTAACAGTGGCGCCAATGTTGAGGACCTTGGCGCCCAGTGCCTTGGAGCGGCCCAAGGCTTGGGCGTCGGTATTAATGGCCCAGTACTCGACGCCACCCACGGCCGTTTCCAACATGCGATCGACCTGTGTGTGTGTGTGTGTGTGTGTTGTTATTGTGTGAGTGTGTGTTTGTTGTTGTGTGTGAGTATCATGGAACATGGCGCATGTGAGCAAGTCAAGTGCGCTGGCAGCTGGCAGGAATGCAATGCTGTACAGCAGGATGCTCCTGCTCTTGATAGTCTACTGTGTACATGTATATGTATTCGTATACATATATGTAAACGTACCGCATTGCAGCCACCTCCACCGACACCCAGTACCCGAATGACGCAAGGACTCAAGCCACCGTCGGGCATGAGCGGTTGGACGGTCGATTGGCGTGCCGTTGTTGTTGTTGTTGTTGTTGTTGTTTTGCGGCTAGTCGATACCCACCCCGGAACATCCTTGGTATTGCGAAAGCCCAAGAACGTGCCTCTACCGTTTTCGAGGCGGTGTGCCGATCGGCTCTTGATGAGGGGTGGTGGTGCGTCTTTGTCGTCATGGTCGTCTTGATTGTCTTTATCATCCGTAGCATCCAGTGCTTGTAACAGCAGTCGTACCGGAGACTTTGTCATTGTCAGCGGACCGCCAACGGTAAAGGCTGCCGATGCATCGAGCGATGCCGCGAGCAGCAACGCTAGGGAATAAAGTAGCACTCGTTGTCTCATATTTTTTTGGACTATTCGACTAATCGACTATAGTGCGTCTGTAATAGTCTATCGATCAGTGTATCAGTGAAACTAGCGACTAAAACTAGCGTGGAACGAGAGCTGTCCTGTCCGGTAAAAGCGATTAGCGAATGGGGAACGACACGGACCGAAATAGGATTACGGGTATGAATTGTACAATACGATCACTGCAGTGTAGGTAGTTGTGGACTATACGGACTACGGTCGGTGGTCGGTGGTCGGTGGTCGGTTGTTTCGTCGGCAATAATTTCAATGCCACCGTGACCTCGCGTCGCGTCTGGATGGGGGGGAGTGCCACGCGTACGTGGATCCTAGTACGCGCCAAAAATGGCAGCCGCCGCCGACCGAGCACCAATGGATTCGCCGAAGCCAACAAGTTCAACACGACCGGTACGCCAAAAAGAAGCATTCACGGCTCGCATGCGGCGCATGACTGATACTGATACTGATACTACTACGTATTAGACTACGTACTGGAACGTACCCTGCCTCGGTCTTCATCCCACTATAGACTAGTCTACTACACGACACGACGCTGTACCGGTATCTCCTTGCGTTGTTCGACACTGTTGAGTAACAGCAACTTTCCAACGCCAGTCAATATACATATACATTCATTCATACTGTCACTGCCACGAACAATGGTACTGCTCCAACCGATACAACGCAGCAAGACTGCCTTCGCGGCGGCAGCCCTTGCCATTCTAGCAGTACTGACCCTGCCTGGCGCGACCGTCACGGCCTTTGTACCCACCAAG
>Ga0307981_1003334_pt1 | contig 12087 bp, 10 predicted proteins | sample OrgLakmetagen987_FD_201849 | JGI IMG/M metagenome (GOLD analysis project Ga0307981, IMG submission 201849) | Saline water microbial communities from Organic Lake, Antarctica - #987 | ecosystem: Environmental > Aquatic > Non-marine Saline and Alkaline > Saline | place: Antarctica: Organic Lake... | reverse complement strand
CCTCTGCGCCGACGGCTACTGTTGACCTAGACACGCGAGATGCCCGGGACCCTATCCCAACCGTTTCCGAGCTGGGGCTGGGGAGCCAACATATTCTAGTCACTCCCTGTCAATATGGCAAACAAGCGAGCATGATGGCTGCTGACCGGCTACACTCTCGCAGTCTTCAATTGGAGTGTGCTGGTCCTTCTTACCGCCTCCGGGTTGATATGAATCTACGATCCATGGTATGGTATCAATGGACAACAAAAGGGCGTACTCACGTGTGTCTCTTTCTGTTGTGTTGACTGGTGTGCCTCCGCTGTCAACAGCTTAATATCGCCTCGGATTCCGGCAGCTCCAGATTACTCGTCTCCGGCTTAGTTGCCTCCCTTGCCGGAAGTGCACTCGAACCACGAAACACAGTGCTGTCTTGTGTGTTGTCTCGGGTCTCGCGTGTTGGCGGACGATATCCGACTACGATGATGTCCATTGTGCGCGCCGCTAAAAGGAGAAGGCGAGACACATCAATTCAACGAATAGGCATGCGACTCCACTTTGGCTGGAACCACGGCTGCGTGAGGCGGAAACATGCCAACAACAACGGTAAACAGCAGCGCTAGTACTTGAAACTAGTGGCAGACTTGACAACGGCATTGCCTTAGTCTTGCGCCTCGTGAAGATAACTGGTGCTGGTGCGTACAAATATTCCTCCACCAAGCAAAGGAGAGTGTACATGCCGTACCGAGCAACATTCCGACGGCAACGCAAGAAATGTGGAATGCACTGTCCAGCGCTCGGCAAGAATGCTGCTGGCTAGACTACTCCCTTGCTATTCTTAGTAGAACTAGTCGTACTGTAGTAACAATATATATCTAGAGGTTTTGTACCAGGTACCTTCCTATTCCACGTAGTTCCCGCTTCAACAATCATATTTTTAGATACGCTTGTCCTATTTATAGCTTGCCTGATTACAAAATTGATGTAGGCATCGGCTACTTTTGCAAACATGCATGATCTTAAACCAATCGACAACAGCCTCCCGGACGACTTGCGCCGAAAACGACCGTCCGTTATTCTTGACCTCGCCTTGACCACTCCGATTAAAGTTTTCAGCTTCGCTTATGGATGAGGATAGTACACCGAGGTGCTGGTGTACTTTTCTCGACCCGCTTAAAGATCAAATAATCCATAATCCAGATCTCACATTGTACATTGTACGCTCCAGTAATGTACCAGCACTATGTATGTTTGGATCAACACGTGGTTTCTCGCAGTCGCTCAGCTCTCAGAGGCATTCCTATCGGAATTAAAAAATTGTGGGCCTACAAATTGCTCAAATAACCCGGAAAACTTGTAGGCTCAGTATCAGGTCTCACTCTCAACGGAAACAAATCAAAAAACCATCAATCCACCCCCGCCCAGCCATGCCATAAAACAGTAATCAGCCATGAGGCTTGTTGTTGCCACAATAATCCAGCAAGAATCACAATCACAACCACGCTCAGTGCACCATTGCTCTCAGTTGCTCAGTTCCAGTGAATAGCATGGACGAGTTTGTTGCCAGACACAAAGCTCAGCTAGACCAATTGAACATTCCAGCAGCCCTTTATGAGAATCTCAAAAAACAGTTGGAGCGCACGTTCGGAGACAATGGCTCGGACCTGGATCGTCTGGTCACTGCACCACGAGCCAACCTGAGTACCGCACGAAGATGCATGTTGGATTATGGGGACATGCTAGTTATTCCCCACGTTTGCTCTTGGGATATTGTCAACAATTCGAGCCGAGGTTTCTGGGAAGCTTTGAACGAACTACCCATTAGTGTACTTGAAAGTGTACTTGAAGATGGATTGCACGTACTATGGGACGAACCAGACATCAAGAGTTATTGCAGTAACCGAAGCAGCCTCGTCAATCGAATTTGTGATCCTCGCACCTGGGCAAATGTTATTCTTTACCGTGATGTAAAAGACAGCTCCATTCGAGCCGCTCTCCCAGCTCCACCGTACTTTCCGCAAGTCAAACTGCAGAGTGCCACTGATCCGACCGAGGCTGACCTGACGGGTCCCTTTCCCTTTTCCTATTATCTCCCGTCCACCACAAACATTACCATTCAAACATCCTTGGCCTATCTTTCACCAACTGCCAGGATCCAACACATGCCAACTTTGGATTTGGTTCCGGCGTACTCTTGTCCCGACCCACTTACTCGGGCCGCCCGGTACGTGGCTCTGCTTGGCAAGGCAGCCCCACCATCTTGTTTGGTGACTGTCAAGAATGCTCACGCTGCCTTTGTACAACGCATGCACCTAATACGGCAAGAACAATTGAGGCTGCAAGAGGAACAAGCTGCTGCTGTCGTCTCACAGGGGGAACCGTCACCATCTGACGTATCGTCCAGTACCCCCGACGACAAGGTGTGGAGTGTGTACACTGATACTAATGATCCCATGGAGCTGGCACATCCTGTCGCCGGACTCGTGTCGTCCAACTTTACCATGACCGATTCGATGGAAGACGCCGACATTATATATTCGTACAAATCTCTATACACTCCTGGACCAACCCAAGATCTTCTCCAAGGGCGTGCCGCAACAAAGCCCGTATTGATCAATCAGTTCCCCTACGAAGGAGCTTTTGTACAAAAGGATCATTTAGCGCGAGAACTACTTACACAGCATGGCCTTCCCAGGAATTCCTGGGCGATTGAAACGTACGATTTGGATTGTCAATTGACGGAATTCATTGGAGCAGCCGTCTTGGCTGAGGAACGCGGTGAAGACCCTGTTTGGATTGTCAAGCCGGCCGGTGGTACGCAATCCCAAGGTCACGTAGTAACACGGAGTACGGCACACATTCTACGGTTGCTCGACACGCAAAGCGGAAGTCGTGTCGTACAGCGGTACATTGAGAATCCTGTCTGCGTGGACGGAAGAAAGGTGGACTGTCGTTGCATTGTCATGATGACATCGGCATCACCGGGAAAGCCTGATTTGTTCATGCACAATCGCGTGTACTTTCGTATTGCCAACAAGGAGCATTCGATTGCAACAGCCAGCAGTTTGATTGACGCAGAATCGGTCTTGACGGCGACGCATCTGATTGGTGACAAAAATCGCACGTCCTCGGATCCGCTCCAAACTCTGCCAGCTGATCACGAGACGATTGCCAAGCTAGAGGAAACGTACAAGGATATTGGATTTGATTGGCAAGGTAAGATTCTGCCAAAGATACATACCACGATTCGAGAGCTCTTTGGTGGCATGACCGCGGCCTTTCCCGCCATGGGTGAAAGTCGAAATTCCAGAGCTCTCTATGGGGTAGATGTCATGCTTGAGATCGATTCGGGTGGCGTGGAAGTCAAGCTCACCGAGGTCACATTTTGTCCTGCCAATAACGCCGTATGCGCTGCGTATGAAAAAGACGAAGAGCTCTATCGAAACTACAACAGTGACATTTTCAACTGCATGTTTCGCGGAGTTGTATCGGATAGTAGCATTTGCAGGCTATAATGTTAACACAAGACGTATTCGCACTTTGGAGCTACTATTAGGCATTGTAGCTCGTCTCTTTTCGAATACGAAGTTTCTTGGCGCTTAACTTGCACTTGCAATGGTTCATCACAACACGCTCCTCGCCCTCCACTATGACAGTCATAGTGGCGGAGATTGGGGTTGAGTTGGTAGCCTGTTCGCATTTGGGATTACAGCACAAAAATACCCCCGACCCGTCGCCAGTTTCTTGCTCCAACCGTGTGTACTTGTGAACAAATATATCATTTACGTTGCTGCCGAATTGGGACCACGAAACGACCTCGTTGGCCTTGCCGAGAAGAATCTTTTCGTCAGCGTAGAATGAGGCATTCAAGCTTTCCAAGAGGCCATGTTGTTGTCTCGACTGGTTGGCCTCTGTCCTCGATGGACCCAGATCCAACGGGTGCAGAGTCACCATGACAGATCCCGGGCTCATTTTGGCAAACAGACCAGACACAAAGTTATCCAAATAGTACATTTGGGAAGCTTTCGCAGACTTTTCCGCAAACACACCGCCAAAATTGTTGGCAAATGCCTTGACAACTCTGCCAGGATTGGTCAAGAACTCGAAATGCGCTGGATCTTCTAATCTCCCGCGTTCAAACTCGACAGTGCCTGCAATTTTGTTTAGTCCGTCTTTCTTGCAGTGAATCAGTTCCCGAATGGTTTGTAGCTTGTCCTTGTAGGTTATCGCGTAGACATTGCGATCGTCAACGACTACCAGAGAAAGAGTGAGCGCACGCGGAACAAAGAATGAGTAAGAGACGCAATGATTGAATGAATAAGTATGTAGCATAGCACACGGAGCTCCAAGCGAAAACACTACTCCTTACGTTCAATTCCCCGGGCATCGCAACCAATGGTGTAGGCGGCTTGCAAACACGTGTTACCAATACCATGTCCAATGTCCAAAAATAAGTTGGTCGCTTGCAAATCCAAAATGGATTGAAATAGATATTGCGTGGCAGTGGCTACGTAGCAGCAGGTTAGGGAGGGACGAGAAAGAGACACGTTAGGGTCATGGGCTGTTGTCATTTGCTTTCATCCATTCATTCATTCATAGTATGGTCGTCAGGGTATCGAACTTACGTAAGATGCGGCCGTATTGCGCTTTGGACTGCTTACCGCCGTCGTTGGACTGTGTTATAACGAGAGACGCAAAGAGTGAGCATTCAGATTGCTGCTGCAAGTGTCGACACGAACGACACGAATGAATGCTACCAGTCAGAAAGTCCGTACCGCCATTTTAGAATTCGCTCCACGGACCAGTCGGCCATGCTCAATCTCTTCCGTGGTGAATCCTCCATCCCTTCCAGCCTCATCCCACATATCGATAAACTCTGACAACGAATACAAGGTCGGCGGTCCAGCCAGCTTTTGAAAAAATAGCTCCAATTCTTGTGGAGTCTGGTTGCCGATATTTGCGGGGATTTCCAAGCTGGGTATTGCTGCTGTCGCCGAAGCCGTTGCAATAATTGTTGTACTGGATGCGTGGCTGGCTTCTCCAGCAGCAGCAGCACCAGCGACCGGAGCTGTAGCCACGCGGGGTGCGAATGCCAAGGAACTCCTCCATACGACATCCACCGGCTTGGATACGGTTGAAGTAGAGGATCGCGCGGCAGCTGCTGCGCTACTACTGGGAAAATTAGCAACGGCAACTGTAGTGCTGCCACCCCAAGCCTCCATGCGAGCCATGGCTGCCACTCGACGAACCTCTCGACGCTGCTCCTCGGGGCTGCCAGGGGGGGTTTTGTGTTCTACTGCTACTGTTGCTGGCTTGCGATCATCGTCTTCTTCTGCATCACCATCGTCGTCATCACTGCACAAGTCAATCACGTCGCCTTGGTTTGTATTTACAGTGGGAATGACGTTTTCCGCGTCCGACAGTGACCGAGGAGCTGGTGACTTGGTGCGAGCCAGAAAAAAGGCTGGCGGCCGTGTCGGACTAGTTTTGGCACGTTTGGCTGGTTTCGAAGCAACAGCAGCAGCAGGAGCAGCGGGAGAGGCTTGGACGCTCATTATCTTGACATGGTCGTCGGCTTCGCTATCCTCGGCAATGGATCGCTTCTTGTTGTTCTTGGGACTCATCTCCTGCTGTGGAGGACGATTCGGATGCAAGGGCTCTATTTCTCTGGATATCTTGCGCAGCTTTGGTGACTTTGCGCACGATGGACTATCCGATGCAGTAGCGAGCCATGAATCGAGGAGAGTTGTTGTCTGCGCCTGCGGCTTTGGCTTGACGCCATAGTAGCTATCGAGCGTATTGTTGGTTGGCATGCCGCTGTTTCAGGTTTTGGTGCAATGCGAATCCACGGCTCGTTCTTGACGTTGCTTCTGCAACTCGCTATAAGATTCGACAAAGATAAAGGCCGCGAGCTATTACGTTCCAAACAATGCGAGAACGTCGTCAGGTATGGTAGACGGACGAGCGTGAGTGAGTGAGTCCACGGTCCACGGAAAGCAATCTCCATTGTCGGTTTGTGGAGTACATATACTATATGTGATACTGCCCTCAAGTACTGTTCTGCCCGATACTACTGGATGCAGTATAGGGCGAGTAGTACCCCATACGTGGACGAGTTTTAGCGGGAAACTATTTTCTATTTTTCAGATTTTCCGTTTCTGTTTGCCACGTCATAATAATACCCGGATGTAGACCATCAGAAAGCCAGAAAGCCAACCAAAAAACGGTGCGACGAACGACCATGAGCTCATCGTTCGATATCGCATCGCCATTATTATTGTACACTAAGAAGCCATAGACGTCAACCCGGCACACCATGCTATCCAAACGCGCCCTGATGGATCTACGGAGGAGTTTATCGCCCAATGCTTCAGCACGAGGAACAGCTTGCGCTCGGTCGACCCAGGTTGCCTTATTTCCACGTAAAGGACAACAACAGCAGAGCCAGGCATGTTTCAGCGCTCTGTGCCTACCACAGCAGCAACCCCGGTACATCTTATCGTATCAACAGCACACATGGCTACCAGATAATCAGATCCAGCATCAGTGCTTTCATCGGTACAATTCGAAGCGAACCTTTGCGCGACCCGTTCGAAAGTCTACCAAACCCCCCAAATCAAAGCTTCTCAAGAACGAAGCCCTAGTAGCCGCCTTGCTGCGCAACGCCAGGGGTGCCCGAGCGGACCAAATAACCGTACGACTGCTGTACGATGAAACGGTGCCCGACGCTGGAGACGATTGCGATGAAGATGGTGATGATGATGGTGACGATGATAATGATACCGAAAGCGAAGATAGTGACGACGACCAAGATGACAAGAGCGATACTACCAAAAAGACCGCGGCTCCACTAGCCACCAAACAAACGACGCAAGTTGTTTCGCTCGCAACTGCCATTCAAACTTCCATTGACATGCAACAAGACCTCGTGGAGATTTCCATCAAGCAGGAAACACCCGTCGTCAAGGTCGCCGACATTCGCACACTCGAGTATCGTCAACTCAAAAAAGCAAAAGCCAACAAACCAAAGGCCCAAAAGGAAAAAGAAGTGCGCTTCAAGGTGGGTATTGCGGCGGCGGATCTTCAGCGCAAAATGGACCAAGCTGTGCAGTACTTGGAAAAGGGCGACAATGTGCGGCTCCAAGTGCGCTGCCCCGGCTACTTGGCCCGTCGCGATCCCGACAATGCCATGAAATTGGTGCGCCAAGTCTTGGAGCTGACGGCCGCGGTGGGCGAGAAACTGACGGAACCCACCTCCAATCCGGGAAAGACGCAGGTCATTGTCAAGGTGCGTCCCGTGTCCAAGAAATAATGAACGAAAGCGCCCCTGACTTTGATAACGTTCTTCTACGAACCAACCAAAAAAAACAGTAGAGTAGCTATTAGCTAGAACAATACGTGATTACGACTTGCTTGGTGTTTTGCATGTTCAGGTGCGGCTACGATGGGCTTCAAAAGCTTCAAACTCGAGTCTCACTGTCGGGTTTGACAGCAAGACTGGAGTCTCGTCCAGCGCTTCTCGAAGATACGAGTGCTTCATGCGTGGCTGCACATTATTGTTGCCATTTGTCTTTGCCTCCAAAGTATCTTGTAAGCATCGCATGGCTGCCTGGCGACAAGCACCGACAATCTCGGCACCCGTCATGTTGCCCGTGACGGCGTCGCTGACCAAAATGTCCAGATCGAGTGGTTGCTCCTCCTCCATCATCCAGTCTCGACTCTGCATTTCCAGAATGGAGTGACGTCCAGCCGCGTCTGGTGGTGGCACGTAGATTACCTTATCAAACCGTCCCGGTCGTAGTAGGGCGGCATCCAACGTCCACGGTCGATTCGTGGCGCCCAACACGAGGACACCATCCTCCCAGGAACCGTCGACGCCGTCCATTTCGTTCAAGAATGTGGAAAGGACGCGCGCTTCGGCCGACGTTGCTCGTGTCATACCGTGGCCACCCGATCCGTCCGTGGAACCCACGACGGCATCAATCTCGTCAAAGAACAGCACGCACGGAGCTGCGGATCGAGCCATGGAAAAGGCGCGACGCACTACAGCTTCTGCTTCCCCCACGTATGAAGAAGCGTACACGTCGGCGGGGGCCAATGATAGAAACGCCACTCCGGACGCACCGGCGGCTGCTCGGGCCAAGGTCGTCTTGGCGCAACCTGGGGGACCATGAAGTAGAATGCCCCGGGGTGCTGCCAGACCCAGTGCTTGGAACGCGGCACGCTTAGTACGCGGCCACTCAATGGCTTGTCTCAGCAGCGTCTTTGCACCACCCGGATCCCCCGCAATGTCGTCCCACACGGTACCAGGCGGTGCCGACAAGGCCGCGTCTCGCAAGGCGGACGCTCCCACGTCCTCCACGGCGCGCATCAATAGCTTGGCAGTGATTGCACCGTTGCTGTTGATACTGTTCATAGATGCGTTCGTCATTCCCAACAAGGCGGCTCGTCGTACCAAAGCCGCCAAGTCAGCAGCCACGTATCCTACACAAACATCGGCCACCAGCTGCAACTCCAGACTGTCCGAATTCGTACCAGCTGCTGTCACGAGCGACTGCAACATGTGCCGTCGCTCCTGTACGTTGGGGGGTCCCAAGGGTATCTCGCGATCCAACCGTCCTGGACGTCTCAAGCTGGCAGGAATGGCATTGATGCGATTGGTGGCTGCCACTACCACAATCCGCCGCCACGCGGGATCTGTCGAGATGCGATCCAACAGTACGCCCAAGGTTCCGACTGTGACCGCGTCCGACGCCAAGGCGTCACACTCATCCAGAAAAATGACCGCCAGCGAGGGTGGTTGCTGCTGCTGCTTTATATGTGTTGTCGGTACCACGAGTGTGCGTGCTGCCTTTACGAAGTATCGCTCAATGGCGGCGGCGGCGTGGCCTGTTTCCGCCAAGACGGCCGAGCCTTGTAAAACGGTCAGATGACAAGCCGCAAAGCGCCGAATTTCGTCCACCGCCGTTTGGACCGCGTAGGTCTTGCCGACTCCGGGAGGTCCCGTCAACAGATAGGTGCGCGGCACGTTGGCCGTGGGTTGTTGAAGCAGGCAGTGGAACGTTTCCAGCAATAGTTGCGTCGTGGGAGACGCAGTTGGAGGCACGAGATCCGCAATGCAAGTCGCTGTTGTTGTTGGTGGTGGTAATTTAATTTGTTTTTTGGCAGACTCGTCGTCGACTAGCAGCGTAATTCGGGTACTGGGAAAAACCGTGTAGAGTAGCTGTCGGGCGTGTCGCTGCTGCACAGCCGTGGACTGGACCGTCAGTCGGTACGTGGCTTTTTGAAATTCCAAAGAAATCACAGTGGTAATCGGTGTATCTTCCTTCCAGGCAATGGAGAGTCCCACGAGCTGGCGTTTGAGACAGGCCTGCAACAGAGGTTGTTGACTCTCCTGTAGATGGTTAGGGTCTTCGACGTGTACCGTCAAGGCCAACGAAAGAAGAGGAGGCGGATTTTCTTGGAGCGTTGCTAGGAACATTGAGTTCGACGATGCAGTAGTGGCCATTGGAACACTTCTTAGATGGACGTGTTGATGATGATGATGTGTGCCGTCCTTTTGGCACGCGAGCGAGAAAGTGCACATTGGATCCAGAGGTGTGATTGGATAGCGGTAGTGGACAAACGGTTCCAAGTCGGACCACTCTGCTCCTATGATTTGTACGGAATCGCTGTAACAGCACAATGGTCTCATCTCAGACTCTGTATCTTGGTGTGTCGTCAACACGGCGGCTCCGGCGAGTCGACAGATCACCAGCGGTTCTCCATCGGTAGAGCCAAGGAGAACGGGGCCAAATACAGCGTGTTGCTTTACTTCTGGAGCCTGATCCGCTGCTGTATCGTCCAGTACTAACAATAAGCTGGCTACGGCTGATGAAATTGGTCTCGGCCGTCGTCGTCTTACTGTTGGTCTACCAGCATCTTCTGCAGTGATGGCTTTGTGGATTCGACACGAAGCCCAGGGCAAGAACAATTCGGCTAAGTCAATATCGGCTAGCTTATTATTCGTTCCCATTGTTGTTAATTACAGTAACTAGTGCTACTAGACTACTGGTTGGCGTAAAGCGGAACGACCAAATCCCATTGTCTACAGAAAATTAAAGGGGACGAAGAATAATATAAACGGACGATGTTATGTTTCAATGGTCGTCGCGGTTTCTGATCTGACTATGGTCTTTGCTATCAAATTGGAACCCCGTGTGCTTCCAAATCGTTTCTGAGAATTTGCCTGCAAATGGCGACGACACTTTGCTTTGGTCCATCCAACAGAATTCTCATTGCAAATTATTATGTCGTCGGTCGTCGATCATTCTTTCGGTTTAGTCAGGTAGTAGAGACAATCATGAAGACTGAAAGCAGCATTGCCTCTCTCCTCCTGATCCTCGCAGGTGTAGCCGTAGCGGTCCATGGCTTTGCAGGATCGGACCGAGCGTCCTTTGTGTTAGTTGGCCGAACAATAAGTAGTGCCCGCCAAAAGAGGACATTGCTGCCAAAGCTGCACGGTCAGAGCAGCAGCAGCCACGGGGGACTCTTTGGCGATAACGAGGATGACAAGTCAGCAGGTAATAGACCGCGTAATCAAAAGACTCCGACGCTTCAGCACCTAACAGGGCGCTTTGCTGCGGGCGCCGAACTTTTGCGCCTTCGCGCCGACTTGTTGACCCTTCGAGAAAACCTTCACTGGGCCGAGGCCCTGCACGATGTGGACCGCATGAACGATCTCCACAAGGCCATTCAAAAGGGAGAACGAAGAGATCCCGCGGTCGTTTACTTGACGTCGGTCCAACAGCTTGCCGTCGTGCAGGCTGATGCGACCCTGTCCCAGCCGGAAAAGCAGGCGGCGTCCCAGCCGTGGGCAATCGACGCCGCGGCCGCCCGCGCGTGTCTGCCGCAGTTTCAATTGGAAGGTTTGTGGGTTGGAAAGTAAGTAGTAGGGATGGATGGCAAGTGTCTCTCGAACGCGAGCTTTCTCTCTCTCTCTTGCGTTCATCACTCACCTTGTGAGTGTGTGTGTTTGTACAATATAATCTTGCTTTTTGTATTGCACAGTTACGGCGACCACGGCAACGAACTTCTCAACGTGACGTACGTGGGCGACACATTGGTGGCCACCAAGGTGACGGGCGATGTCAGTGTCCCACGGGGACAGATTTCCTTTTCCGTCGACTTGTCGCCTCGCAACTCGTCCGCCACGCTCGAACCTTTAAAATTGTCGTTTGACTCGAGCGCGGCCTCGGCCAAGCTCCCACGTTTTTTGGGTAAGGGGCAAATTGCCAAGCCCGGCTTTATCGACAACAAGTACGTGGATGGACAACTCATTCTCTTTGAACGGCACTTTTCCTTTGTGTGGCTGCCCACCAAGGACCACGTGCTCTTTCGGCGCCCAGCGGCCGAACAAACGCTGAGCATGTTGCGCAATGTCATTTCCAAGGAAGACGAGTTGGAAAATATGCGCCATTACTTACAGCGCTGCTTTGCCATGGATCGCACCGAGTCCTTGGCGCGGCAGTATACTTCGCCAGGAGGAACGGAACCTTTTCGTCGTATCTCTTTGCAAGAGGATTTGGAGAGTTTGGATACCAACATATCGGCGTTGGCGTCGGCCAATAATAGTGCTGCTGGAGGACAAGACGGCGATGGTTCCCGTTTCAACTTTTGGAACGTGCAAAAGTGGCGCGAGTACATTGATGGAGTGCTTAGTGACGACAATGGAAGTGGTGGTGGTGGTCGCTAATAATTAGGCAAGGGCGATGGAGAAGGAGGAGGGCAAGGGCGGTGGACCGCACACAACTGTTGTCGTTTTTGGATAGGGAGGACATTCTTCTCTGCTGTGACATCCATATTATTTGAGACTAGTACAAGCAAACGTTATCTACTTTACAGCTGCTCTGAGTTCTACTTCTACTACCGGTATTTCTATTTGAGTGATCGGATTAGATTGACCTAACCGTGATCGACTATCCATACTGCTAAGCCGCGATTCAAGCGCATCACAGTGCTTGGCCATGTCAACCTTTGTCGTTCCACAGGTAACTTGACCATACCCTCGGGATCACAACAGAATCAGAGAAAACGAATACTCTAAATGTTTCTATCTGCTTTGTACCT
>Ga0307981_1003331_pt1 | contig 12099 bp, 9 predicted proteins | sample OrgLakmetagen987_FD_201849 | JGI IMG/M metagenome (GOLD analysis project Ga0307981, IMG submission 201849) | Saline water microbial communities from Organic Lake, Antarctica - #987 | ecosystem: Environmental > Aquatic > Non-marine Saline and Alkaline > Saline | place: Antarctica: Organic Lake... | reverse complement strand
GGGTGAAATCATTAAAAGGGTTCGCAAGAATGGGTTGAATTAATCGTGTGACGCGCCTCAATTCGAGGGTACTCTTCTATTACGACAGAAGTAGCTTAAACCAAGTTAAACTTACCAGGTGTCAGGGAAGCTATCAGAATTTCTTCAACAATTTGCTATTGCCTGTCCCCTCACCTTGGGTCTTCATTTTTGTTGTATTCAATCAACCGGCTTGCCCACTATACCAACTCACCTTTCTTTCAACATAATCAATCGGCATCATGCCCGACTTTAGTAAGATGTTTGCATGTCTCTCAAGATCTGCTTCTGTTTTACGAGGATTTGGCTTGATACTGATTTTGGCTGGCGGGATAGATATTGCCATGAACTGTGCCCTGATTCTTTTTTTTTTGCCCCTTGCTTTCAAATCTCTCCAATGCTTCTTCGGATGCATTGTGAAGATCGTTTCGCTGATACGGTTCATTCACATTCACAAGAATGGCATCCCGGTCGAAGGTCGAGTCTATCACCGTCGTGAGTCAAATCGTGGAGAAAACGGTGATGGAGAGCCTCTGTATAGTTATCGTTTGTGGGTCGTGTACGATGAACCTATATTGAATATGCACACAGAATGTGAAGCAGTAGCTAGTGCCAAGTATGAGCCACTCAAAGAGACGAGCTCTTCAACCGAAGTGGACGAAGAGAACTTTACTGAAACGGAACAAAAGATAAAGTGTTTCAATGCGAATGTGAGTGAAGCTACGTACGAAGCTGTCAATCGTAGTGGCAATGACTCCATCGAGGTTCTGGTACTTAATGGAAGAGCTAGTGTGATTTCGCAAAATCTCTCCTGGGATCTACTGCTTCTTGTGGCCCAGCTCTTGTTTCTTTTGTTTCCCTGTCTCGTCGGCAGTTTTCTAGGCATCGTTTTGCCTTTTACTTTTGATTCCGAGGAACTCGACCCCAAAAATTGTCCTTGGCATGTAAAGTTTTCCTATGCATTCATGCTTATTATTGGATGGTTCTTGTTAATGGTATCCTCCCCTTGGAAGGTGAAGCAGGAATCGACCAATGATGGATCACCCAGGGCAGATGTTAGTTTTTTCACACTTCCTGAATTACAAGCTTATAAACGTAAGTTGAAGCAAAAGCTAAAAAAATTTGAAATGGACTTCCACCGTCAGCACGGAAGAATGCCTGTTAAAGCAGAAAAGGAACCAATTCGCATCTTTTATAAAAATTACAACAATCTGAAGAACCAAATCACTTCAGCTGAAAAAGATCCCTCATTTGTTTCTCTGAGAATTCAATGGTGGAAGATACACACCCAATTCCCCGGAAATGCCAGTCAAGGTTCCATGCAACCTTTTCCAGACTTTAATAGCAACGCCACCGATTCGACCAATCAATCTTCATCGCTTCCATCCGGACCGCGAATCACTTCGGTTGAAGAAATCAAAAGGAAGGAGGCAGCAGATATTTACTCATACATTATGACGAGAAGTGGTTTTGGGGGATGATCTTTAGAAGATCAGCCAAAACATTTGATGGAATGGAATAGAATGTTACACGTGCATACCGCAGGTGCCATATCTCAAAGACAATGGGGATAGATGCTGCATATAAATGTGTTAGATTTGGCTGTATTCCCATGCATGTCAAGGAGAACAGTCACGAGAGCCGATCATTGCATGGGACGAGAGTTTTGAAAGAAGATGGAATATGGGATTCAAACCTATTTTTAGATTCGTAGATAATCACTTTTTATTATCTACGAGGGTTCGCAAGAAGGAGGCTGAATTATTAATCGTGTGACGCGCCTCAATTCGAGGGTATGGGAAGGTGTCAGACAAACTTGCATTCCGGTTAATCGATAATTTGCTAATGCCTGTCCCCTCACCTTGGGACTTAATTTTTGTTGTATTCAATCAACCGGCTTGCCACACTATACCGATTCGCCTTTCTTTGAACATAGTCAATCTGCATCATGCCCGACTCGAGTAAGATACTTGTATGTCTCTCAGCTCTAAGATTTGGCTTGGTACTGATTTTGGCTGGCGGGATAGATATTGCCATAAACTGTGCCCCTTCCCTTTTCTTTTTGCTCATTATTGGCGGCATTGGAAAAATCGTTGATTTGATATGGTTCATTCACATTCGCAAGAATGGCATCCCGGTCGAAGGTCGAGTCTATAACCGTCGTGAGTCACATGATGGAAAAGACGTGGCGAGCGAGCGGATGTATAGTTATCATTTGTGGGTCGTGTACAATGTACCTAGATTGAACACACACACAGAATGTGAAGCTGCAGCAAGTGCCAAAAATGAGTTTCTCAAAGAGACAAGATCTTCAAACGAAGTGGACGAAGGGAACTTTACTGAGACGGAACAAAAGAAAAATTCTTTCAATGTGAGTGAAGCTGCATACGATGCTGTCAGTGTCAATGACTCCATCGAGGTTCTGGCACTTCCCGGAAAAGCTGGATATGCTAAGCTTTCACAAACTCTCTCCTCGGATCTAAAGGAGACCTGTGTCCTAGCTGCTATATATTTGTTGGGCGGTCTCGCCTTCGGTTCTCTAGGCATTTTTTTGCCTTTTTCTTGGTTTTCGCCGACGACGGCTATTGTCCTGGGCATGTACAGTATTCTTATGCATTGATCCCAATTATTAATTATTATTGGTTGGTTCATGTTAATGGTATACCTATTGAAAGAGAGAAAAGAGCAGGATTCGACCAATGATGGATCTGGAGGCAGCGACAGCAGTGGTGCCACAGACCAGTACGAACTCGTCACTCTAAGCACTGATTCTACCGTGACCACCGATATGATGAGCATCTGCACCGATGATGTGGACTCGATAAGCGGAGCAAAAGCAACAACCTCCATTCAACTTGACCGCGATAGTTATTACACACTTTCTGAATTACAAGCTCATAAACGTAAGTTGAAGCAAATGCTGGAGAAGTTTAATATGGAGGAGATTCCACCTTCAGCACGGAAGGATGCCTGTTAAAGCAGAGAAGGAGCCAATTCGCAACCTTTTTGAAAATTACAATACTCTGAGGAATCTAACAGTCAAGGTTCCATACACACTTTGCCAGACTTCATTAGCAATGGCACCGATTCGACTCATCAATTTTCATCGCTTCCATCTGGACCGCGAGCTCCGAATAGGTCTTCGAAGATGCAGTCTGAGTCATCAAACTCGTTGCCACCAGCGCAGGGCCAAGACTTGCAGGATCTCATAACTGAAAAACAGCATCTCCAACAAATGTTACGTGCATACGAAAGTGACAATAGAGGATCGGTGAGAAGCGGTCGCCACACTGAGGTTTTGGCGATGACATAGCAGGTGTGTTCTACTTGATTTGTTGCTAATTAAAATGTGCTGATGCGCGATGAAGCAAGAGTATGAAAAAGAATTCTGCAACATTGCGCTTTCCTTACTATAAGTTAAGCGGGTTAATTCTAAAAGCGCAGATAGAAGATGCATGGAGTATGGATGAAAGGTTTTCAGGGCATCAAAAAAAATCTTGGTTAATTTTAATCCCGGTTTTTTTTAATCACTTTGTAATAGTAGGGTTCGAAAGAAGAGGAAAGAAGGCTGAATTAATCGTATGACGTACGTATGACGCGCCTCAATTCGAGGGTACGAAGAAGTAGTGTCAAGTGTCAGGGAAGCCTCGGGAAGCTACGAAAAAGAATTTCTTCATTCCGGTTAATCGATAATTTGCTAATGCCTGTCCCCTCACCTTGGGTCTTAATTTTTGCTGTATTCAATCAACCGGCTTGCCACACTATACCGATTCGCCTTTCTTTGAACATAGTCAATCTGCATCATGCCCGACTCGAGGAAGATGCTTGCATGTCTCTCAGCTCCATGTCTCTCAGCTCAAGGATTTGACTTGATACTGATTTTGGCTGGCGGGATAGATATTGCCATAAACTGTGCCCCTTCTCTTTTTTGTTTGCCCTTTTGTTTACATTCTTTGTATTTCATTGTTGTTGGCATTGGGAAGATCGTTGATTTGATTCGGTTCATTCACTTTCGCATGAATGGCATCCCGGTCGAAGGTCGAGTTTATAACCGTCTGAAGTCACCACATGATGCGAGCCAGCGGATGTATAGTTATCATTTGTGGGTCATGTACGATGTACCTAGCTTGAATACGCACACAAAATTTGAAGCTGCAGCCAGTGCCAAGTATGAGTTACTCAAACCTTCAAACGAAGTGGACGAAGAGAACTTTACTGAAACGGAACAAAAGAAAAAGTCTTTCAATGTGAGTGAGGCTACATACGAAGCTGTCAATCGTAGTGGCAATGACTCCATCGAGGTTCTGGTACTTCCCGGAAAAGCTGGATATGCTAAGCTTTCACAAACTCTCTCCTCGGATCTAAAGCAGACCTGTGTCCTCGCTGTTACATTATTGTTTATGGGTCTCGCCTTCGGTTTTCCAGGCATCGTTGCGCCTTATTTCTTTTTTTTTGCCTGGAACGGCGATTGTCCTGGGCATGTTAAGTATTCTTATGCATTGATCCCAATTATTATTGGTCAGTTCATGTTAGTGGTATACCTATTTAATGAGAGAAAAGAGCAGGATTCGACCAATGATGGATCTGGAGGCAGCGACAGCAGTGGTGCCACAGACCAGTACGAACTCGTCACTCTAAGCACTGATTCCACCGTGATGACCGATATGATGAGCATCTGCACCGATGATGCGGATTCGGTAAGCGGAGCAAAAGCAACAACCTCCGTTCAACTTGACAGCGATAATTATTACACACTTTCTGAATTACAAGCTCATAAACGTAAGTTGAAGCAAATGCTGGAAAAGTATGATATGGACTTCCACCGTCAGCACGGAAGGATGCCTGTTAAAGTAGAGAAGGAGCCAATTCGTAAACTTTATGAAAATTACAACTTTCTGAAGAACCGAATAACTTCAGGAATTCCATTGCAGAAACACACCCAGTCCCCCGGAAATGCCAGTCAAGGTTCCATACACACTTTGCCAGACTTCAATAGCAACGCCACCGATTCGACGCATCAACTTTCATCGCTTCCATCTGGACCGCGAGCTCCGAATAGGTCTTCGAAGATGCAGTCTGAGTCATCGAACTCGTTGCCACCAGCGCAGGGCCAAGACTTGCAGGATCTCAGAACTGAAAAACAGTATCTCCACCAAATGTTACGTGCTTACGAAAGGGATTTCTTCCGAATTAATAAGAGACAGGTTTCAACCTACAATGATTATCGACCAGTCGCTTCTCAATATAGACGTTACAAAGAGATCAAAATTCATTCCGGATGTTATGAATCATCAGTACGTCGTCGACCCTTCACTCGAAATGATCTTATCAAACAAAAATGGAAGAATCAGAGTAAAGCACGGAACGGAACAGAACAGACGAACAGAACAAACAACAACAGAAGAGAACAGAACATAACAGCCCCGCTAGTAACTCTAGCTAGACATCCCAACGGAAGATCTGTGTGAACACAGAATACAAAAATGGAACAATCAGAGTAAAGCACGGAACAGAACAGACGAACAGAACAAACAACAACAGAAGAGAACAGAACATAACAGCCCCGCAGAATACAAAAATGGAACAACAGAGCACAGAGCCATATACCACACCCCATAGACCACAGGCCACAAATCCACAGGCCATAAAACCACACAAGACCATTATCTCCAACCACCTCTAGGTGGCCCGGGATACAGTATTACTATTCTATTTTCCAAGGAACCTTTAGAATACGTTAACTGTTAAGACTTAATTTTTTTATCGAAATGATCTTATCAAGAGGTTACAAGAAGAGGGTCGTGGTGAAGTTACAGAACCAATTATGTATGTAGTCTGCAATAAAGTGACACCTGCCTGAGAAGTACTTGGCGAAGATCATTGAAGTAATCGATCGTTACAAAACTGTTTCCTGAAGATTTGTATTACTCGTACCACGTACTATTGAGCAATTAATATGAGAAAGTGTCCCTGCGGCCTGAGGTGGACTGATAATTGGATATTAATTATTAATTTACACATTTGACTCATATAAGCTGTCTAATAGCAGCAAGAACCTTGTCAACATTATGTTTGCATTCAGAAGGGAACTTCTGCACTGCAGCTGCCATCAAATCATTGACTCCAATGGCTAGTAGACTGTCCAGTGTAGTTTCACACATCAAGGTTGCAAGGACAGAGCATGCGTTTTTCTGCAGAGATCGTTCTTCGCTGTGCATCACCATTGACATCGATATGGAATCAAGAGCTTCGTCTTCAACTATTGAAATTGCTATTTCCGGACTGCCTTTTGCTAGATTTGATAAAATTGCCAAGCAAGAAGAAATAACAGGCGCTTCGTTGGATTGATGTTGCATAACACAAATGACCGCTTTGATCACCCCAATGTCAACCATGAGCGCATGGTTATCCGTGCATTTACTGAGGAACTCCATTGCTCTACAAATCCTTTTCGTCACTTTCAGATCATCAATATGCACATAAACCCCCCTTGTCAAAAGGTCAATTCCACCACATTCTCCTATTTGTTTGGCAGCTGCAATAGACATGGACAGATCACCAAGAGTTCGTGCAGATGCAGATTGTATAGCAGGGTCGTTTCTATGTATTTGCATAGCAGACACTATCGAATCAATTGCACCTGTGTTTGCAACAGCTTCCTTTTTTGATGAGCTTCCTGATCCCAAACTTCTTAGACCATTCATTGCTAGTTCCAACAAATGGACGTTACTGGAGAACATGATCATGACAATCGAAATCTGGTGAGCTCCGTTTGCTTCCAAAAATTTCTGATGCAAAAGTTCGTCATGTGCCATCTTCATGATTGCCTTTATACAGATTTCTTGAATATTCGCCGATTCCCCGAATCTACTCATAATATCTACAATCTTCTTGTGGCCTTCTGCCCGAACCAGAATTTCTGCATTATTTCCATTCTCACAAAGTTCTCCGATGGTTTTAACGAACAGCGCCGCTATATTTTGATTATCAGACACTTCATCTATTACCTTTATGATGGTGAATATTCCACATTCATTGGCAATCGCCACCTGAATGCGCTTGTCTGCGCTAAGTGCATATATTGCAGAGCAAATGGACGTTGTCATCACTTGGTTTCCTTGATTTGCATCCATTGCATCAAGTAACAGTTGTATACCTCTCTCATTAACAATGGTACTTATATTATCTCTCGTGATGTTAGTATCGCAAATTAGATCACACAACGTTTTCACAGCATGAGGCTTGGCTTCAGATTTATCTTCATGGTCGGCAGCAGTTTGTATGAGTGTGGAAAGGGTCGAATTTGGTTTAGAAATGATACGGCCATTAGTGGAAACATTATCAGTGCCAAGTGACCAATCACTCGACTTTCCTGTGTGGAGATATTTCTGTGAAGAACATTGAGACGAATCATCTAATGGAAAAGCCATGCTTGACTGAGTCCCTAAATGTTGATGTAGGTCAATTTCTTTATCAATAGAAAACCGTCTCCTGTTCATACTACTTCTTCTGGGATCTTTGTTACACGACAGCTGCCCATTTGTCGCCATAGTTAATGTACTGCTACGCGACTTCATTGCACCAATTAATTGAATATTCTGAGCACCAACGCCAGAATTGGTAGAGAATTTAGAAGGGGAGAGCAACGAAAAAGTTGCATTCCGTGAATCAACCTGACTAGTACTTTGCGACGAACGCCATATTAGGTGTTCTTGAGATGTGGCAGTAGTAACATGGTTAGCACTTGCAGACCTTCGAATCATCTCTAAAGTAGTATCGCTTGTGCTCTCGACAGAACTCTTCCGACGAAGGTTCCAAGATTGGGCCCCCCTCGCGAATCCGTTCCTTGCACCAATTGCTTGCACATTCTGAGCACCAACGCCAGAATTGGTAGATAATTTAGAAGGGGAGAGCAACGAAAAAGTTGCATTCCGTGAATCAACCTGACTAGTTCCTCGCGACGAACGCCATATTAGATGTTCTTGAGATGTGGCAGTAGTAACATGGTTAGCACTTGCAGACCTTCGAATCATATCTGAAGTAGTATCGCTTGTGCTCTCGACCGAACTCTTCCGACGAGCGTTCCAAGACTGGGTCCCCCTCGCGAATCCATTCCTTGTACTAGTGGCCCTTCGCAGATCCTTTTCACTAGCAATCTCAACCTGAGCCGTCAGGATAGATCCCTCTTTTCTCATTTCATCCTTATCCAGAGGATTGCATTGCAAACATCTTCCTCTGAGAACCTTACCGTCCTTTGTCAAAGGTACGGTCTTGAAGATTGTTTTTTTGAAGCATTTGGTACTGCATATAACACATTCTCCTCTCCTAAATCTACGTTCCTTCATTTCAGCATTGGATAGAACGACACCTGTAGCACTCAGTTCTCCAAAATCATTCATTCTGATACCAAGAAGTGGGCGCGGTAGCAGCAGCAGTAGCAGATCAAGATGGTTGGTTTGATAATAAATTTCGGACCGACCAATATCCTACTGCTAATAGGCACAGTACTGTATGTGAGTATGCTGTATGTGGTATGCTATAATATATGTGATGCTATAATATGTTGTATGCTATTATGTCGTTCTTGTTGAATAACTATTGATTAAATGAATAAAATGAAGCTGCTGGATCTTTTCAGTGGAGCGTGGCGTCGAGTGTGGAGAACTCCTAAAAACAGGCCTAAAACCTCTTAAAACACACATAATGCGTTGTTTTGCTGTGTTTTGTGTCTTTTGCTGTCTTTTGTACACAAAATGAGCAAAAAAGACACTGTCATAAAAAATGAAAGGAAGAAAGAGCGTGACTATATTAGGTTACGAGAACTAGTATTATTTCTCTACTCTTCTCATCTTCGTCTCTTTTATGTACACTGCCAATAACCAAGATTTAACCAACAATCGCCAGCAAGTACAACAGCCAGCGCCTCAGGATCGACATACGACATAACATCATATGTTTTATCAATCATAAACTGCAATCCAGAACATTATGGATCCCAACGAACAAGGAACGGCAGAGGATGTCCTGCTTGACTTCGACGCTGATGACGATGAGGAGGATATAGAGATTCATCACGATAATCTTCCTGAAGAATCTACCGTGAATGATGGCGGAATAGCATCGCTTGGAGAGAAGGCCAATGGGATACACGGCAATGGAAATATAACCATATCATCTGAACCCATGATTCCAGCAGTATCCGATACGGTTGCATTCATCGATGCAGATTCCAAACCATTCCCTTTGAATCCAACCGCAACTTCTTCCTCCTTAGTTTCAAATCCGATGGATAAACCGCTCAGCTCCTCTCGTCATGACAAGATGAACATGCGACAATCCACAACCCTTCGAACGCACACGGGGAAAAGCACGAACGCGAACACTAACAACCTAACGTCAGGTAGCGCTACTTTTGGTGTCTACATACCGCCTTTCCGCCGCAAGCAGCTCGAGAAGGAACAAGCCCAACAGCAAGCCCAACAAAACAGTTTAGGCACCCCTACTACTTCCACAATGACACAGTCGGCACCGGCCATGCTGCCCCAGCGTCAAAAATGGGAACAGCTCAAAAAGACAATCAACGGAACCATCAATAGACTCAATTCCCAAACCATCAAAGATCTCATCCACTCACTATTTCAAAATGCCAACCTCATTCGGGGCAAAGGGCTCCTCGCGAAAGCAGTCTTGAGAGCTGCGACGACTAGTCCGACCTATGCTCCCGTATACGTTTCGCTGATTGCAGTGGTAAATACGAAATTACCGGAAATTGGAGAGCTCATTCTTGTTCGGTCAATTCTCATGTTCAGGAGGAGTTATGCGAGGCAGGATCGGGGGGTGACAATGGCCATTACGAATTTTATGGGATGCTTGTTCAATCAGGGATTATGTCATGAATTGCTATGTTTGCAGCTATTGACTGTCTTGTTGGAGGATCCGACTGATGATAGTGTTGATATTGCAGTGCAGTTTACCAAGGTTGTTGGTATGACCCTAGTGGAGAGCAGTCCTGCGGGTGTTCATGCGGTAATGGAAAGGTTTAGAAGCTTGTTGCACGATGGAAGGATTGGTAGGAGAGTTCAGTACAAGATTGAAGAATTGATGAAGGTCAGAAAGAATAAATTTCAGGACTTCTCTGCCCTCAATGAAGATTTAGATCTAGTTGAAAGAGAAGAACAGATCACGTTTGAGATTGGGTTGGATGACGAAGGTCTGCAAAAGGAAGATCATTTAGATGTTTTCAAATATGATCCTGATTGGGTCCAAAATGAAAATGATTGGACTGAGATTAGAAGAGAAATTCTTGGCGAAGACACTGACGATGAAGATGGTGATGGATCATCCGAAACTGATGATAGCAGCGATGCAGACAGTGACGAGGATGAGGAGGACGGCATTCTTGTTGAATCTACTCCTGTGGCAGTTGCGAGCACCAAGCAAATCATTGAAATTCATGATATGTCAGAAAAGGATCTAATCAATTTACGCCGAACAATCTATCTCACCATCATGTCGTCGGCAACTTTTGAAGAATGCAGTCATAAACTTTCGAAATTGGATATTCCTGATGGGAAAGAGATGGAGCTTATTAATATGATGATCGAGTGTTGCAGTCAAGAAAGAACCTTTTTGAGGTACTATGGGCTCATTTCTGCTCGATTCTGTCTTTTGCACAAAAGGTGGAGCAACGCTTTTCACGAAGCGTTCATTGCTCAGTACAGTACAATCCATCGGTTGGAAACAAACAAGTTGCGCAACGTTGCAAAACTGTTTGCTCATCTTTTGCATACTGACTCACTTTCCTGGTCTTGTATGGCTGCGATCCACTTGAATGAGGACGAGACAACGAGCTCCTCTCGTATTTTTTTGAAGATTGTTGTCCAAGAAATGGCAGAGGCGATCGGTATTGGAACCTTGGTGAAACGCTTCGAAAGTGATGATCCTGAAACTGCTGAGTGGTTCAAGGAATTGTTTCCAAAGGACAATCCTAGAAAGACAAGGTATGCAATCAACTTTTTCACCAGTATTGGTCTTGGACCCTTGACAGATGGGCTGAGAGAGTATTTAAAGAATGCACCAAAACTCATCATGATGCAAGCAGAAGAAGAAGCGAGGTTGAAAGCGATAAAGGATGACGACTCAGATGCTTCATCTGTGTTATCTTCTAGCTCTTCTAGCTCTAGTGATATTTCATCTTCGTCAGCTGCTTCATCCACAAGTTCTAGTTCTAGTAGCTACTCAAGCGACAGTTCTGACAACTCATCATCGTATGCACGAGGAAGGAGGAGGAAGCGACCAAGTAGTGGACGTAAAGGAAGACGCAGAAAATACTCCTCTGATTCGTCATCAACTACCTCCACTCGTAGGAGTGTTTCATCATCCCTTTCAAAGGACAGAAGATCAAAGTCTAAAAGATCTGCTTCTCGTTCCAAGAAAAAGGCATCGAGATCAAATAGAGAGGATAGCTCACCAATAGGCTCACAAGTCGAGGTAAAGAGCAACGCACGTAGCAGATCTCGTTCTTTTTCAAGGTCGAGATCTGCGTCACCGAAAAGCCATCTACCCATTGAGAGGAAGGGTCGCGAAAAGGAAAATGAACACAATAAATCTCGCAAAAGAAGCCGATCCTATTCATCCTCTTCCAGTTCGTACAGCAGCCGACGTGGAAAGAGAGAAGAACGCTCGAGGAAGAGTAGAAGACCAGCTAGAAGCTACTCACGCTCTGTCTCGAGAAGTCGCTCTGCAGATAGGAGGGAGCAGAGCAAATAAATGGTAGTTCACCTTCCGCGTGAATCTAAAACAATGGTAGCCAATCTATTAGGGAAAGGATAATAGCTAGTTACAGTAATTATTGAAAACCTAACTCATATGTATTTCACTACTTAGCAAAGAAATCCTGTGATGATTCTGTCCTTTCACTGTTCCAAAACTTGTTTGCTAAAGTGGATAGATACTCTATTGTACGATTTTTCATAAAACTCATCATTGGCTTTGGTAATAATGTTAGCCTTCTTGATGATGATCATCTCGTGCATTACCATTATTATTCAATTGTGGGTCCAATTTCATGCTTTTCCACCT
>Ga0307981_1003329_pt1 | contig 12108 bp, 11 predicted proteins | sample OrgLakmetagen987_FD_201849 | JGI IMG/M metagenome (GOLD analysis project Ga0307981, IMG submission 201849) | Saline water microbial communities from Organic Lake, Antarctica - #987 | ecosystem: Environmental > Aquatic > Non-marine Saline and Alkaline > Saline | place: Antarctica: Organic Lake... | reverse complement strand
GTCGAGAAGGTTGGACGAACGCGTCCGTACCGTACTGTATCGAATACTGTAAGGTAAAGCGTCAAGCGTAAAACGTAAAACGTAAAATAAAGTGGTAAAATTGAAGATGACTGTTATTAACCAATCAAAAGCTATCCAATTTGTGTCTAGCGAATACTCTACCTTTAAAGCGCCAAGAACCCGTCCAGATATAATGACGAAATCTTGTAAGGAATATTTGATATTTGAGAATCATCTATTTATAAGGCAAGATGACCGGGTCTGGAGAGCGAATAAAAGCTGTCAAGCGATTAGGAACGATTAGCAACGCCTTGTGCGAGCCACGAGATCCAAACGCCCGAAAGCCGAAAGCATCAATGTACCGGTACCAGGTGTAAGAAACGACACCGCAAGTCAAAGAATTAAAGAGGATCAGCGAGCACGATGGATCCCGGCAGTGACAACCAGAGCGTCGGTGCGACTACTTCGTCTTCGGCCTCGAGGAATTCAAGCGCCATTCGACAGGCCCAAGAAGATGTAAGCCAAGGCCTCCGACTTAACTTTACCAAGAAGCTCTACGGTCGTTGCGAGGAACTGACTCTTTTGCAAGAAGCGTTCCAGCGAGTACTGGTGAAACCAGACGAAAAAAATGACAGCACCGAGATTGCCTTGGTACATGGCGATTCAGGCTGTGGTGAGTTGAGTGTTGAGTCTTCAGATGACTCTGACGATCCAGTGAATGCAATAGTACATATGCGTATGTATGCGGCCCATCCCCTAACTCACTTTTTTTCGTTCTGAACTGCCCTACCGGTAAATGCACAGGTAAGAGCTCTCTGGTGTTAGCGTTTAGAGATGCTGCTCGTGAGAAGCATGAACAAGCCGCCTTTTTCTTGGAAGGAAAGTTCGATCAGAATCCTGACGCGAGTCGACCGTATTCCGCGATTGTGGATGCCGTCACACAGCTGTGTCTCACTCTCGATACAAGCGGTTTTCTACCAGAGATCCAACAGGTCATCGAGAACCGTCTCTCGTCCGAGATTGGAGTTCTTTCAAACCTCATCCCAGCCATGGAGGTGATTACGAGAGAGATGCCCGGCCAAGACGAGCAAGCGCCTACCGGACGAAGAACAGGAAACTACGCCTTCAAGCTCTTTATGGATACATTTCGCTCATTTCTGAAACTGGTCTGTCAAGTTCATCCCGTCGTCATGTTTCTAGACGACTTGCAGTGGGTCGACGAAGAGTCTCGCCAAGTCATTTCCAAAATTACTGCGGATCACAGTCTGCAGAATTTCTTTTTCATTGGGGCCTACCGCGACGACGAACTGGATACAAGCTCGGTCTTCTCCTGGGTAGGGTATTCGGTCGATACTGAAGACAGAGTCTTGAATGTTTCTTTGGGTCCACTAAGTGAGACGAGTGTCAACGACATGGTCGCCAGCTTGACGGAACGAAGGCCTTCTGAGACCAAGGAACTAAGCGACCTTGTGAGCCGTAAGACGGGCAGGAATGCTTACTTTGTAACACAGTACATGGAACACCTTCAGCGTGAGAGCCTCTTAGCGTTCAGCTTCCAATCCAATCAATGGGAATGGGGCCTGGAGGAAATTAAAGGAAGAACTGACGTATCGGACAACGTCGTCCCACTCTTGATCAAGAAGATTAACAGTATGCCGGATGATGTTCAAACGGTACTCATGATGGCGTCGTGCCTTGGCTTTGTTGTTGACGTGAATGCCTTGGAGCAGATCCTTCTCGTTGAAGGCATCCTGTCGGTGGACAAGACGCCGTCTCTGGAGGAAGCGCAAGACTCGCCAGGGGATCCAGAACAAGAAGACGTCGAAAAGAGGAAGAGTGCTGTCGAGACCGAAATCAATTCTCAAGAGGTTGAAGAGAGTAAGCGGTATCATGCCGCAGTTGATCAAGCGACAAAGGAAGGCTTGATTGAACAGATGGCGTTTGGTAGATTCAAGTTCTCACACGATCGCGTGCAGCAGGCTGCGTGTAGTCTTCTTCCTACGGGAGAAAAAGGAGTGCAGCTGCATCTTTGTGTTGGCGATATCCTTCTCAAGATGAGCATGACAGATGAGGGAAAGGAGTGGGTGAGTTGACCCTGCGGTTCAGTGAATGGAAGTAACGCATCGCCCTTTCTAACCTTTTCTTTTCCTTTACCTACTGCGCAGATGTTCTTTGCTGGCGTCGATCTAGTTAGCAAGTTCACTTCGCACTTTACGACCGCAGAATCTCGCATCGAGCTAGCCCGGCTGAGTCTCGAGGCCGGCAAGATTGCAGAGATGAAGTCAGCCTTTATCCCCGCAACACAGTACCTCAAGACGGGGATCAGTATGCTGGATCCGACTGACAGATGGACCAAAAACTATGAGCTCTGCTTGGACCTCCATACCAAGGCCGCCGAGGTCGGAAGAACCTATGGGGATTGTCACGCAACGCTCTGCTTGGTCGAAGAGACGATTTCCCACGCACGAAGCTTCAAGGACAAGATAAAGCTTCTGTATGTGAAAATGTTCGTACTGGCAGGTCAGCAAAAACTAGTAGAGGCGTATAAGGTTTGCCTCGGGGTACTGAAAGAGCTGGGGGTCCGGATGCCGTCGAATCCAAAAACGATACACGTTCTCATTGAATACGCACACACGAAGAGACTTTTGAAGGGAAGAAAGCCTCGTGATCTAATGCTGTCGCTACCACAGCTTTCAGACGAACTGCATATTATATCCCTACTCTTTCTGGATGCGGCTGGTATGATTTCGTGGAGTGCCGATCTTGAAGAACATACGTCCATGGTTTTCCTGAGAATGATGCGGCTGACTTTGAAGCACGGGCTTTGCAAGTATAGTTCGTTTGCGTTTGCTACTTATGGGATGGTTCTCGCAGCACTCGGTGATCGCAATACAGGCTACGAATTTGGACGGGTGGCATTGGAGTTGAATGCTACACAGGACGGCGCCAGGGGGTGTATCTCGTCGACGACTGTTGTGGTCCAAAGTTTTCTGACCCATCTTAAGCAACCATTGTATAATAGTCTTGCTCCGATGATGGAGGGACATCAGATTGGAATGCAAACTGGTGAAATCGAATTTGCAGCCCTGTGTCTCAGTGGACATGGTGGCATTCTTGTCGCGCTGGGAACGAACCTCGAGAGTCTCGAGAAATCCTTTCTCAACTATGGTACGTTGATGCTATTTACCTCTTGTCCGATGCACATGTTTGCAAGTTCCACACTCTCACTCCTACCCCTAAAGTTGCGTTTTTTCGCGAATACGGTCAAGGGATGGCTGATGGCCTTTCGGCTCCTTGGCTTCAGTTCGCGATGAATCTACGAAATAAGGCTTTGGATCCACTGGTTTTAACTGGAGATGCAATGAACGAAGCAGAATTCGTCAGACATAGCACTGCAAACAAGCACATGGTTGCGGTTCACAACATGAATTTCGTCAGAATGGTACTCCTGTATATACTTGGTGAGCTCGAGGGAGCCGATCACGGACGACGCGTATGGGAACAAGGGAGCGGGGAGGGTTCCCACTTTCTGATGTACTTTGTTGTCCTTTTCTCTGGTTTAACATCTCTTGGTCTTGCACGGAAATATCCCAGGAAAAGACGAAAATACCTTGCTCGGGCTAACCGCCACATCAAGAAAATGGAGGCACTCTTGCGAGATGGCTGTGTCAACGCCATGTTGGTTCTTCGGTTCCTTCTAGCCGAAAGGCTTTCCTTGAAGGGAGATCTCGGTGTCGTGCGGAAAGCCTACGACGAGACTATAAACATTGCGGGTAGGACGGGATCCCGGTTGGTAAAGGCACTGGCCTTGGAGAGAGCCGGTGATTTCATGTTGGATCGTGGGGATCTTTACTTGGCATCGGATTACTTTGAGCAAGCGGTTGATGAGGTTCGTATTCGACAGTCTCGCGGAAACCGTGTTGATTCTGTGTTCTTGTGATCTATATATATATATTATTTATCTGTGTGTGAATGCTGACCCCCTAGCCTTGTTTCTCTCCGCCACGGATATACTGTAGTTTGCTGAATACGGTGCCACAGCCAAGGTGGAACAAATGGAAGAGCGAATGAACTTGTTGAAATTTGAAGGTTCTCGATCTGCCAGGTCTACAGATTTACGACCGAGAACGTCTGCGCAGCTACAGCCCAAGACCGCCCAGACTGATATCCACAAGCGAGTTATTTTCGACACGGAATCGGGAGCGGGTAGTGTCCAGCCTGGAAGGAGGACTAGTAGTGCTGCCAGTATTGAATCTGATGGCAGTACCAACTTGCGAGCTGGACGCATCAGAAGCAGCGGAGTAAGTTTCTCGAGAAAAAGTATCACGGACTCCATTGGCGAGGAAACGGAAGCGCAGTAGTCCGTGTGTCAAGTGTTTGAATCGGTACAGAAGGCAGCTAATTAGCCATGAACGATTCGAATGTTTGCCTGCTATGTAGCAAAAATCAAATTGGTAAACAGGAGGTGTTTACGCTTCAACGATGTCGTCGTGTCTCGCGGGGGTGACCAAGCCTGCGAGGTTGTGCGAGTGAGTCAGTAGGAAGCATTGAGAGCAGGATGAACAAGCAAAAAAGCAGAAATGTACCTTGTTGTTCTTGTGTTGTTGTTGTGTTGTTGTTGTGTTGTATGTGAGGAGCGTCGTCCTCATCCTCATCAAATGCTGGAATCCTGGTGTTCTTTCTATTGAAAGACGTCGGGTACCGACGATCTCCAGTGTATCGTAGCTAGTGGCGTGGTGGGTGATATAGATGGAACTCTACTGGCTATAATACAACTACAGTCTAATCTCTAGTAGTCTAGCTACAACTCTGTACAAGTCAGTCGTCGGGATCTGAGAGTAACCCGGAACTTGTTGAGCGGCTGTTTCACCAGACACGACAGGATCGAGACTTCACGGGCGTTCTGGCGCGGCGCGGCGAAAATGGGCATTATACCCACAACAAACAACAACAAACAACAATTACAAGTGACCAAGGTATAAGGAGGTATCCTCTCGATCTCCAACAGAGAAGCGTAGACTACAGTACTAGTAGACTAGTCTTTCGCAGTGCCTGGATCGGTTCGCAGCGGAAGAGTGATTCAGTCAATCAGTCAGTCCAATCAAATTCGCGCACAAAAAAGGAAACGTTTGGTTCGCTCGGCCGAACTTGCTTTGCCGCAAAGTCCCAATCGAATTGCACTCTCTCTCTCTCTCTACAGTCCAGACTAGTCCAGATAGACGCAGACATACTCAGTCTCACTAGACTAAAATTAGTACAGTATGGATCGAGCACGGGCATTTTTCTCACAAGCCACGGCGACGGCGACGGGTAGTCCGAAACGTTGCAACAGCAGTCGTTCCTCCAAGAACAACAAGAAACTGGGATTTAGTACTAGTACTAGTAGTAGAGACAGTGACAGTGAGACGGATTGTGACAGCGGCTCTCTTCTGGCGGCAGAAGCAACACGCCGTGCTCGCAGTCAAACCAGTCGCAGTCAAACCAGGGACGTTCCGACGAGCATGATACCCTCGGTGTGTCGCAAAAGTGCGCCGGCTGGTACGGTACCCGAAAGTCGCAGCCGTCGTGGTCCGACTGCGGCACTGCCCAAACCCAAAATGGGTACAACCACCCTGCGCTCTTTGGCTCGATCGTCCATTGCTTCTTCTGTGTCGTTGTCATTGCACAGCAACAGCAATACCAGCACGCCCGAAAGTAAACAGACAAGCAGTACCAACACTAACAAGAGTGCCGGCCTCTTGTCGCCCCGCAGCAAGTCACTCCGATCCTTGGGACGACGATCGAATGCATTCGCGCAGAGCAGCACCCACACTGAAACCAGTGCCAGTACCAGTACCAACCACCAAAACGGTAGTACACCCGAACGGTGTCGCAGCCAGCGCGCTGTCACGATTTCGTCGCCTGCCGTGACTGCCAAACAGCCAGCGGCGCGTCACGTTGCCCCGCTCGGGGGGTGGACCAGAAATGCGGAACCGCCAGCAACGGCAGTAACGAATCCGTCGGGTCGCAAACGGGCCCGACTGACGCCCGTGGAGGATGCCAGCCACGCGGCCGTTTCCAAACGGCGCCACCCCGCCACGACGACCCAATCCAATGCCAGTGCTTGGTCGCCCGGCACCATGGCAGCCCGCCAACAGCCGCTTCCTCCGTCCACAACGTCCACGGTCACGACGGCTCTCAATACCACGTGGGAACAGGATAATGAGGAGCAGGACGATTCGGACGACGATTCGGACTGCATTCGAGTGTGGTCTGGCACCGAGAATGCACCAGCGTCGCCGCCACGACGTGCCTCGCGCAGTCGTTCCCAAAACAAATGGACGGTCGTCACCGACCATCCAACGCCACCACCCGTGGACGCATATTTCACCGAGACTGCCGCTTCCGCTGCTGTCACTGGCGTGAAAAAAGCACCACTATCGAATACAGTGAGAAGGGAGCGGTTGGAGGCACCACTACAGCGCAAGTGCTGTTGGAAGTGTGCCGTCGATTTGGAACTGCCGGACGGCACCTTTTGTTGTTACGCGGTGCACGCCCACGCTGTCTTGAACGTGCCCGTGTGCGCCGCGTGTGCCGACGAGGTGGCTGATGCCACCGAGGATCCTTCCAACAGTTGCGCCGGTTGTGCCAAGACGGCCGACCAAGCTCAAGGCGACGAAGAAGACCTTGTCTTGTTTTGCTGTGACGCTCCCGACACTGACTGTGGCCGCGTCTTTTGCAAGGAATGTGTGGCGCAAGCGTACGGAGCAGCCAATGGTCAAGCGCGGGCGCAAGCCTTGCAAGACGACGACGACGAGACACCCTGGCTTTGTCTGGCGTGCCAACCTCCACCGACTCTGAGGCAACTGCAGTTGTCCTTGGAGAAGGGTGCGACATACAATGCCGTGCCTCGCAATCTGGATGACGTTCTGGTGGAACTGACCACTGTGGAATCTGCCAAGCAAGAATGCGAGGAAATTTCCACTCTGGAAAAGGACGAGGAGAAACGACGCGAGATTGAAGAGGAACTCTCCGGTTGCCTGTCGGGGGGCGACTTGGAAGAAGCCGTTGAAGAGGAACTGACGGAGTGGAAGCAAGTCTTGTACAAGCACGACTTGCGCTTGTCGGATACCATTGGATCTCTGCAAGACGAACTGCAAACGGTTCACAATCTGGACTTGGTGGATCTATACGAAAAGCTTGGACTCCATCATCGCCGCCCTGTTGGCTCGGAACCTGAGCGACGCCCGGATTGGGCTCTGGAAGCTGACCGGGAGCTTGACCAACGCTCAAAGCATGGTCTATGGGCCCCCGATCCATGTCACCCCAGTGTCTACAAGACGAGTATTCCAACGGATGTGGAAGATTTGGATACACCCAAAGAGGGGATTGAGTACGCCAACGCGTCGAATGAGTCTGGGTGGCACCACAATCTGACCGGGAAACCTTCCGAGGAAGATATAGAGGAAGCTTTGGAATATGAAGCGCAAGAGTTTGGTCTCGTAAAGCCGCCCGTCATTAGTGAGAATCAAGACATGGAAGAAATGTTGGCCGAGGAACGACAAGCCTCCGGGACAAGTGGCAATGGCGTTCGAGTTCGGAGAGACGCGTATCAAAGGGTGCGTCATGCTCCCCTGAACCAGCGGCGTCGAGCTGTTGTACGGCAGCCAAAGGTTGCGGCTCGTGAGCAGCAAGAGCCAGGCTTAGTGGAGCGTCCAAGAGAGATCATGGTGTCAGATTTGCCGCGCGATCCGAGTAGCCCTGACGTTTCGCAATCACCGTCTTCAGCCTTGAAGGAGTTCGCACCTTTCACAAGAATGTTGGTGTCGTCCCCTAACAGTCTGTCAGATTTGCCGCGCGATCCGAGTAGCCCTGACGTTTCGCAACCACCGTCTTCAGCCTTGAAGGAGTTCGCACCTTCAACAAGAATATTGGTGTCGTCCCCTAACAGTCCCGATGAAGGAAACATTTTTGGCAGGTCCAGTTTAGTCTTGTGCTCGGCTTCCTTGAAAGGCACCAAAACGCCCACTATTCGAACTGTTACGGTTGCCAAACCGCTCGTCAAAATCCTCAAGCCCCACCAGGTTGACGGCCTGAAATTCATTTGGCAGAATGCGTTCTCCGACTTTGCACATTGCGCATCCGGCGACCACTCAAAGGTCGGAGGCTGTATTATTGCCCATAATATGGGCCTCGGAAAGAGTCTCACGTCCATTGCGCTTTTGCACACTGTTCTCCACCATCCTTCTATGGTCTCGACGATAACGCGCCGGCCTCTGCTCAAGACAGTCCTTCTTGTTGTTCCAGTCAATACCGTTGCTAATTGGGAAAACGAATTCCGACGTTGGATTTCCGACGACTTGGATCCTTACTATATCCGATTGTCCAATTTGACGGAAGTAAAGCAGTGGGGTCGATCAGAGTCTATCCGTACGTGGAAACAAGAGGGTGGTGTCTTGCTACTCAGTGAAGGTCTCTTCAAAACACTCATGAAGGACACTACCTACAGCGAAAGTCTTCAGCCTGATATCCTTGTGCTTGACGAAGCTCACACCTGCCTGAGTAAGACGTCTAATCAGAGCTACAAGGCCCTTTCTCGTATCCGAACTCCCAGAAAAATCGCACTGACAGGCTCACCAGTGCAAAATAACCTCCTCGAGTACTTTCGAATGGTGAATTGGATCCGCCCAAATTTGTTCCATCCCATGACAGAAAGCGATTTTGACAAGACTTTTGTTTTGCCGATTATGAATGGAATGGCCTCGGATGCGCCGTTGGCGGCAGTGTACAATTCAATGGTCCAGTCAAACCTGCTCAATGAGAGGCTCATGCCTCATGTCCAGAGAAAGGACGCCTCCGAGCTGATGAAGGAACTTCCTCCAATGCAGCAAGTAGTGTTGCATGTCCGTCAGAGCAGGATGCAGTGCAGTCTCTTCAGATACTACCAACGTCTACAGAAAAGCGACAGCATCCACAAGAACTTTTTGAAGATGTACACAACGCTTCGACCGATCACAAATCACCCGGGCACTCTTTTCCTCTCGTCTTCTGACAAAACGCCCAAAGCGGACGGACCAACGAACAGCTCCGATAGAGATTCTGGAGATGAATGGTGGATGGGTCTCTTCAAGAAAATAAATCCCGAGACGCTGAAAGAGCTGGAGAATGGCTCCAAGGTAAGCAAAAGTCTCTATGATGCAGCACTTTGAGCGAAGGAGTATGATGCTGAAATTTTGATTGCATTTGTTCTAACACTGATCCTCTTATATTTAATCTGTCAAAGATCATTTTGCTTTTGAATATTTTGGTTTTGTCGGAACAAATTGGAGATAAGGTGCTAGTATTTTCACAGTGTTTGAAGACGCTGAACTTTATCGAAGAGGTCCTCGGCTATGATGACTGGTCGCAACATGCTTCATCGCTGAAATTGGCCTTTCCAGGAAAGAAGATGGGTTCATGGGAAAAGGGCCGAGACTACTTGAGGATCGATGGAGATGTCGGCGGAGGCGAACGTGGTGGTCTTATCGACCAGTTCAACAACTCCAAGAAGAAAGCTAGCAAGGTGAAAGCCCTCTTGATTTCAAGCAAAGCTGGCGGTATGGGAATCAACCTCCCTGTAAGTGCACACAGTACCTGGGCATTGCAAATTGAACTAGACTAGTAAATACACACACAGAGCGCTCACCCATTTTACTTTGTCCGTTCTTTCAATAGACTGCGAATCGTGTCGTTTTATTTGACAGTCATTTCAACCCCACTGTCATGACACAGGCTGTGTACGTTGACCCTAACGACGATTCAATGATGGAAGTAGCCTTATTACTATATTTACTCACCCATTTTCTGCTCTTTGACCTGCCTCGCAAAGCTTCCGCGCCTATCGCTACGGCCAAGCCAAGGAGGTCTTCGTCTATCGTCTTCTGACAGAAGGTTCTATTGAAGAGAAGGTCTATTCTCATTCGGTGAACAAAACTGGTGTCGCTCTCCGAGTTATCGACAAGAAGAGCATCACTCGGAGCTTTACTGAACAAGAGTTGCAATCGATGCAAGAGAGCTACAACTGGGTCCAGTGCGACAAGTGCGAGAAGTGGCGAATGCTCGCCTTTGACGTCACTGAAGAGGAACTTCAGGACACGTGGTTCTGTAGCATGAACGCAACAGACCGCACCAACAACACTTGTGACGCACCAGAACGCAATCAGATCTGGTACGAGAAGCAACTCTCCAACGCATACTCTGGCAACAACGAAAGCCCGATCAAGTGCATGGCGCGCGAATTCACCGACGCTCCACCGTCACACGGATCGAAACAGAAACTTGTAGCCAACGACAAAGTGTTGGAACATCTTCTGAAGGTCACCGAACGCGAGAAGAAGACAACGGTCGTCAGCCGATTCTACTTCCATGAGGCACTTCTCGAAAGCAAGGATAACTCAGCCGAGGAGATGGAAACAGCCCGCGAAGCCATGGAGGCCGAAGGCAAGACCTTGAACTCTCCAATCCCAGCAGCGACCATGGAGGCCGAAGGCAAGACTTTGAACTCTTCAGTCCCAGCAGCGACGGTCGTGGTCAACGCTCACCCGACCAAGTCAACAACGACAGCTCCGACTGCAAACTCTTCAGTCCCAGCAGCGACGGTCGTGGTCAACGCTCACCCGACCAAGTCAACAACGACAGCTCCGACTGCAAACTTTTCAGTCCCGGCAGCGACGGTCGTGGCCAGCGCTCACCCGACCAAGTCAACAACGACAGCTCCGACTGCAAACTCTCCAGCATCAGCTGCGGTCAACGCCCACCCGACCAAGTCCACAACGACATCTCCGACTACAAACTCTCCAGCATCAGCTGCGGTCGACGCCCACCCGGCCAAGCTGAAAGCGACAGCTTTAAAGTCTCCCGTCTCGATCCGCCCGAAAGGATCACTGGAAACATCCAAGCGATCGCCGCTTTCAAAACATGACGGTACTTCAGACTCTCCTTCAAAACTCACCCCCAGCTCCCTTCGTCAACATTCTAACCACGGCAGCAAAATCGGGTTGACCAAGCTTGGAGCGTCGCGGCCGGACCCTGTAGAGACTTTGAAGCAAGCCGCGACGACCCAGTCGAAACGAGCGCACAATTCTCCAACCAAGCACGTCGGGAGCACTCCATCGAAGCGCAAGAAGAGACTGCGGCCGGAAAAGAATACGAGTCCAGCAACCAGCAAGAATGGCTCATCGCTAAAGAGGAAGGGAGGACCGAAGGGAGGAAAATCGCTAGCGTCGTCCACTGCTGAAGTCACCGCAACGGACAACGTGACGCCTTCGAGAAAGAGAGGTACCCGAAGCAGTCCTTCGAGAGGATCTGGCGCCACGCAAAGGTACCGTCAACGAACAATCGAAAGTAGCCTCAATACGGTGAAGGAGAAAGACGCCCCGAGTGGAGATTCAAAGAAGACCGGATCTTCTTTTCGATCTCGAGTCAAGCATGCCCCGAGAAGTTCCCCAGCAGCGTCTGCAGTTGTACAAGAGTCTCCACGCCTCAAGAAAGCTGACAAGCAGAAGGAATCTAAGGCAAAGGCCCAACTTCCGTCCAAGGCCAAGACGCCCTCAAAGGGAGAGGTCGTCGATCTAACTCTTTCGGATGACGAGTAGATAAGAAGCCCCTTTGCATGTACGAATGAAATTGGCTTGTCCACCAGTTAGTCTAGCGAGTATTTACCCGGAGTACAAGGAGGTAGGGCCGGGACGAAATCAAAGATTACAGTACCCCTCATGTATTATCCGCATTGCTCCAGTCCTACATGTAGATGGCACTAGCTATAGTAGAGACCAGTGCCTTACCCGCCCCAGGATTGATACCAGAGATTGTCCCGCTGTGCTGCCCCAGAGACGAAGGGGTAAAGCGAAGGCCCTTATGTAGCTTCCTCACAATTACTGTTACTGTACAACGTACAGTAGTTCTGTATGTAGTTGCTTCGTCATCATCATCATCATCATCATTGTCGGGAATCCGAGTGGAGTCCCGGGAAAGAGTCACGTTTGTTACAACGTTGATGAAACGGCTCCACGATATGCAGCAGTTTCATTCGCATTGGACTCGTTGAGTGATGGAGTATCCTCGGTCCAGATCACTCCTTCCTCCACAATT
>Ga0307981_1003328_pt1 | contig 12108 bp, 9 predicted proteins | sample OrgLakmetagen987_FD_201849 | JGI IMG/M metagenome (GOLD analysis project Ga0307981, IMG submission 201849) | Saline water microbial communities from Organic Lake, Antarctica - #987 | ecosystem: Environmental > Aquatic > Non-marine Saline and Alkaline > Saline | place: Antarctica: Organic Lake... | reverse complement strand
AATGCTTGTTGAATGACTCAGGACCTGAAGCCGCCATTTGCCGAAAGGTTTCAATCATGCCCGATACCGTGCCCAATAAACCCAGTAAAGGCGCAACGCTTGCCGTTACTGTAATAACCGTTAAACCTTTGTTAAGCCTGTACTTTAGAGATTGAAGTTGACCAAATAAGGCTTCTTCCTGCTGCTCTTTATCAGGTGTATTTTTTATTGCTGCGACAAGAGCCTGTTCAGTTGTGCTTAAATCTTCAAGGTTATGATTATTTGCAGTGCGTGAGTAAGCTAATTTGGGAAGTCTAAATAAAGTGAAGGCTTTAAATACTACCATCGAAATTGACGCTAATGCGGCGAGTAAAATGACCAGTGCCCATACACCGCCGCGCTTTACGTAATCGACAGTTGACGTTTTTGTTTGCGCGCTTAGCTCAGCTTTACCAAGCGTTGGATCGAAGCTGATAAGACCCTGACCTTGTGTCATCAGCTGTGAAATTTGGTCCGTTGCTGCACTACTAAATACTTGCGTAATTTCAAGATACTCTTGGTTGATTTGCGCTAGCCCTGCTTGCGTTTCAGCGTTTGGTGCTGTGTCAGCAAAAATCAGCGTAATCGGGCCCAAAGTCAGAGTCTGTTGAGTTTGTATGCTGCCGTCTGGAAAAAGCACGTCTTTTGCTTGCCAGTTGGGCGCAATATACGTTTGCTGCTGCTGACTATCTGCCAGAATTTTATCGAGTTTTTGCGTTAGACTGAGCTCACGCGCGCGCGTGAATGACAGTCCTGATTGCTGTAAATAGCGGTCGATTAAATTGACTTGATAGCTTTGTTGCTCTTGCCATTGTGCAAGTCGTTTCTGAATAGTCGCTAAGCTAATGGTCCTCTCATCTGCTGCCCTGCGCGCCACAGTTGTTAGCGCTCGAGCCTCATTTACCTGCTCTTCAAGGGTATTTAATCGCTTAAATAAGACTAACTGTTGGCGCAGTATTCTATCTTCAGTGCTATTGAGTTGCTGTGTGGCAGTATCAATTTTATTTAACAAAAACTGCTCTGGGCCAAATGCCTTTTGCGCAGAGGCTGTTTGGCCATGCGCAAATTGTGTAAACGCCATAAGGGAAGCACATATAAGCAGCAAAAAACCGGTAAAGCGTCTATAACTTAGCTTTTTCTTCATAGTTTAGCCTGCTGCCGCCTTGTAGCTTGAGTTTCACTTACTTTAAGAGGTAATTGTGGAGATAAACTGACAGGCAATTGTACGTAATCAGGCAATTGCTTATTGTTGTAAATAGCGATTGCTTGCTTAATATCAGCACTACGTAAACTATTATCTATCCGCCATAGCCACTGGCCTTGCTGCGCATTCCCATAGCCAGTTTTGCTGCCATCTTCACTTACAAACCACGCATAGCTGCTGCCCAAATAAAGCTGTGTAACGGCCAGCTTTTGTTGCTTGGCCAGCGACGCTGGGTTTCCTTCATTCGCGGTGACAAGAATGGTTGATTTATTCAATGTAACGCGTTGATTAAATTCATTGAGGCTGCTCAACCGTTGTAAAATTTCTTTCAAATCGGCAGTATTGTCGATTTGGGTGCTAGGTGCTTGTGCATTTCTGTTAAGGCGGCTGTATTCAATATCTTGCCAAACAACGGCAACCGGCGGGGGCAGTTGCTCACTCAGCTTAACTAGAACCTGCTCTATTTTACTAAGAACGGGGGTTAAACGCATTTGGCTTTGTTCAAGTTCGTTTTGTTCGGCGAGCAAAGACTCACGCTCATCTTGCACCCCATCCCCCTCGCTTTGGCTTTCTGTAATGACCATGTTGAGTTGCGCTAACTCTGCTTCAAGCAACTGTATACGCTGGGACAATAAAGGCTGATTAACTATCCACTGTCTGTTTAGCTGCCTAGATTGTTGCTCAATAGACAGCCATTGTTCGCTCAGTTTGTCTAAGGTTTCTGGGGTCTGAGCTCTTAGTACTAATGGCACAGTCATGCTGGCCCAACATACAATAAATAAAATAAACTGACATTGTTTAGTGCTGCTCTGCAGTTTTGTGGTGGTGGCGAATATTTTCTTTTGCATACCTTCCTAGGTTTGTAATTAGATGTTTACAATCAAATACCTATAAATACGAATGATTATCATTAATGTTATTGACTCGAATGACCATGCTGTTATTATTAATACGAACGATTACCATTACTATTCAAAACACTGTATAGGAAGCTCATGCACAAGGCAACACACAAAAAACTCAATCCGATTTCCCTGGGACTATTAGCCCTCTTTGGCTGCTTAACCACAGCATCTACTTACGCTAGCGCAGAGGTATTGACTCAATCTACTAGCTCATCATCAACAAACGACATTCAAGAGCTCGAAGTCACCAAGGTCGAAGACAGCACGCAGACTGCTGATTTAAATACGTTATTGCCCATAGAGATCAGAACAAGCCGACGCTCTGATTTAAGTGAAGCGCTGAGTTTCCTGCCCTCAGTTAGGGTGGATAATACGGCGAGTTCGAGTAATCGACAAGGAGACATAAGACCTGCAGAATTTTCTATCAGGGGCGCTGCGCCGTATCAAAATAACATTCAGTTAGATAATGCCAGTATTGATAGTCTGTTAGACCCAGCCCAAAAAGTACTCCCTGGACAAACGCCCAGCCGCACACAAACTGAAGGACATTCGCAGGCGGTGTTTATTGATCCGCGTTTTATCGACAGCATTGAAATTCTCGACACTAATATTTCTGCCGTCGAAGGCGGCTTTACTGGCGGTGTGGTAAAAGCAAAAACGCGCTCCTATTCAGGGCAAAACGAGTTTGGCATTAGCCACCGCATAACTAAAGATAGCTGGACCGAATTTCATATTGATGAAGACTTATTGACGGAATTTGGTGAAGGTGCTGCCCAGATAGTCACAGGAACACCCGGAGAATTCCAACCGAATTTCGACAAATCAGAAACATCTATATCAGGTGCAACACGAATAGGGAATTTCGGCGTTTTTGTCGGTTTTAGTGAAAAGAGTTCTGAAATTACCCAAAAGCGCACTACCGGTTTAGCGATCCCTGGGGATTTTGCTTATTTCTTAGAGACAGGTAACGTGTTCAAACGGGGAGACTCCGACACTTTAAATAGTAACTCGCGTTTCGCTACGGTTCATATTGATGCATTAGAAGTACCCTACGACCTATACACTACCTTGTCTTACAGTAACTATGAGCAAGAGACTTTTCTGATAAATTTCTTAAATTCAGACTACACCAGCCAAAATGAAGGTTTAGGCTTAAGCGTTAACTATGGAGATAGTTTTGACAATACGCGCGTAGAAAGCACTGTATCCATTAACATCAGCAATAATGAGCGAAGTTCGGATGTTAACAGACTAGATAACTTCACCGGTCGCAACTTTTTTACTCAACAAGCGTTTATCGGCAGCTTTGGCGATTTAAAAAGTGAGCAGCAGCGAGTCACGACTGAGGTTAACCTCGTTACTACTCTAAGTGATACCACTGCTGTTGCTTATGGCGCAGAATTGAGTCGACTGAACCTGACGCAAAATCGAGAAAACGATTTTATCGACATACAACATTTCCCCGATAGCGCCCAAAAACTAAATGGCTTACAAGGAGCCGTGCCATACGATGAGCATCACATTAACCGCGAAGTAACCTATGCCGCAGGCGATATTGATTTTATTTCGACTAACTGGGCAGCATACGCCGAGCTAACAGCAGATAACGACAGTCTATTTTACCGCGCTGGCTTTCGCGTCACTCACGATGACTTTATAGGCAACACCAATACTGCGCCGCGTTTTAGCATTGGTCGCTATTTGAATGATGACCAGTCTTTTAAAGTTACGCTGGGGGCAAATCGGTACTATGGAAAATCATTTTTGAGCTATCGCTTACGCGACGAAGAAAAAAAGTTTGTAAGCATAAGAACCCGCGAAACAGCCTTTGATCCAAACTCTCCACTGATTGCAAGCCGGGGAGCTGATGAATGGTTGGGCAGTCAACTCGACACCCCATTTGACGATGAATACAGCCTGCAATTTTTGCACTCTGATTTTGCTGGTACGTTGGGTCTTACTTTTGTGAAACGTGATGGGAAAGACCAAATTCGCACTTTTTTCAATGCTGATGACGAGACACGTTAATATCAAAACTTTGGAAAGAGCCAAACAGAGCAAGTCGATTTAACATGGCGCTCAGAGCGAGTTGACTGGGCAAGTGCTACTTGGATTATTAATGCCAGTGCCTCTTGGATGGATCAACAAACCGATGCCAGATATATTAATGGCGGTTACGGCAATTTATTCACCGATGCAAATGAACAAGTCATTTTTAAAGGCGAACAAATCGGTATTTCCGAATTGCCCGCTGCCGACTTTGCTACCCCGGTGTCAGCCGTAATAGATGTAATTACGCTGGCCTTTGATGAAGCTATGTCCATCAGTAACACATTTACCCTCACCGATGGATTTCAATATTTAAACCGAACTGGCAGTGATGAACAAACCGGATTGGATACTTATGAGGTGCAAGACCAAGGTTCTGCATTTAGTTGGGATTTGAGCTTACTTTATCGATTTAAAACCGATTTCGGGGCACCCTATATTCGTGCTGATATCATAAACGTGACCGACAGCGAAAATATCATGCGTTTTGAAGCTGGCACGCAGTTGTTTAGCCTTGGCCGCCAATACTGGATCGAAGTAGGCTACGAGTTTTAATTGTGCACCCAATGATTAAAATCGGCGCTCTGATTATTTTTTTGTTGGCTATTATATTAATCGCTATTGCGAGTAGAACACAGCTGTCGATAGTTGACAGCTATCGTGGTTCACAAGACTATTGGCCAAAGCCAACAATTGATGTGGGCGTTGATTTCAAACCCCTAGGTGCGCTTCCCAAAGAAGCGCGCTTTCCTGAGCACAATCCATATGCAAAAGCCAAAGAAACATTGGGCCGGCAGCTGTTTTTTGATCGACGCATGTCACAATCAGAGCAGGTGTCCTGCGCCAGTTGCCATGATCCAGACCTCGGCTGGGCCGACGGCAAGCCCAAAGCAATTGGACATAACCGCCTGCGTCACGATCTCAACACGCCCTCAATTATCAACAGCGCTTGGCTCGACAGCATATACTGGAACGGTCGCGCAGGATCGCTAGAAGCACAAATCATTGAAACGTGGCAAAATCCCGTAGAGATGGCAGCGCATTTACCCACTGCGGTTGCTCGGATTGCATCGATTGAAGGGTATGCGCCTATGTTTGAAAACGCTTTTGGAACTGAAGATGTGTCAGCGGTGCTTATTAGCAGGGCGATAGCGACTTTTATGCGCCAAGTGACGTTAACCAATACCAAGTTTGATAACTTCATGCGCGGTGAAAGAGACGCCCTAAAAAACGATGAAATTAAGGGGCTGCACTTGTTTCGGACCAAAGCGCGCTGCGCAAACTGCCATAATGGTAATTTATTGTCTGACGGCAAATTTCATCACTTAGGCTCTTCTTTTCACAATGTGGGAGAGTTTCAAGGACGCTATCGGGTGACCAAGCAGGCTGAAAATGTGGGCGCTTTTAGAACACCTGGTTTGCGCGGCATTGCTGATACCTCTCCTTATTTACACAATGGCTTAATTAAAGACATAGACACTTTACTTTTTTTATACATTAGCGGTTGGTGGCAAAATGCCGAACTAGATAACAAGGGCAATGATATTCCTACGGCAACTCTGTCTGGGCATATCAAAACCTTAGATTTAAGCGAGCAGGAGCGGATCCATTTAAAAGCTTTTTTAGGCACTCTGGAAGGTGAAGCGTATTGGGTAGAGCCGCCTCCTGAGCTGAAATGATAATGTATGCGCGTTATTACTAATCATCTCAGGTCATTAGTCACGGAGTTGGGCTGTACCATCGATTTACACTCAGCTTGTTAGATGTTGAAGAGTTATTGGCCACAAGCGCCGCAAACTCAGTGATATGTTCGTTTAAAAACGCATAAAGAAAAAGGCTTCCATGAAGTTCTTTAAAAAGTCATTCTCGTTGTCACTTTTGCGGTGTTATTTCTTTATTCTAAAGTCGTATTCGCAATAGGTTCCATTGCAGTGATTATTGTTGCATTTATGGCTGCTTTATTCGGGACTGGATTTGCTTATTTTTCAACAATATATGCTGCGCCCGCCATCGATAGCGATAGCGATTTTTCGATAACTGTGCATGGACAGTCACCATTATTCGATACATTATGTTTACACAGGTAACTCAATTTGTTACGACAATTTTCAAAACGGTGATTTGGTATGAAGAAATCAGTACTTCTTATTTGTTTATCTATTATTTCCATAATTATAGGAATTTTGATTTATGGAAATATTTTTTCTACGAACGAAGGTGGGTTCTCTCAACTAAAACTAATAAAAACAGATAGACTACTAATGGATAACATAAAATCTGAAAGTCAGGTCGCAAACGAAAAAACGGCAGGAACTAAGATGCCGATTAAGAGCGAAAACTATTCATTTCTAACGTCGCATCGAGACCGTTTGGAGGCCAAATATCGAGGATATAGCGGTTTTGGAGGTCCAAACAATCCATATGCAAATGAAACAAATAAAGAGTTTTTATTTTCAATGGCGCGCCAAGGTGATTTTGATGCACAAGAGATGCTTATTGCTCGCCTCAGTCCGTCCATGGACGCGTATTTGAAACATGCACAATCCAACACCCCAGACAATAATATGCTACAGCTCGTTGATAGTTTCACTGAATTTTATGGAATTGACCAAGCATTAAAATATAAAGAGTATGTGGAGGCGATAATGATCGCGGCCGCTTATGGCAGAACCCAATTTTTAAACGGTATAAGTTCAGCTGTACTTCTGCTAGAAAACGCGGATGACATTCCCTCCAGCGACGCTGTAATTTATGCAGGCGTATTGGATGATGATGTAGTGTCAATGAGTACTTTAGAACTCATTATTTCTGCTTCACAAAAAGAATTTCCTGCCAAAGACAAGCGTGCCGGCGAAAAACTCTATTAAGCTATTTTAGATAAACGCAAAGAACTCGGTATTAGCTCTGATGTCATAACATCTGAAAAGCACTTACAGTGGTGGGGAGAGGATCAAGTTTGCAAACATAACCCGAAAATATATATGTCAGATCCAAAATGCGACCCTTTGCAATAACATGAGATTAAAAAGCAAGCTTGATAAAAAATAGATGGCCATGGTTAGCTATAAGTTTAGAGAAGAAAAAGCAGCTATCGACATAAGGCGGTTGTAAGATATTTTGCACTGATCATTGAGTGATAAATCCAGTAAACAACCCGAGTGCTATTAGCAAACATACAGCTATCATAATATAAGAAAACCATTTACCAACGCCCATTTTTGAAAGTGCACTGCTCCACACTTTTCGTTTTGAAAAGATTTTTCTATTGCTTATTCGAGCGGTTTTCATTGCGAACATATAGGTGCCGCTTACCGCTAACGTACTCAATAGAATGCCAAACACGAAGTATAATATCCTACTTGGTAAACCAGCAAAAGTACCGAAATGTAGTGGATCAACAGCCTCTGTTATTCGTGCGACTGCATTTAGTTGCTCACCTCTAAATTTGGTTAAAAACTCGCCTGTCATAGGGTCAAATGATATTAAATTGGCTCTGTCCCTAACCAAAATTGCACTGGATTGTCCCTGAACGATCATTGGGGAATTTTTTCTCGAAGGGAATCGTACGGTTTTGATGTCTAGGTCTGGGAATTCAATATCAACCTTTTTCATTGCCTTTAAGAAAACCTCCGGTGATGGCATCACACGGTTATCTTTCGCTTGCTGAGACACTACCTGGCCTCTATCTGGATAGCTCGCTCTAACACCCAAAACCTCCAGCAGATACCAAACCCCCGTAACACTAACAATCAGAATAAACCAAATATTCCATGCCCCTAACAACCGATGAATATCGCTCCAAAACAGCTTTCTGTGTTGTTTTCTAGGCCAACGGAGAAACCCCTTCCACCAGTGTCGATACACCACAAAACTAGTAATAAGCGAAGTCAATAAAAGAAATGCACAGATACTAATAATGGGCACGCCATACTTTACAGGTAACATCAGATGACGGTGGGTCATTCTGAAGAACACTTGCCAATTGTACCAACGGCCCTCGCCCAAGTACTCTCCAGTTGTTGGATGAAAAAACATTCTGTATCGGTCTTTATCTGCATCATATGCGATTACTTCAGCTGCAAACCAATCTTCCGTTGGTCGTCTAATGCCTGAGAAATATGGTGATTGGGATTGTTGCATGGCACTTATATATACGGCTTGCCAATTCATGTTAGTCACTGAATTTGGTACAACACGCATCGCTTTATTTGTAACCCAATCTATTTCGTGTGACACCGTTGCAAGGGTACCGGTAATCAACACAAAACATAGCAATATTGAGAGCTGAACACCGACCCAACTGTGAACGCTAAACCATTTTGCTCTATTCAAAAGACGGCCCTGTATTTATGCGAATGATAATGATTATTATTATTATTTGCAATAATAAATTATCTACACTAATATTTCCACAATAAATTAACTTGTTCACACTTAATATAAAGAAAACGGACCATTTCATGAATAAAAACAAAATTTCCCTCGCGCTTTTAGCTTTAGGGTTCAGCGGCAATGTTGCAGCACAGCAAAGCGAGGAACAGCAGATTGAGGTGATAGAAGTCAAGGGACGCGCAACGCAGTTCTATTTCTTCCAAGAGTCTGCAATGGCAACAAAAACCCTAACAGATTACATGGACCTGCCTCAATCATTACAGGTGTTAACCCAAGTACTGCTTGAAGACCAAGCTGCTCGTCAAACCAGTGACGTTTACCGCTCTATTTCGGGCATGACACAATTTTCTTATTCCGGTGTAAACGCGAGAGGGTTTCGCCAAGATCAGGTTCGTTATGATGGTGTTCAAGGCGACCCATACGGCGGCTTTTCAATACCGCAGTTATTTAATATAGACAGAATTGAAGTACTGAAAGGCCCTTCAGGCATGCTTTATGGTGGCGGCCAACCAGGTGGCTTATTAAATTATGTGACCAAAAAACCTAAGTTTGAAACACAGCGGGAAGTCGCACTTTTTGCTGGAAACTACAACCTCAAAGGGATTTCTGCGGATTTCACGGGCTCGATGAATGGGAGTGATACGTTGGCATATCGTGTAGGGGGCTTCCATCAAAACGTAAAGCCTTTTAGAAATAATACTGATGAGACAAATTCCTTGCTCTCATTAGGAATGACTTGGCTGCCAAATGAACACAGTGAAGTTATATTCCAGTATGACTTTATCGATCAAGACCTCGGGGGCCACCGACTAAGGGGTGTGCCAGTAGACGATAATGGTAACTTCCTAACCGATATTAGCTATAGCCCTAATGAAAAAACGGACTTTCAACGGGTAAGAGCAGATGTATTGCAAACGATAATCAATACAGATATTAGCGAAAATTTATCCAATACCACAGTACTGCGCTACCTGACTAACGAACGGACTCAAAACTATCATGAGAACAGAGGACTATTAGAAGATGGTCGTACTATGGTAAGAGAGTTCCGCAACCAATATCGCGCAAACGATGAATATAGTGTGACCACTGATTTTGTTTACACAACATCTATAGCGGATATGCAACATACACTTCTGGTGGGTGCTGATTATTTTATAAATGATACGGAATTTTTATCTATTGCAGGCCGTGGAGCGCCATCTCTTATTCCTAGTATAGACATTATCAATCCCGTGTATGGAGCAGACTCTTCTACCTATTTAACTATTGAAAGACCTTTGAGAGAGTCAGGTAACAAACGCGCAGGCCTTTACATACAAGATCAGATAGCACTAAGTGAGCAATGGCAGGCTATTGTTGGCATGCGTTACGATCGTTTTGAAGAAGAAGACAATGCCAATAACCTTGGCTATTCTGACTCAGATGTATCGCCACGGTTTGGTGTGGTTTATAAGCCCAATGCAGATATGTCGGTCTTTGCTTCAAGAAGCAGTGGCTTTAATCCGCAATCACTTTCTTCGGTATTAGACGGTGATTTCGATGACGACGCAACCGGTAGGCTAAAGCCTGAAGAAAGTGAACAATGGGAGTTGGGGGTCAAAAATAAGTGGTTTGACGATGCAATATTAACCACACTGACATTTTATGACATCGTTAAAGACAATGTCACCGTTGGCAACCCTGACGACACCGGGATAAACGATGGCCAACCTAGTGTGTTTCAAATCGGAGAAGTAACCAGTAAAGGTATTGAGTTTGATGTAGTAGGTGATATCACCAAGAACTGGACAGGCACATTCAATTACGCATACAACGATGCAAAAATAACGGGTGGGCTGCCTAACTCGATACGTAACTCTGTTGGTGATGAGTTCGTGAATGCACCAGATCATACACTCGGACTCTGGACACGTTACGACATGCCTTCTATCGACTCTGCATTTGCCATAGGTATGGACTACGTTAGTGAACGTATCAGCTTTAGTGGTCAAACAGTTAAATCATACGTTGTGTGGGATGCTAGCTGGAGGTCAACATATAAAACAGTTGATATTCAGTTAAATATTCGTAATCTGTTTGATAAAGAATATGCGTCTAGTGGGTTTAATGAACGCAATGGCCATTTCCCTGGTGAGCCAAGAACCTTGCTGCTGCAGGTTAGTCATAACTTTTAGATAGTAGCGTCGGCATCATCTTAGGTCCTTTGTTGATGCCGACGCGCAATTCCAGTGATTTTGAGTATAAAAATGAAGACTCGTTATGATAAGTGGCTTTTGATTTTTTCCATAGTAGCCTAACTCTTGCTGATATTCTTTGGCCATATGGGTATTAGCGTCAATGTATCCGAGCTGTGGTGATGTCTTCAGCCACTAGATGCATAAATACCAATTCCTCGAGGCTGCTTTTTACTGCCACTAGACATTGTTGAATGTGATCTTGTGTTGGCTGGTTGCCTAAAGAATTGCGGGCTACCATATGCAGTTTTTGTTGAGCTTGTTTGAGTATATCTTGGCCATAACTAATTGCATTTAACTTAGCGAAACTAATAGCAAGCAACATGGCTAAATTGGTTAGCCTAGATAACAAAAATGATTGTTCATTACCCCGCAACTCTATCAATATTTCTGTCGTTTCAAATGCACAACCCAGAAACGTCATGGCTTCTTGCCATTCTTGTTTTTGCATAAGTGCCTCTCCCTGCTGCTGTGTCGCTTGCAACTGAGCTAATGCCTCTTGAGGATGAAAATAAACCCAGTCGCGATGGACCGAGCAAAGAAAAGTAAGCGCCATAACGTTTCCTTAAATTTGAGAACAGACAAAAGATAAACAAAATAGAGTGTAATTGCAAATAATTATCATTATCATTTGCAATAAGAGTTCAACAACTAAAAAAAGAGTTATACGCTAGTAAATAGTATGACAGACAAGAAAATTTAACCGCCAAACTGTTCACAATCATAGGGAAGAGAGCTATCAAATAAGCAGGATTTGAATATAAAGTTGGGTATAAATACAAAAGATGTCGTAACTTATTATTAAGCTAACTTTGCTTAATTAAAAATAAGGTTGAGCGCATGACCCTAGATACCTATGGCAAGGTGCCTGATCGAATGCCTTTATCTGACGCTCAGATTGCGATGACAGAAGCTAGACCTTTTATGAACGCCCAAATGTCCCTATCCGAATTTACGACAAAAACGTAAGACATGCAGCAGGCTCTGACCGTTTGCATGAAACAACATTTAGCGAGTGGGCTAGGAATAGCTGCAACCAGAAGTTGACAATACTATATATTTTTAGAAGAGAACGATCCTGATGTTGGATCTCGTTAAAGTAATCTAAAGAGCGTACGTCACAAATACCTTTGTTTAGTTTAATGGTCGGCCTTCTTAAAATCCCTTCTATGATTGACCAATATTTTCTTCGCCAAAAGACGTGAAAGTATATTATAAACTTAACAAAATATTCACATAAACAAACATCACTAGCAATATTTTATTGTTTAACTTATTGGCTCTTACTAACCATAACAGTGAA
>Ga0307981_1003327_pt1 | contig 12114 bp, 9 predicted proteins | sample OrgLakmetagen987_FD_201849 | JGI IMG/M metagenome (GOLD analysis project Ga0307981, IMG submission 201849) | Saline water microbial communities from Organic Lake, Antarctica - #987 | ecosystem: Environmental > Aquatic > Non-marine Saline and Alkaline > Saline | place: Antarctica: Organic Lake... | reverse complement strand
TAGTCCCGCTCTTCGTGAGAGTTGTCTCGAAAATTGCTGCGAACCGTGAGCAAATGACTAGTTTCAATTTCCAGCTAACGCTACTACCAGGTACCTGGAGGGCCGTATCTCGTAACGTACCAAACATTAGCATAATACGATGTTAACCAAGAATCTATAATACCATACTATCAGTTCCAGATGCCGCCATCGACTTTCTCTCATCCTTCCAAGCTTGGGCGCCAAAGAGTTCTCGACGAATCTCGGGAGTAATCTTGTGATGATAGTGCTTCTTCATAACTAGTCGAAGGGCCTCACGCGCTTCGTCTTGGACTTCGTTCTTGTACCGCTGGACAAACACCAAGAGCGCCTGGTGCCACAAGACGGGAAGCTCGCGACTGTCGTTAAGAAATGAGGCAAAGTGACGAACTACACTTCCAATCACTGGTGCTGGAAGGGAATACTTTTTGTTCAGGAGGGTCTTGATAAAGATGGACGAAGCACCATGGTATTCCTTTTCCATGGCCATTTTGTGAATCGCCACGGCAGAATGATGCGATGGGATCGACACACGCTGCAAGACGGAAGCCACAATTGCAGCTTCGCGGAGGGTGCAGTTTTCCTTGCAAAGGGGAAGGAGGATACCCTTGAAAAAGGCTGCCGGCTTGTACACTGCCTTCTTCAAACTCATAAAGTAGTGGTAGTTGAGCTTCTTGTTGGCCATGATATCGGCGCGAATGCTATCCAGAAGGACCAGATTGTAGAACCGCTGGGCCATCTTCGGATTCAAGTTCGATGCAAAGATACGCGTGGCGGCATACATGGCTTGGGGCGTCCATTTGTCCGGCCGCGTGAGGTAAAGAACCTCTTCCCAGTTAGAAAGACTTGGGATGACCTTGAAAGCTTTCGGAATCTTGCCCGAGGTGTAACGACTCAAGATCATGCCAATTTCAGTATAGACTTCCACCACTTTCGGTGGCAAGTCAATGCCGCCCTCTTCCTCAAGGATCTCACCACGCTTCTCTGCTTCCTTTTCTTCAATCTTTTCGAGAATAATGTCGGCCAGTGTGCGTCGTTCTTCACCCGAGTTACCCATCATTGATGCCACGAGAGCCTCGTCTTCTGCCGATAACCCTTCAGCGCCCTCGACGACGGTAACGTATCCTTGATCGTGCGTAATCATGTCAAAATCGTCACCTTCCTCGATCAAGATTGATTCCGGTTCGTATTCTTCCTCTTCTTCGTCGTCACTATCCGCCCGTTCACGACTATTGACGGCCCTCTGATTCTTCCGCCTCGAGACTTCATCTTCTGCACCCATTTCCAGCTGTTGCGCTTGACTGAGTGCGAGAATACGCTGCGACGATTTCTCGTCGAGCAAACGACTGGCATCGGTTTCGTCTTCAGTTCCCTTTTGGTTTTCACGGCGACCTTTTGGGGCCACAACCTTGTTTCGGCTGGCATCCTCCGTAATCACCTGTCCCAGTGGCTCGTGTCGAGCAGACTGGGACGCGAGAGCAGCCGCACGGATTTTCTTGTTGATCTTCGGCATGGTCGAGAGGATGTTTTGCGTTTGCCTTATTTTGTTTTTGTTCTCTCCCAGCTTTTGTTGGAGGGTGGCTCGAGGACCCAGAACCTGGCGTCCGGGTCGGGCATTGTCGCTCGTTAGAGTTAGAGTTCGACCCTATCGAACGCCAGCCGGGTAGCTCGGGAGCTCTGCAAAGGCTTCTCAATTCTCAAAACGGATCTTTCATTTATCTCACGAAAGTACGCTGAATTCAACAATGGCGACCACTATGAAAGCCGCAGTTCTAAAAAAGAATGGCAACCCCACCACCACGGACGTTCTTGCCGTCGTTGACGCCATGGAAATCCCCACACCCATCAAAGGAGAGATTCTAGTCAAGGTCAAGTCGGCGTCGATGAACCCCATTGATTACAAACTCATGCAGGGCGATTTTCCAGGCCTCAAAGAAGGCCTCGTGGGCTATGACGTGAGTGGCGTGGTCGCATCCATTGGTCCCGATACCGTTACAACATTGAAAGTTGGTGATGCGGTTTATGCTGACTCGGCCTCGACCAAGGGAGGATCCTTTGCGGAATTTGTCCGCGTCCAGGCTGTGGCGGCCAGTCTCAAGCCGAAGAATATTGACTTTCGCGAGGCGGCGGCACTTCCGTTGGCGGGATTGACGGCGCTGCAAGGATTGGTGACGCACGGAGGTCTGAAACATGGAGGTCGCGTGGCTATCTTGGGTGCTTCGGGGGGTGTTGGGAGCCTGGCCGTCCAAATGGCCAAATATTCGCTCGGTGCCTCTCATGTCTTTGCTACCGGTAGTTCCGTCGATTTCATCAAGGGTCTCGGGGCGGATACGGTCATTAATTACCGCGAAGTCAATGTTGAAGAAGCACTGGCTGGAAACGAGCTGGATGTCGTCTTTGACACGGTTGGTGGCTACGACGGCTGGTTGGCTGCCCAAGGGGGATTGAAAAAAGGTGGCGTCTTTGTAACGGTGGTTGGTGATGGCACTAGTATCCCCAAGATGATCCCCGGTATTCTTTGGCGCAAGCTCATGAGCCTGTTTGGTGGACCCACCTACGACCTGTATTTGACCGACACGACGGCGCCGGCGGTTGTCGCAGACATGGCCACGATTACGAAAATGGTCGAGTCCAAAGAAGTCAAGCCGGTCTTGGACGATCGTGTTTTTGAACTCACCACCGAGTCGGTGCATGAAATGATCAAGGCAAGCATGTCGCATCGCACCAAGGGCAAGTTGGTCCTCACTGTCACGAAATAGATGTTTAGCTATTGTTGCATCCTTCCTTGCGATTGAGCAATAGTCTAGTAAGCAGATAACAGTAATCTATCAGATACACTTCCAAAACAAGAAATGCACGAAACCATGTAATTAGGTCTATCGTACTATCTCACATGGTACTCAGAAACAAAAACTAATAACAATCAAGATAATAGTGTCTGGCTGAGTGGGTATCAAATACTGTTAAAGAGTTTCAGTTACCACTGGCTAGCAGCAGCATCAGGCTGCTCGCCCTCCCAACTGGCACCGTATCCAGCAGTAGCAGTACCAGTTTCAAAGCCAGTAGCAGCCGGGGTGGCAGCGACCAACTGAGACGGGTCGACAGGAGCCTCAGGAGCGACAGTCTCGTCAAAGGCGGGGACAGCAGCGGCGGCAGCAGATTCCTCCAACTTGGCAGCCTGTTCTTCCTCACTCTTCTTGAGCTCTTCGACGTCACGGTGGAAAAAGAGATCAACAGGGACCTCCCATTCGGTGCGGCTGATGGATCCTCTCAATCGCAAGACCTCACGGGAAAGGAGCCAGTAAAGCAAACCAATGGAGAACTTTCCCTTGTTGTTGGCCGGAATGGCAACATCAACGTACTGAAGAGGAGAGTCGGAATCGCAGAAAGCGATAACGGGAATGTTCACGTACGAAGCTTCCTTGACAGACTGGCTATCAGTACGAGGATCAGTGACAATCAAGAGACGAGGTTCCTTGAACTGCTTGGTGATCTGATTCGTAAAAGTACCGGGGGTGAAACGTCCAGCAATGGCCTGAGCCCCAGTGTAGTTGGCGAACTTGAGGACGGCACGCATACCGTAGGGACGGGCAGAGATTGCAATGACATCCTCGGGGTTCTCGATGGCGACAATCACACGGGCAGCCAAAACAAGCTTCTCCCAAGTCTTGCCAATGTTGAGAATGTGGACACCATCGTTACGACGACGCCAGATGTACTCCTGCATGGAAGAGTCAGAGTTTCTGGTACCGGTGTGGACACCGGCACTCAACATCATTTGGATGTCCTCCTCCTTGGGCTGGAGGATCGGGGGGAGACTAGCAAAGGCGGACATGGTGAATAGGTCAAACGATAGAGAGTTACTACGATAGGTGAGACGTTTCAGGGTGGGTTGCTTGAAACAAACAAACGAGGTTGGATCATCGCATCGTCGAACGTTTGGTTTGGCGCCAAGCCTTTTTAGGAAGAGCGGTAAGAGGTAAAAGGACTGACTCGCGAGTCACGTTTCTGTCGACTTTTTTCGTTGGCCTTTGTCTTTTGGTATCTTTTCTCTTTCTGTTCTTGCAAAGAGTTGACATCTTTGCGCACTTGACGCTGGTCTGCTCGCATTGATTGCTTACTCCAGACGTACTCCTGGGATTCATCATGGCATCTTTGACGGTTCGCACGTCGCGGAGCTTCCACCGCTATCATGGTCCACTTGCTCGCCCTCTTTCCAATTACCGGATCGGCGAGGCATCATGCTATCGCACGACCAGCACTCCTGGTGCTGGTGGTGCGTTACTACTGTCTACCTTTGCAAAGGATTCGGTCCAAGGTCCACACGGATCATATGCTACTGAATATGAGTTTTCCATTCGAGAACCTGAAACCTTCTGGTCCAAGGCTGCCGAGAAGTTACATTGGCATCAAAAGCCTAGAAATATTCTGGAGCAAGATCCGGATAAACCACACTTGTATCGATGGTTCTCAGACGGAGTCATCAATACGTGCTACAACTGCCTCGATGTCCACGTCCGAGACGGAAGAGGAAGTCAAGATGCACTGCTGTATGACTCGCCCGTGACAGGTCTTAAGGAACGGTATACATACCAAGAACTCTTGGACAAGGTGGCAACGTTTGCCGGTGGCTTGCAAGATATGGGTGTCGAGGCTGGCGATCGTGTGATTATCTACATGCCCATGATTCCAGAAGCAGTGATTGCTATGCTAGCCTGTGCACGTATTGGTGCGATTCATTCCGTTGTCTTTGGAGGATTTGCCCCCAAAGAGCTGGCTACTCGCATCAACGACTGTCAGCCCAAAGTGATTGTTTCGGCTTCGGTGGGAGTCGAGCCCAATCGCGTCATACCGTACAAGCCGTTACTGGACCAGGCTCTGACTTTATCAGACCACAAGGTTGAACGCTGCATCATCGTCCAACGGAGAAATGTCGAAGAATGCACACTTGGACCACTTGATGTGGATTTCGAGCAAGTCATGGCGCAAAGCCGCCCCGTCGGCGCACTGCAGCTGCCGACCAATCACCCACATTCTGTCCTTTATACCTCTGGAACAACTGGCCTCCCCAAAGGAGTCGTACGAGATAGTAGCTGGGCAGTGGCCCTCAAATACTCCATGGGCGCTTTTTATGATACCAACCCCGGCGAAGTCTTCTGGGCCGCTAGTGACATTGGCTGGATCGTCGGACACGCATACATTGTGTACGCACCTTTGCTCAATGGTTGCACAACTATTTTGTATGAGGGAAAACCAGTTGGTACACCCGATGCTGGAGCCTTTTGGCGAGTCGTCGAAGAGTACCAGGTCAAGACTCTCTTTGTCGCTCCAACTGCTTTTCGAGCGATCAAGCAAGCAGACCCACATGCCGAACTGTCGCAGAACTACGACCTGAGCTCGTTGAAGACCCTGTTTCTAGCCGGAGAGCATTCCGATCCAGACACGCTACATTACTGCGAACACACACTGAAAAAATACGGCGATGTCAAGGGTGCAGTGGACCACTGGTGGCAAACCGAGCTGGGATGGCCAGGTGTGGGGAACGCAGTTGGTCTTGGTCGCATGCCTGTTCGACACGGTGCCTGTGCTGCACCCGTTCCAGGCTACAATATCCGAGTGGTGGATGCCAACGGAAATGAGGTTGGTCCTGGCGAGCTGGGTGACATGATTATCAAAATGCCACTGCCTCCAGGAACGTTGACGACACTATTCAATAGCGACGACCGTTACGTCAAGGAGTATCTAACAAAGTACCCCGGCTTTTACGATACTGGAGACGCAGCCTTTATTGACGATGACGGTTACATTCATATCATGGGTCGGGTCGACGATATTATCAACACGGCGGGCCATCGACTGTCGACGGGTGCCATGGAAGAAATTCTGATGGACCATCCACAAGTAGCTGATTGCGCCGTTATCGCAGTCAAGGACAAGATCAAGGGTGAAGTGCCCGTCGGCTTTGTCATTACCAACAAGGGGAGTACCATGGACGAAGATCAGCTCAAGGCAGAGTTGGTACAGAGTGTCAGAGACTCGCTGGGCCCCCTCGCGAGCTTCAAGAAAGTCGGCGTGGTGCGGGCTCTCCCCAAGACGCGATCGGGCAAGATTCTGCGGAAAACCATGGCAAACATTGCCAATGGAAAAGCCTATACTATAACTCCTACAATCGAAGATCCTACCATCTTTGACTACCTTGAACATGAAATCCAAAAGTTGATCGATAGCTAGTAGCACTAGTCTAGATAGTAATTTCGTCTCGAATTGATTGTACTAGACTAGCCCTAGCTAGAGAGTATTACTTCAAATACAGCGTTGCAAATCTTTTAGTCTGTAGTAGACGACACATTCCCGGATACTTCCACGACCATGCTTTCAAAGTAGTGTCTTACCAGTGCCCAGCATTCGGGAGTTGCCAATGATTTTGCCATACTTTTTACGAACCCGATTTGCTCGGGTTCGTAAAAATGAGGATAATGCTTTTGTTTGTAAAAGACGGGAGCTGGTCCCAACCGAGGCAATTGCAAAAAATCCAAGAGTTCATATGTGGTAGCATCAAAGTTGCTCGTGTAGTTTTCGTAAAACAAGCGCATGGTGGGCAGTTGCAGATGCTCCACTACAGCCACAGCATTGTTGTGCCACTGAATGTATCTTCCAAACTCTGCGTAGCAGGGCGTTTTAAGTCTGTGTAAAAGCAAAAGCAATAATGAGAGCGAATCAAGTGTGTGGAAAGGTAATAATCCACCGTGCGGATTCAAGGAACGAGACTACTACGCACACAATTGCCACGTACAATGCTACCATTAGTCTGTCTGGAAGTTCGTATTGTTTTCGGAATTTCAAGTCGATTGCGTCAGCGTGCTGGCACCATTGTTGAAAGCCTTGCTTGTCGTTGGTAAAGTTGGAGAGCATTTCGGCGTGATGGTTTTTGCTTGATTTACGCCATTTCTTTTGTTCGTAATGTAAGCGTGCGACAATGTTATCGAACGGGCTTCGTATCAGGTGGACAGCACTTTTGGGAATAGTCGATGAGTAGGTCACTGCTCTCAGTTTACCGTCGTCTCGTCGATTTCCCAAACAGCAGGATTGTTCGAATTCTGTTTCGTTCTGAATATAGACGCTGGGACGGCAGCCCATACAAGAGCCCCCACAGTGGGTTTTAGTTATAATAAAGCTTTCTGGGAGTGTTCTATTGGGATGTCGAAAGAAGGGACCTTCAGGACTATCTGGATACACGGATATGCTGTTCTCAGAGTCTTGTTCATGCGCACCGTAGTTGGTCGCCGTCGTGGTGAGTGTCGTGTTCTGTATGAACTTGAGAGTGTAAGTGGTTCCGGAATTCGGAAACGACATGAGCCATGCCACCTTTGGAAGACTCGTATACGTCCTGTTAAAGGGTATCTGTAGTCGGCTATTGTTGTGGTAAGTCTCGTTACGATGAGGTGTAGAAGCGACGTTTTCCTTGGACTGCGCATCACGACCGTCGACGGCAGTAGTGAAAGAATACATATCAAGGTCGAGAAGAAAGTTGGATATCGTCAGAGCAATAAGGATGGAAGAAATCGTTAGCCAGGAGCAACGCCAAGAAGCTCTCCGAGAAGAGTCGTAAAAGACAACAGTGGTAGCGCCCGCCATGGTCTCTTTCATGCTCTTCAACAGTTTCTCATGTCTTTTTTTGAAATCATTTTCTGTAATCGGGATCGACGGATTTAAATATTTCCGTTGGGTTTTAATTATAGAAATCTTCCGTGACTCGAATATCGTCAATCACAGATACCGATTTTACTCTTCCCTTTGCTTTGCGATGCTTGCATTTGCTTCTTGAACGTGAAGCGTGAACGAACGTTTCACAAACGCTCCCACGACCATGGCGCTTTTGTCGCACCCAAGGCCCTACAACTCTTTCGGGTAAACAGGAACCTATCTTGTTCGGTTCAGTCTTTCTCGGTCGTAAAATGAAAGTAGAAACGCCGTTTTAGCGAGAGGTTTGGACCGCACAGGCCAATAAGATACTGACCGTGGACATATGTAGAGCTTGCGAAGCACGATGGAGATGGACCGTTTCCAAAAAGTTCTCGTTCAGGGATTACTTTGGACTATTACAGAACTTACTTTTGTGAGTTTCGAACGTTCAACACCATGATGACTTCTTCGAACACCCCCCGTCAGCACCGTTCTGCTACTAGCTGGAAGTCTTCCAAGTCCGACGTTGGTGATGATTCCAAGCACAGGAAGGCCCACAGGAATGGGCATCTCTCAATCGGTCAAGCCTTGCTCGTGTCGGCCATGTGCGCGTCATTTGCGGCTGTTCTGACCGCCTTGATCGCCGTTTATTGCTTTTCTAATAGTCTCTTTGAAATGTACTCGGACCAAATGGTAGCGTCCACCATGAGCAGCGTCGTGCAACGTACGACTCGTCTTCGTCCTGTCATGCAGATGTCCGAGGGTAAAGACGCTGTGTCCGTAGCGGTCTCTTCCGAAGAACCGCTGATACTAGCTCACACCAACGATGCTAGTATCATGTTGCCCAGTATGGTGCTACCTGCCAAGCAAGACGACGGGATCCGTCCCAACCTTGCGTGGCTCATGTCGTTTCCGAACAGGTATGTGCTTTCGTTTCGTGTTGGGGCCCACGCGGTGTTAGCAACGACTGTCTCCATCCCTCTCACACCTACATCACTCCCTTTCTTCGTTTTCTTAGTGGCACTTCCTTTACCATTCACATGACACGCGAGGCCACAAACTGCACGACCGCGACCAACTATGCACTCGAAGGCGACATTACAGACAAGCCTAGTGTTCCAGCTATTCAAGGTCCCGTTGGCGACCAGGGGCCGTGGCTGGAGCTGATTCCCGATCGCTTTACCACTGTCCCGGAGACCATTCTCACAAAAACTCACTGCAAAGGCTTTTGTAATGGCAAATCGTGTGGACCCGATAAGACGATCCATACCGTGCGTTCGTTCATGATTGGCTGCTTGAGTGGAACCCGTGCTATTGAAATGGAGGATGGATCGTTGGAAAAGGTTCATGTGACGTACAAGCCCGAACGAGTCAAGAAGGCCATTCATATCTTTAGGCATCCGTTTGACAATCAAGGTACGTGCCAGTCCTTGGTGCTGGAGACGACCCATTATTGATCCATTGCCCTGACTTGAATTCTTTTTCTTTTCTACAGTCGCTCGCTTTCACTTGGAGTTTAATGTACAAACAATGCGAGGCAATGCCAAGTTTACGCAGCTCTTTCCCAAGAACTCCACGGGCTTTCATCGCTGGTGCGCGGCCGACGATATGAATCGCGACTTGATCAAGTCGCGCTTTGTTGACCACCGTCTGCGCGAGTCCATGCAGTCCGTACCATGCTTTAACGATTTCTTTCGCTACACGCAGTGGCATAATTTGGCCTTTGCCGTTTCCCACGAAATGGCCCTACCCACCATGATTTTGCATTACCACGAGTACTCGGACGACTTTGAGAATACCCGCGACCGTATCTTGGATTTCTTGGACTTGACACGCGTGGGTGAAGGAATTGAGTTTCATTCCGGCAAGGAGTATCGTGACTATTACACGCTCGAGCAAAAGGTGGCAATCAAATCCTTTTTACAAGAATTTGCTTCCGCTGAAACGTGGGAGCAGCTCAAGGACTATGACTATGGTGCGGGACAACCAGCTCTTCCCCAAATAGAACGCGTAGCATCATAATTATATCGATATCTTAAGGTAGCCAATGAAAACGAAGCATGTGCTGCTAATTAGCTACTAGCTAGACTCTAGTAGAAGTGTAGAGCTCCAAGTAGGATCAACGGTTTGATTGCTAATAGACTAGTCTAGACTAGCTTTTAGGTTTTTAGTATTTTCCTGTATGTATGGATACCGCGGACAGACGTTGCCGTTTCGCTCGGCGGCGGGCATTTCGCTTTGTTCCTATTTCCACAATTAGATAACCTCAATCACAAAATCCTCTTGTTCGAAAAAAGACCTCTTTGACCATGAGTTCCGAAGGAAAGGAAGGGGGGCCGTCTAACAGCAAGTCGCCGGGAAAGGGTGGAAAGTCCTTGCAGTTGATGCAGCAGAGACTTCAGTCGCAACAAGCAACTGCAACGACGCAAAATCCACCAGCGCAAGCGCCCGCCCCAACGGCTCCCTCTGCTTCGCCTCCGTCCGCAAGCCCTCCTGTTGTGTCGACTTCGCCGTCTGCTGGACGTCCCAAAGGGAAGGACTTCGCTGCGATGAGCGCTAGAGCCCCACTTAGAACCGCTCCTCAAATCGCGCCTCCTCCCTCCGCTAGTCCTCCAGCAGGATCGCAGCAGTCGGCACCCGTCATGATGCAGGGCGGCCCAGGCAAACCCAAGGGCAAGGACTTTTCTGCCATGGCTAGCCGAATGGGAGCACCACCGCCAGCAGTGCAAATTACTCCGGCACAGCAGTCGGCTCAAGCTGCACGTGCTGCCCAGATGCAAGCTGCCGCTCGCGCAGCCGCTGGTCTTCCACCTCTGGAACGACCCACCGCAACGTCGGTCACGACGATTCCTCCCAACATTCTGCCGCCCAAGATTTCGAATCCGCACCAAAGAAGTGGCAGTATCGGGATCAACTATCAGCAGCAGCAACAGCAGCAACAGTCGGCACCCGCTTCTTCATCCTTTTCTTCCGAACAGCAAGCGCGCAGCATGGGAGCAGCATCTCTTCAGGCCAAAACGAATGCTCCTCCTCCGATACCGGCTCAAGCACCCAGGCCTCGCAGCACTTCGGCTGGACAGCGTCGGACTTTGCACTCCAAGACTTCAAGTGGCGGTATTGCTACTTCACCGATTCCTCCGCCCAAACCCAGGGAGCCTTCGACTATACCTACTCCGACGCCGACGGCCATGGAATCTCGCGTGGCTGGTTTGACCAGCACGGCTGTCGCCGCCCCCCACATGGCTCCCTTGGTGGGACCGCGCATACAAGATTTGCTCCAACAACTGGATCCAGCGTATACTCTAGATGCGGCTGCGGAACACCAGATTTTGCAACTCACGGATGACTTTCTCGACAAGGTGTGCAAACAAGGGCTGCGCTTGGCGCAACACCGCAACAGCAAGACGCTCGATGTGCAAGATTTGCAAATGGTGCTGGCCAAGCAGTGGAATATCATCATTCCGGGCTTGGGACCGCCTGTGGCGAAAAAGCCAAAGGTGGTGCGATCCCCGTCCATTGGGAGCAATTCGGGTGCCAAGCGCAAGCCGGAGGCTACCCCTTTGGGCGGGCACGGGCGAAAAATGGTTAAGGCGAATGCAGGTTCGGCTGTAGCTGGGGGTGAGGGTAACGCTATGTAGAGGTTTTGTAAATGATGAAACGATAAGAAATAATTATAAGCAATGGGTATTCATTCACTGGACGCATGTAGACAATGCACCAGGATCGACTACTTCTTTAGAGCGATTTGGATTCACAACTTTTACGGGGTGATTATATTTTTGTTTGTAAAAAGAATAACATTACGACGCAGAGCGACCGTGTAGCAGCATACTGCAACCACCGCCATTTTCACTCGCAAAGCGAAATAATAATGATGAAACGCTCCCAAGCGCCCAGAGATACACAAATAGTAGTTAGAAATTAGAGTTTGCCCAGAGTATGCACGCGCAGCACCCTAAAACTTGCCCTTCTTGGTGCCCTTGGTTGTCTTGTTGACGAGCGACTTGTGAATGTGCGGAATCACACCACCACCAGCAATGGTAGCCTTGATTAGGGCATCCAACTCTTCGTCACCGCGAATGGCAAGCTGCAAATGTCGCGGTGTGATACGCTTCACCTTGAGATCCTTGCAGGCGTTACCCGCCAGCTCGAGGACTTCGGCAGTAAGGTACTCCAAAATGGCTGAAGTATAGACGGCAGCAGTCGCACCAACGCGGTGTCCCTGGTGAACAGAGTTCTTGAGGAAACGGTGCACACGACCAACGGGAAACTGCAGACCAGCCTTGGACGAACGAGACTGGGGCGCCTTTTTGGATGAGGGGGCCTTGCCACCCTTGCCGCCCTTTCCTCCTTTACCACCTTTGCCTGACTGTAGCGATGGGAAATCACAATAGATACGGTTAGATAACGAAT
>Ga0307981_1003324_pt1 | contig 12127 bp, 5 predicted proteins | sample OrgLakmetagen987_FD_201849 | JGI IMG/M metagenome (GOLD analysis project Ga0307981, IMG submission 201849) | Saline water microbial communities from Organic Lake, Antarctica - #987 | ecosystem: Environmental > Aquatic > Non-marine Saline and Alkaline > Saline | place: Antarctica: Organic Lake... | reverse complement strand
GAGAACCTTGCGGTCGTAGTCGCGACCATATTTTATTTCGTCTTGTTATCCAACAAGAGTGAATCGGTCGATAGGGATCAACTTGGTACGGTTGAAAGCGGTCAGAATTGGTTACTCTATCGATTACAAGGTGTCCCGTTGGACTTTCTCTCTCTCATTTTGCTTATTGGAATTCACATTTTGGGCGCGGCGGCGGACGTACTAGACAAAGCGTTCCTCGTGTCGATTGAAAGAGACTGGGTGGTAGTTTTGAGTCAAGCCGCTGCAGATGCTTTGAGCACCGAGAAAGCTGATGATTCGGAGTCTACTTTCAGCTCCTGGCTTTCCCAGACGAACATTGCCATGCGACAAATTGATCTTGGTTGTAAAGTTGCTGCACCATCCATAGCGGGCTTGGTAATTCCCCTATTTACTGGTGGGCAGTCGAATCCAACTGGAGTTCAACTACGGTGGGCTTGTCTCTTGGTTGGGACTCTGAATGTTACCGCTCTTGTAGTAGAATATATTTGCACAAGACAAGTGTACGACATGATCCCATCTCTAGCGCTAAAACATCCACCGAGTGATGACAGAGATCACGACGACGAAGACAATCCTGGACCCCAGCTTGTGAAGAATAACTACACTACCAACTGTGGAATATTTCAGTTGCCACACGGACTTCGAATCTACATGGATCAGTCAGTATCATTCGCTGGGATCGCCCTTGCAATGCTATACTTGAACTCATTGACGCTTGGCAATGGCATCATGACAACCTATCTTCTTTTCAAAGAAATGAAAGTAGAATTGATCGGAATATCTCGAGGGATAGCTTCTGTGATCGGTCTACTGGGTACAGTCGTCTACCACCTCTCCGCCAAAAGAATGAGTCTCGAAGCTACTGGCATGTGGAGTATTATATATGAATTTGGTTGCCTAGCGTTAAGCTTCGCTTCCCTCTACGTGGACAGCAACGCATTGGCAATATACATGCTCATCGTTGGTGTCTGCTTAAGCCGAATCGGACTATGGGTCTTTGACATTGCAGTAACCCAGCTGCAACAAGAGCGCATTCCTGCGGATGTTCGTGGAGTCGTCGGTGGTGTTCAACAGTCGCTCAACGCCTTTTTTGGTCTCCTTTGCTTCTCTCTTGGTGTTGTCTTCCCCCGCACGCAAGACTTTCATGTTTTCGTTTTCGCTGCCTTTGGGAGTGTGGGCGTTGCGGTATGCTTCTACGCTTTTGGTTTTTACTACCCAAAGCGATACGCTTGAACTAGCTTGTGCCTTGAAGTCTAGAATAACTCGATTTATTTTGCGTTTTGTACAACTTACAACTTTGTTCAAATCTTATCAGTGTAATGGCAGCGGCTGTCCATTGAGAGTGGGAGACGAGTGCTTCGCATCAGCCTTTCGAAACGTCTCGGCTCACTCTGTATGACTCCGAGTAGAACGATATCGAGCGATACACTAGGTGAAAGGACGCAGCACAGGCAACGAGTAGGTCAATCCAACTGGTATGCTGAACGGACCATCCGTAGGTGTGGTCCAAGGCGTACACCAGGATTCCCTCCAATACCAGGCAGAGCAGACCGCAAAAGAACTCGTTCAACAAACGCTGCATCTTGATTTGGTAGCCAACATTGGGAAGATGGGAGTCGACAGTCATGCGGATAGAAATCTGGACGAATGCAATGTTCAGAGTCAAGAGGGCTCGTTGGAAGTACAGTGAAGCGTCCAACCAAAGGATAGAGATTGCCACCGTGTTGAGTAACACCAGCAGAGGCATGATGTTCTTGTCGTAGTATCCCGAATCCCTTTGCACCGAGAGCTTGACTTCCAGGCACTGCTCTCCATTCTCCGTTTGACTGGCTGCCACTGTTCCGTGTGGCAATGGTACCAGCTCAAACTCCAATCCCTTTTCCTTGTCGTGATGAAAATCGGGAATATTTACTTGATCGACCACCAACCCGTGAGGTATCCGCGTCGATCCTTGGCTGTCCTCTTCGGTCGCCAATGCCAGCTTCCAAAGGTTGCGATCCCATCGAGAACCCCGACCTCGGTGCGCCAGAATTCCCAGTTTGAGATAGAGGTTGTGCTTGTCGTGGGGAAAGCGATCGACGCGCATGTTTTCTTGAATCAGAGTGGCCCGGTACATGCAACTCCATCGCATGAGGCGAGTATCCTCGCGAAGCATGGAAACTTCGGGACTACCGACAATATCAAAACTAACCACATTGAGTATAGACACGGGTGGAACATCTATTGCTTTCATGGGAACATCCTTTATTTCCTTTTGGAAGGCTTGTTGTCGACCATGCATGGTCCAGGTAGTGCGCTGGGTCCGCGTGGAACAGGCACCGACGCTGGCAGTATCCGCTGTGGGTAGCGGTAGGTCGAATTCGTCGTTTTCAAGGGGATCGTTCCAAAACATGGTGATTCGAAACGTCATGGGAACTCGACCCTGCACCACATCAACTTTACCAATGTACCAGACGACGATTTGGAATCGAATGGTCTGGTCATCTAGGCCCAGCGCAGACGATTGTCGGCCATCAGGAAGACCGTAATGTTCGAGAATGGACGGAATGCTCGTAGATCGCTGACCCATGGAGTTATACATTGATGAGCTGGATCGTTTCAAGAGGGGTGCGCCTTCGGAGTTCGTTGCGCTGTTGGCACTGCCGCTCCTGGGAAGGCTTTCTCCGCCATCGAAACGGTTGAGGTCTCTGTGTTTACTCAGATTTCGTTCCAGGATTATTGTCGGCCCATAAGCGCCTTGATCTTGCATCATCTTGGTGTCACTTCAGGTATACCTCGGGGGGTGACTTTTGCCATTGTATGTGAGCAAAGTGAGAGGTTTGAAAGAGCGAAACGCCGGAAGCAAAGAGAAAGAATGGTTAGAAGTTTGAATTTTTCCGTTTCGTTGGAAATGTCGATTTCTCTGTAAGTAAAAAATGGCGGGAAATCCATGCTCCTGATTCTCCTGAAAAGCGCACTAACGGTACTTCTCCCATGCTCCTCGACATCACCATTCGTCTCTTCTCTTTGACGATGTCACCATGGCGCGTCCCCAGGGCCCCCGAAAAGAATTGTTAATCTATTCTCTACTAAAAAGTCGCCCGACTTGAGAGTTATGATTCAACTACAAGTTACACGCAACTCTGTGGCGAAGCAGAGCATTCACGAATATGCACACAAGTGCCGCGCGAAGGACGCTGGGACGATTGTTTGTCCCTTCCTACAGTAGGGAGACTTCCAACTTGCAGCGCGTGCAAGTTAGACGATGAAGCTGCCATTTGCAAGTAGGTGGTCCAGATCAAGACCTGCAAAAACTTGTAGCATCTGACAGCGTCGTTGCTGGTTCTCACATACGAAACGACGGCTCCCTCCGGAAGACCTGTCACCTTCACTTAACGAACCGCCTCGTTCCGAGATTCCAAAGACGCGTCCACGAGATATCAAGCCCCATTGCCTTCGACGTGTCTTCGAGCATGATTGTAGAGCCGGACAAGATATAGGGGTATGGAACCACCATTGCCTTCCTGGCCTTGGTTACGAAACGAGGAGCGAATCGCGTATCTTTTGTGGATTACTGCTGACGACCGTTGCGCACACTGCCTTTTCTTCTTCGACAAGATGTGCCGAAATAAGGTTTTCATGCATGAACTTCTTTGGTTCGAGCAAATACCTCGAACACTCGGTACAGTACTCATCCTCCTTTTTGTGATCTACGGACTCTTCGCCTCCCAGCGACGCTGCTTTCCTTCCGTATCGCATTCTACTCGACTAGTCTACTGCAGAGATTGGCTTTGTTATGAATTGCACGAATAATGCTGCCCTCTCGATCGAGAGGCAGCATTCACAAATAAACAAGTGCAGCAAAGGACACTAGGAAGCCTCTCTCGAAGAGGCAGTTTAAACTTGCGCAAGCTAGACGATCAAGTTGCCATCGGCAAGCAGCTGGTCTAGATCAAGACCAGTAACACCTTGCAGGACAACCGTTTCGATAAAGCTCACGCCACCGACCACGCCGTTACTGTCAACGCGAACGATGGTGTCGTTACCGTCCTCCAGGAGCTGCAGGAATTCAGAAATATCCGACAACTGCTGATCAAAGCCAACGAAGTCAAAGTCGAGCTGGTCGCCACCGACGCCGACTGTAAAATCGGTAATGGTGTCGACCCCAAGTCCAATGTCGTCGCTGTTCCAGGCGAAGGTGTCAGATCCTCCTCCGCCAGTCAAGCTATTAAAGCCACTGAGACCTTGGATACGATCGATTCCACCACCACCATCAATGGTGCTGTTACCTTCCGCAAGTCCCGTCAAGCTATCGTTACCGTCGCGACCAGTCAATGTGTTTCCGCTCGCCAAAATGCCGGCGTTGGTGGGGCGTGTAACTGTCAAGCGGAAAAAGTCGGTTATCGGAGTTTCCAAGATATCGGCTCCATCCTTGGTGATTCCGCTGATGGTAATATCTGTTGTACCTGCTGTAGTCAAAGGACCGCTTACCATCTGGAGGGCGTTGGTTTGGTCTTGAGTTCCGGAAAAGACCCTCTGGCCCTCGCCATTATCGGTGAGCGACCCACCGAGGCCTGCCACGAGATTGACTCCCGTCGGCACCGAGCCAAACGTCAAGGTTAAAATCTCTTGAGTTAGTTCTCCGGGTAGTGTACCCCGCGTGTCAGTCATGCGGATATTGAGGTCGAGTAACACGATACCTGTCTCGTTCAGCTTCAGATCTTTGGCCACGATGAGAAAATCGTCGGCAACAGGAGTAACCTCGACTGTAAAGTCGAGACTAGACTGCGCCTCGTCACCATTGGTCATCTCCAAGGCAATGCCCGTAAACGTGAGTGTCATGGTTCCGGCATACTGCTCCGGTGGTGTGATCTCGAGCGTTGCCAGAGCATCGATCGGGATACTCCAGCTTCCGTCGCCATTGTTGGATCCAGCGTTAAACAAGGTGTCTTCCGGCACGTTACTGATCACGACCGAGAGCGCTTCAATGCCGTTAGCGGACTCAGTGTCGGCAAGAGTGGCGGACAGGTTAGGGATCAGGATACTTGTATCTTCATCACCAGTTACGGCAGACGACGGTACAGTAATGATCGGTGGATCAGCAACAGCTTCGATCTCCAAGATGAAGGAAGAAGTTTTGAGCTTGATGTTGTCGCCATCGTTGTCGTCAAGCAGCTCAATACTGGAACCTGCAACATATAAAGTAATCTTCCCGTGCCAGTTGGTGGGTGGTTGTAGCGGCACCGCTCCGAGCTCCTGAGCAGGAACACGGGTGTACCCAACCAAGTTGAAGCCGTCAATCACTGCGTCGTCATCTCCACTTGAAACGACATCAAAATCACCGACGAATGTGGCGTTGATAGTATCCACCATGATGTAGCCAAACCCTTGGATAGTCTCACTGCCGTCAACGTCCAGTTCCGTGAGTGAAATGCTCAGCGAAACTCTTTCGTCTTCCCTGCTTGTCTTTGGTGTCAACGAGATACCAACTCCATCAGCAACTGGATCGATTAGCAGACTCGCTGTCTTTTTACCGCTGCTTCGGGATAACCTGTAGGCGCTCGTTGCAATGGCTTCGACTGTGAGATTCAAATTACCAGCAAAGTCCTTGGGCGGCGTGATTTGTACAAGACCTGCAGCTACCTCGGAAGCTCTAGCAACAAACTTGCCAGTGACTGTGTTCAAGATGACACCCTTGATCTTAGCGCCGTCGGGTATATCGGAAATGATAACGCCAACGTTTGGGTTGGTCGGATCGTCGGGGTCAGCAGTCGCAGTAGCATTGAGAGTAATCACACTGTCTTCGACGCCGTTATTGTCGCCGATAACAAGCGATGGCGGCAATGGTGGTACCCTGATACCATTTCCATTCGTCCCTGACACTACTGTGACATTGAAGAGCGTTGCGTTTGTCGCCAAGTCGCCGTCATTCTCGACTGCTACGGTGGTTAGACTGAGCACCATTGTCCCGTTCGAATCCCCCGGAGTGTATATTCTCAAGCCACCGCTTGCGCCAGTCACATCCTCGGGAAAGAGAATCCAAGTACCATCTCCGCTGTCTAGACCCACGGCGGCACCGTTCTCATCACCGAAACTATAGCCGGATACGTTGCCGAGATCGACAATGGATGCAATGTAATAAATCCTTTCCGACTGCTCTCTCCCGAGAGCAACATCCGTATCGGTCGTGTCACCACCGAGCAAAATGGGCAACAGCCTGTCTGATCCTCCTGAAACTTGAGCCGCAAACACTGTAGGTACATCAGCCTCGCCAACAAGATTGACTGCAAACGTTGTGCTCTCAACCTCAGCAACCGTAACGAGGCTACCATCGATCATAGCTGTGTCGCGTAAGCTTGCTGCCACGGGGATGGAGAAATCTTGATTAGAATCGAAGAACAGTTCTGGGCGGAGTGCGACATAATCTGTGTCCTTCGGCTGGACGGTGATTGTCCCCTCTGCAGAGTTGTAGCTGAAGGTGCCGTCAATGTAGTTCGCCACTAAGTCGTCAAGGTCAGCCTCAGTATTGTTCATCAGAACTTCAAGTCGGACTCCGATCCCAGCGTCGAGAAGGAGACTTGACAAGTCGTAAGTGTAATTCAGCACTTCTTCAGATCCATCCTTGTCACCAAAGACGAAGTTGGACACGTCACTCAGTGATACACCAGGACCCTTGGCTTCGTTATCCTTTTCATTCACATTTGTCTTTGGCGACCAAGAGGAAAAACCATCAGCAACTGGGGCAATGTCAAACGTTACTGTCCATTTGCCAGATGTTGCCTGATCCCCGTCAAGTTCCTGGGATACTGCACGGACTTGGATGGTGCCATAGGGGGCTTCACCGGAGAAGTTAGGCAGCGTAGGTAGTGTTAATCCCGGCAGAGCAGTTGCTTCCACCTGGAACGCGCCGTTTCCAAGGTTGTTGATGCCACCCGTGACGTTGCTGCTTGGGATGACCCCGCGCGGCAAACCTCCGATGACTAACGCTAGGCTTTCTGATCCATCGTCGTCGACCAGGACACCCGTCAAGTTCCCAATAGCAGCGCCTAGCTGGTACGGCTGATCCTCGAAGTTAGTGACGATGACTGTTCGCGTGTTCGGTACATCGGCTACACCAATAACTCTGATGTCGATATCAAGTGGTACGCTCAACGTATCACTTGCACCTCCGCTGGTATCGGTTACAATTGTCTCGGTCGATATTGTAATGTCACCCTGGAGCGCGGACGACCAGTTCACCGGCGGCAACATCGCAAGACTGTCCACGTCTGCTGCCTGCAGTGTGTAGATACCACTTTCATCTGGGGAGATTTCGACGCCATTCTGACCTAAGATCTTTGCTCCACCAGGGACTCCAGCTGTAATCTTAAATTCAAAGCTCTCAGAGCCGTCCAGATCTCCAAGTGTCACGCCGACCGGAATCGAAACGATTTTATCTTCGAGCCCCACCGCGTTGGCTTTAACTACCACCGTTGCAGGATCGGCAGCAGGAAGCACGATAATATCGATGTAGTCCGAGACGGTCACAGACTCGGAACCTGTCACTACCTCATTGCCACTTGCTGCCTCTGTTGAGATCACGTCAACTCGCAGTCCAGCCGTTCCAGTGTAAGAGCCCGCAAAGTTGGAACGTGGGTCAAACTCGACAACCCCGTTCAAGAAACTGTTGAGCGCCAGCTCGCGATCCAGCGGCGTGGACCCCGTGGCAGTAATGAGATAGACACCACCGCCTTTGTTCGTGAGGGTTACATCAGTTGGGGTTTCACCACCGATGGTACCGATTAAACCATTGTCGTCCTTCGGCACTGTAAGACGGACAGAAAGCGTTTCAGAGCCATCGTCGTCGTCGCTCCGAGCCACGTTAATGGTGAGGGGGATGTTAGCTCCATCTTCGACGGCGATTGCACCTGCTGGATTGCTGGTGGTCACCTCCGGAACGTCTGCAATGGCTCGGATGCGGATGGCATGCTTGAATTCCACGGATTTGGTGGAATAGAGACCAGCGTTAACGTCGAGTGTTGTCGCGGTGATCGAAAGCACACCATTCTCGTCGGTGTGCGTAGGTCCCATCTCCACCTGGAACGTATCGAGGGTGCCTCGGATGTCTTTATCGGCTTGCTCGCGCTCAGCTTGACTGGTGAGGCCAAGATCTGTGGCTTTAGTGACAATCGTGCTCGTGATGGTGTAGACCCGTGTCGCTGAGTTAAAAGCAACTTCAGCGGATCCTAACCCCTGGAAAGTCCCATCGGAGCCTGGCACGAAGGTTCCAGACATGCTGTAGATCTTGGTCGGCACATCTTTAGGGACTTCCAGCACAACGCGGGAGAAAGTTTCGGTTTCTTCGTTATTTCCTGTACCGTTGCCATTATCCTGAGATCTAATTCGCTTGGTTTGAGTCGCGAGGGTCTCACCGAAGGCAACGGGCCCTTCGTCTTCATTACCCACCGACTCGAGGGGCTTTTGAAAGTTATCAGCATCCGGAAAGACGGCGACAGTAACTTTCTGCGATTCCGACAGCTTGGTTGCATCGTTGGAGGTTGTGGTGTCGATAATTAGACCGCGGATGGACACATTTATGTAACCACTGAAGTTGGGCGGTGGAAGTATGTCGAGTTCGGAAACACCACTGGCGGGTATGCGAAGAAAACCTGCAATCTGCGTTTTGACCAGACTTCCACCGGAATAGAGCTTCGTTCCTGTGGGATAGCTGTTAACATCGATTTCGAGGTAGGTTGCCTCCGATCCGTCTGTGTCCGCCTCCCCGACACTTGCAACATTGATTCCGTCCAATCCAAAGAGCGCATCTTCGGTTCCGTTCATGTTAGCCGGCGCCGTGACGACGGGTGTTGCCTCGATAATAGGATCCACGGGGATGACAAAGCTGTCTGATACGACAGCAGTCGGCACGGCGATCTCGTCACCAGCCACTCCTGGTCCGTTGCTGTTGGTCTCTGTGGTGTTGGACTCGACCGAGGTTGCAGTCACAACAACCGTTATGTCCTCTCCATTCGCGCTACCTGGTCGGATCTGAAAGCTTGCCAAAGCCGCTTCAATATCTTTAATTCCACCGGTTAGCGTGACCTGGTCAGTGGCATTTGCAAAGTCAACTCCAATAGTCGACAGGAACTGGTACTCAGGCGCCGCCCCTGCACGCGGCGTGGAGAATACGATCAAGACCGACTGGTACGTTTCTGATCCGTCCGTATCAGTGAGGCTGGTCACCACTGGATAGGCCACGAAGTCGGAGTTCTCTCGAACGGTTGCCTTCGTTGTAATACCAACCTCAATAAGTGGCGTGTCCGCCACCGCCTGCACCGTGACGGTATGTGAAAAGGAAAACGAATCAGTGACGGTTATCTCGACATTGGTATCTGTCGACGTCCCATCGACTAGAATAGTGAAGTTTTCGTCATCATCGTCGGCAAGTGTCACTTTCAAAGAGTCGAGAACTCTGATGACGCCAACGGCCTCTCCAGAGATAGTCACGGTACCGGTAGCGATAATTGCTGTCTTTGTAACACCGTCAATGTTTGTACCGAACACTAGTGCTTGCGCATTCGTGGGGAAACCCGTCAGGGTCATGTTCAAAGACTGCGAGCCATCCTCGTCGGCAATCGATAGACCCATACGCTGTCCAATTGCGACAACGAGGTCTGGATCAGAGGTCGACACACCGTTATTCTCCTGAACGATCGTGGCATTACTCGTCTGTACAGGCAGGTCGGTAATCGGTGCGATGGTCACTTCAATATAGGCCTTCGCAGTCTGGGTTTTTGTGTCGACATCACCACCACTTGCTCGCTCGGTGGAGATCGCCTCGACCATGATATTCTGGATACTCGAGTACTGCGGACGGGGTATGAAGATTACGCCACCATCAAGGAAGGCAACAAGCGTTGCCTCGCGGGTCTTCGTGTCCGAACCTGTGGCTTCAACAAGATAGATACCACCACCCTGGCTACTGAAAGTCACACCGGGTACTGAAGACAGCTTCTTTAATGAACCGACTGTTCCCATTTCATCCGAGGGGACGGTGATTCTCACCGAAAGCGTTTCCGAGTCGTCGTCATCGATACTGCGGCCGGGAAAAATCTGAAGCGGTGCGGTTGTATCTTCATCGAGGTAAAGCTGGTTGATGGTCAACGATGGCATATCAGCGACCGCCTTGACCTTCACCACGTGAGCATAACTCCCCATGTCGAGCTCATTGTCCGTGTCTGCGGCCAAGGTGACTGTAAGAATGAAGTCCACATCTGAATGGAGTGGTGGGGTAACTGTCAAAGAATCAACAGCTGTGCGCATCCTAACATCGTCGCCAACACCAACGAAAGTCACGAGCAAACCCTCAGAATCGACCGTCACGTTGACAGCATTGTTGCTTGTAGCCACATACGAAACGATGGTTCCCTCCAGAAAGCCTGTCACGTTCACTTCACGAACCACCTCGTCCTGATTCCCAAGACGCGTCCACGAGATGTCAAGCCCCATTGCCTTCGACGTGTCTTCGAGCATGATTGTAGTACCGGACAGGAAATAGGGGTAAGGAAACAATGTCGGTGACTGCGAGGGGTTCGATGAAGGCGAGACCGAAGGGGTAGACGATGGTGCCGCAGTGGGAGGGCTGGATGGACTGTTCGACGGACTGGCTGAAGGGCTCGACGAAGGAGACGCCGAGGGCGAGCCACTAGGCACTTCCGAAGGTGACGCGGAAGGATCACTTGATGGACTCGCTGACGGCGTAGTTGATGGACTCGCTGACGGCGCAGTTGATGGACTCGCTGACGGTGCACTTGATACAGTGGGCTCATTCGACGGAGATGCTGATGGTCCATTCGATGGAGATGCAGACGGTTCATTCGACGGAGAGGATGAAGGTACTTCAGAGGGTGAGCTTGAAGGAGAAGAACTGGGGGAAGCGGAAGGCCCGGCACTCGACGAGACACTCGGCAACGCACTGGGAGCAGTGGACGGTGTCTCTGAAGGGGAGGTCGAAGGAGATAAGGATTCAGAAGGTCCGGCACTATGAGAGGCACTAGGCGATGCACTGGGGGCAACGGAAAGGCTCGGTGTCAGGCTTGGTGAGTTGGACACAGTGGGAGAGGTGGTCCTTGCGTCACAAAGCTCCATGACGGCAACACCTGTGAGAGTTAGGTTTCTTGGATTCCGAACCGAGAAGAACTTCGATGGAAGCTGTGTCTTCACATAACATTTACCTCCATCACAGATCTTGTTGGAGAGAGGATCCGCAATCTTCTTGGTGACTGAGAAGTAGATAAGATTAAGAACGATGAAAAACGTTAGATGGCGCGATGGGAGTTTTCCCGTTCATTTCAATACTAAGGCAGCAACTTACTAGGGTCCGTATGGTGATCGTAGCGACCATCGCCGTCCTCATCTTGATCGATATCCATCTCATCAATGTCAAACACACAGCAGTGAGTATCTTCCTCCACCACGCGGACGCAGACTTCCATCGCGCCACCTTGCCTGTAACTTGGGGAAGGGATGACTTCGGTGTAGTTCTGGTAGCAATAGTAAATCTCAACATCACAGTCAATGGTCGCAGACGCATCGTCCGCCCCATTGCGTTCGACCGTGATGGAATCAAGGGTAAAGTTGGCAGTCAAGTCGACATCAATCGTAACTTTGGTCTCGTAAAAGTTCAAAGAATCACCAGCATAGACATAATCGACACGAGCGCAAAACTCGATCCTTGCAGCCGTCGGATCCAGCTCGGTGTACAGGGCCGACTTTGCAATGGTCTCTTGGACAATATCAATGTTAAGTGTGAGCTCACCGGGTACACTGTAGTCTCCATCGGAGCCAAGAGAGGATCCGGCTTCTGTCAGGCAATCAAATTCAAAGAGAGAGATGGTAATGTTCTTTTCGTCGTTGAGGATACCGGTGTAGTTGTATCTGAAAACAACTTCGCTGTCGTCGTTGGTACCGTTGAATGCGATGGTAGGGAAGCCATCAACGGCTTCGACATTCCAGTTGAAATCGGCAAGCTCGCGCATTCGCCGGGCTTGGGGTTGAGCATCAGTCGTCGTAAACGCCATCTCATGCACGCCTACTTCGCGAAGCGGGCAAGACTGAGCGGCCGCGAGGGCCATTACGGCACTGAAGA
>Ga0307981_1003318_pt1 | contig 12142 bp, 14 predicted proteins | sample OrgLakmetagen987_FD_201849 | JGI IMG/M metagenome (GOLD analysis project Ga0307981, IMG submission 201849) | Saline water microbial communities from Organic Lake, Antarctica - #987 | ecosystem: Environmental > Aquatic > Non-marine Saline and Alkaline > Saline | place: Antarctica: Organic Lake... | reverse complement strand
GCTCCGCGGAGCCCCGTCGGTATCGTGATTGATGTCGCCGGGTTAGCTCAGTTGGTAGAGCGCTTGACTTGTAATCATGAGGTGGCGAGTTCGATCCTCGCACCCGGCTCCACGATCACCCCAGCTCAGAGTCCATTTCCGGATGGTGAGCCAGTTCCGAAACACGTCTGCTGTCCACGAGGTGTCCACGAACGAGTAGCGTGGGCCCATGAAGGGCGCCATTCGCAAACCCCGGACGTCGGGCGGCGCGTGGAGCTACCGGCTCGACCTCGGCTTCGATGACGCTGGAAAGCGACGGCAACGCCAGGTCGGCAACTTCGCCACGAAGCGCGAAGCTCAGTCCGCTCTGAACGAGGCGCTCGCTGGTCTGCGGAAGGGCACCTATGTGGCTCCGTCCAAGCAGACCGTGCGCGAGTTCCTCGACACCTGGATCGACACGGTCAAGCCGGAACTGGCGATCACCGCATGGACGAACTATCGCAACGTGCTCGGGAGCTACGTGCTGCCGCACATCGGCTCGGTGCGGCTCGCCGATCTGTCGCCGATGGACATCAAGCGCTGGCATGGTGAGCTGCTCGACCACGGCCGACGCAATGGGGCGCCGCTGGCCGTGAACTCGGTCAAGCTTGCGCATCGCGTGTTGCACCGTGCCCTTGCGGATGGTGTCCGGTGGAACGTGCTGCCAGCCAACCCGGCGAGTTCTGTTCGTGTGCCGAAGGGTGCCCACAAGGAGATGTCGGTGTGGACATCGGAGGAGGCTCGTCGCTTCCTCGACTCGCTGGAGCAGGATCGTTTGCGTGGCCTGTGGGCGCTGGCCCTTCACACGGGCATGCGGCGAGGCGAACTCGCTGGCCTTCGTTGGAGCGACGTCGATCTCGTTGGAGGGACCTTGACCGTTGCGCAGCAGCGGACGACGGCGGGAAGCCAGACGGTGACCATGGCGCCGAAGGCTCGCAGCCAACGCCAGCTGGCCCTCGCCGGTCCGACCGTCTCGACACTGCGCGACCATCTCGATCGCCAGACGAGCGAACGGGCCAGTGCTGGTGTGGCGTGGGTCGAGACCGGCTACGTGTTCGTCGACGAATCCGGCGAGCCGCTTCTGCCTCAGCGGATCACGAAGATGTTCGCGGCAGCGATCGCTCGAACCAACGTGCCGACGATTCGCCTCCACGACGTGCGCCACACGATGGCGACCAATGCACTCGCTGCCGGGGTGCACCCGAAGGTCGTGCAGGAACAACTCGGCCACTCCACGATTGCGGTCACGATGGACACCTACTCGCATGTGCCGCAGGCCGTTCGCCGTGAGAGCGCCGGTCGCATCGCAGGGCTCTTCGAGTAGCGCTCTGGAGTCCGTCAGCTTTGGGCTGCCGCCTCGTGTCCCGGCTCCAGCGGCACAGCGGCGAGTAGCGCGTCGATGGCCTGCGTCGGAACGACGATCCGCCGACCGAGTCGAATCGAGGGGATCGATCCGATGCGAACACACTCGTAGGCGCTCGATCGGGAGATTCCGAGCACCGCCGCCGTCTCGGTGACGGTCATCGTCGCTGCGTTGGATTTCGTGGTCATGGGGTGGCTCCATTCGTTCGAGGGAGCGCTCTGGTGTTCTCCCTCTGCCGTGTAAAGGCGGCCTGTTCGACGCGGCGGGACATTTCGTGCCTGCTTCGGTTTGGCGGCGCAGTATCGCTCGCCTGGCGGTTCGAGCAGGCCCGGTCGTGTGGGTTCGGTCGGGCTGCGGCGGAGGGCTGCCTCGCCAGATCGTGTCAGTCCGGAGGTCGGGTCTGGTAGGTCGTGTATCCGGGTGGTGGGAGGGCATGCACCCTTGCAGGTTTCCCATTCTGGGAAACCTGGGCCACACGAGGTGCCCTCGCGGATGCTTCGAAGTGCGGGCGGTCGAGGCGTCTCAGGTTCTGCGAAAGCGGAACCTGCAAAGGTGCATCCCCACCCACCGCGTTCGCATGCGACGTGCTGACCCGACAGCGGAACCGGCCTCGGACGGCCAGGCGAACCGACCCGAACGACGGTGCGAGGCGCCCAGGCTGCCGAGACGCCCAGCGAGGGCCGGCGTGCTCCGGGCACACCGGCGGGCAGCGCCTGGACGGCGAGCACCACGACCGAACGGAAATCCTGGGCGGGGTTCGGACGACCGGCGAGGCCGAGCGATCCGGCCTGGGGTGAGCGCATTTCGGGAGTATTCGATTCGGCGCGCTCGGATCTTCGATGGTTGGTCGTGTCGACTGCAAGCTGAGGCGACGGGCGCGCACGATCTGGTGGGCTGACCAGGGGGCATCGTGTGCCGGAGGGTCTTGATACACGACTTGGAGAAGCGGGACGAGTCGTCACGGCCCCGCTACTCGAGAGTCGCCCCTGAACGGGCCGACGTACTTCGTGAGCTGACTGCTACCAATCAAGCACACTCCGGGTAGGACTGCCGAGGGCGTAGGTGCCGTACCTGAACGGCCTCGGTGGAAGCAGCCGGTGCACGTTCTTGTGCGGGTCTCCATGCATGTATGCTGATTTGCATGCAGAGCACGAGCGTTCGAATCGATGCAGCGACACACGATGACCTGAAGCGTCTGGCGGCCGAGTTCGACACGACGGTCGGAAACACGGTAACCCTCGCCGTGCGCGCTCTCCGTCAGGACCACATCGGGCGTCAACTGCGTGCTCCACTCGTGAGCAACGAGGACGCCTGGCTCGATGCAAACCTCGGGTGACGTGGTCGACCTCGATCTCGGTCAACCCGAGGGTCGCGAAGCAGGATTTCTTCATCCTGCAATCGTGATCACCGCGCAACGGATCCTCGATGCCGACCCGTCCGTCGTACACGTGGTTCCACTCACCAGCACGATCCGCACATTCCATTCCGAGATCGTGGTCGAACCCGACGAGACCAATGGATTGAGGGGCGCCTCGGCAGCACAGTGCCAGCACCTTCGAGCCGTTTCTCCGCAACGGATCGTGGCGACCCGAGGCAACGTTGGACCGCTCAATCTTTCGCAGATTCGAGAAACGCTCGCCGTCATCCTCGACATCGGGTGACACTTCGCTGAACAGAATGCGCCCGAGGACCCGGCGACGTCCCTCACCCACGCGTTTCTGAGCGCCCGATCGCTCGCAGTCGTGCCGATCTTGCGCACGCTCGAAGCGCCGACCGCCGTGTTGTTATGCGCTGTTTTCGTTACGCAGCGTAGGCGGAGGGAGTGAGACGACGATGGCCGAGTGTCGACCCTGCTGAAGAATCTTCGAACAGTCGGATGGCTGCGGGTAAGTATCTGACATGAGGTTGTTGGCGCAGGACGAGGAGCACGTTGGCGACACTCGCGAGTCGACGCGTCGTCTGTACCTGGCCCACTCCGCTGACCTCCATCGGTATGCGTCGCGTCGCGTCGGCCGCGGTGCGGCCGATGACGTAGTTGCTGAGACGTTTCGTCGCGTAATGGAGCACGCCGATCGCTTCGATGAAGGTCTCGGCTCCGAGCGGGCGTGGCTGTTCGGAATCGCGACGAACATTCTGCGCAATCATCGTCGGAGCGAGATGCGTCGCATGGCCGCTCTTGCTCGCGAGGCCCAACGGACTCCGGCAGGGGTCGACCCGCTGATCGACAAGACAAGTCAGCTTGATGCTCGGAGTGATCTGAGAATCGTGCTGGACGCAGCAGCAGCGCTTGATCAGGCCGACTACGAGCTGCTCGTTCTCGTGGTGTGGGAGGAACTGTCGAGTGCTGATGCTGCCGCAGCGCTCGGCGTGCAGCCCGGGACAGTTCGATCGCGTCTTCATCGAATCCGACGAGAACTTGCTGCGTCGCACGCGGCGGCCACGAGAAGCACACATTCCAGCGAGGAAGGGAACCACTGATGGACATGATCCACGAGTTCAAGCGGGCTCGCCCCGAGGCCGAAGCCTTCACAGAGGCCGACGCGGATCTGTTGTGGGCACGGACCTTCAGCGATCTCGACACTGCCGCCACACGCTCGGCCGTCCGTGATGAGTTGCCGCTCAGCAACGATTTCGATCCACCGGCGATCACCCAGAACGTCGTTTCGTGGGACAGCCCGAGTCGGGTCGGGCGTCGCCGGTTCGCAGGGCTGATGGCTGCTGCTGCTGCGGTCGTGGCGATGGTATTCGGGGTCGCAGTGATTCAAAGTCGACAGAGCCCCCCGACCGACACGGCCGCTGGAGAGATCCCGGCGGTTGATCCAGCTACGACGGCACCGGGCTGGACCGAGTTCCCCCACCCGCCGATCGATCCGAGATTCCAGTACGCGGCGACGGCCACTGATTCGGGCATCTTTGTCTGGGGCGGATGTTGCGCCGACGGCTCGGGAAGTACGTTTTTCACTGACGGCGCCTATTACGACGCCGCGACCGCAGAGTGGCGTGAACTTCCCGGCGCGCCACTCGATCTCACACGCGGCGACGCCATCGCCACATGGAACGGATCGGAAGTACTCGCAATCAATGGCGTCGACGGCGCAACAGCCGCTGCGTTCGACCCGTCGTCGTTCACCTGGCGGTCGGTGACTCCACCTGTGAGCGAGACGATCACCAGCGGCGGCTCGCAGCTCCAACCACTCGAGGACGGCCGCATTGCTCTGGCCAACGACATGGCCGTCACGATCTGGGACCCGAAAGCGGACGCCTGGACCGCCCGCGTGGAACTTGACGGCGTCGACCGAAGCGAGACTTCCGTTGCGTGGAACAGCCGATATGCGTCGACACCGACAACGCTCGCGGTCGTCACCTCCGACTCCAGCACTGAGGCTGGTATCGACTGCTCGGCAGCGAGCATCCAATCGTTCGACTTCGCATCGAGTACGTGGTCGACGTTCGGTTTCCAAACCACCGACTGGCTCCCGACAGCGATCATTGGGCTCGACTCGACCAGTTTCCTCTTGGCGGGCGGGTTCCCGTGTGACGGTCAGCCCGCTGGAGCGCCTCGGGCCGCAATCATCGACACTGCGACCGAGGCGGTTACGTGGGTAACGAGCCCACCCACCCAAGTCGACGGTCGACGCTATGGACCCACCGTGGCAGGCAGTGCCGCAGCATTCATCGGTACCGATGGACGCCTCACCGTCTACCGTCCAGACACCGACGAGTGGTCTGTCGGGCCCAGCGTATTGAAGGTCGGCGAACCCAACGGCGATCTGGTCGACGACACACCGCTCGTGTGGCTCGACGATCGAATCGTGATCGTCTCAACCGGCTACGGCCAATCCAGTGGGAACGGTGGGTGGACCTGCTGCTTCCCGACCGCGAACGCCTGGCAAACCCCTCTTCCCACGGGAATCGACCCGACGCTGCAACCACCGGTCGTTGCCGAAGCCGCTCCCTCCACGACAGAACCAACTGCCGTCCAGCCGACTCAGGAATATTGGCTCGCGGTATGGGACGCCCGCGAGATCGTCATCGGCGACTGCATGCAGCAGTTGGGGCACGAGTACCGGCCACGCCCCAACGACGCTGCACGCCCAACCAACGAGAGCGTCGGAACCTGGGACGACTGGAACCAGTGGCGCAGTGGCCAGGCTTCGGGAGATCCTTCGTTCGAAGCCGACCTCCTTGGAAGCGACCTCGACGCTCAAGCTGGCGGCTGCCAACTCGACGCCTACCTCGCGGTCCATGGACCGGGCGAAGAGGCGTACTCAAAGGCCGCCGGACTCGAAAACCAGTTGCGAGCCGACCTCGGCTCAGCCGACCTCGACCAGCCAGATGTTGACCGCTGGGTCGAAGCTCACGAGAAGGAGGTCGCAAGTGTTCGAGCCGAACTCGACGAGGAGCTCGTGAACGCACGATCGATCATCGAAGGCGCCGGCACCTGACCCGCTCTGCCGTTTCGGTGTTCTACGCGATATTCGTCAGGTTGGAAAGCCTGAGGAGATCTCGATGCCGTGGCGTGCGGCGAGGTCCGCCAAGAGACTCTCGACCGTCATTCCCGGACCGTTGGCGCATGCCCGCACGATCGCGACCGCGGCGAAGAGCGCGTACTGCCAATACTGCTCGATCCAGTACGTCACCTCGTCAAGTAGATCCGGCTCCAGCCCGCCATGAACGGCGTACGCCGTGAGAATCGCATATTGAATACGGCGATGCTCTTTACCTCGGAACGTCACTTCAGGCAGATGAGTCGAAAGTAGCTCCTGGTACGCCACAGACCGCTCGCGCTGAGCGCCAGCGATCTCGAGGGCATCGGCTGCGAGTTCCATCAGTACCTCGCCGGGGAACGTGTCGAGGCGCACATGAAGGTTACCGACGTCGGCCGAAAGTTGATTGGCGTCATCACCGCGAGCCACACCGCCGAGAAAGCGGCGCAGCACCTCAAGACGGTCGGTGTCACCCGGGCGGCTCATGACCTCACACTACGCGGCTGCCGACCACCGAGTCTTGAGACACCTCGGAGTCGTCGCACATTCTCGAGCGCATGGCCGATCGCGGACGTGCCGTTCTTTCTCGGGTCCGCTGACGCCGAGCGGGGGTTGTTACGAGCGGTTTGCTTTCCGTCTGCGACGCCGCTGATGAGTCGGTCCCGAAGGGTGTCCACCTCGATCTAGCCTCGACGAGCGGGCGTTCTACTACTACCGAGAGCTCCGAGCATCCGACTGGGGCTTTCTGGCGATGACAGACCCGCGCATTCTGGTGCGGGTGGCCGAGCACCGACGTGCGGTTTGAGGATGGTCCGTCGGTGAGGTTCAGGTCCGGTGATATCGAACTTGTGATGGTTCAGCGTCGAGGGTCTGAATCCAAATTGGTTACTTGTCGAAGTGAAGCGTTTTCAGGCTGATGTCAGATGAACGTGGCGACCGTCTTTACGAAGTCCAGTGCTGTGCCCAGGTCGGTTCGGGCTGGCGTAGGAGGCATCACGATCAGCCGGTCGACGCCGACGTCGCGATACCGGGCGAGCAGTTCCCGGGTCACGTCCATGTCGAGCGGCGGCGTGATCGAGATCTCGATCGTCGCAGTCCTCCCACACGTCTCCGCGGCCTCGGCGAGTCCGGCCCGGGCAGCTTCGACCCGATCGGGTGGCACGCACCAGCCGTACCATCCAGCACCCACTGTCGCGGCCCGCCGGAACGCCGCCGTGCCCGCACCGCCCACGTGAATCGGTGGGCCACCGCCTCGGAGTGGGCGAGGCTCGGACCGCAGCCCGGTCGTCTGGCGATCACGCCACGAGACGGCCGGGGCCTCGTCGTCGAAGATGCTCGCCATGGAGGCGAGGAGTTCGTCGCTCGCCCTCCCTCGGTCGCCGGTCGTCGTGCCGAATGCGTCGAGGGCTCCCTGGAAGTAGCCGACACCGACACCGAACAGGAACCGGTCGGGTGCCACCCGGTCGAGCGACACGACCTGCTTCGCCAGGTGGAACGGATTGTGGAGCGGGAGCACGATCACTCCGGTCCCGACGTTCAGCGTGGTCGTGTGGGCTGCGATGTTCGTGAGCGCGATGAACGGGTCGAGCATCGCCGTGTCCGGGTCGATGAAGAAGTCGTCCGGCTGCGGATCCGGCAGCGCGTAGTGCTCGCCGACCCACACACTCTCCCACCCTGCGAGTTCCGCTGCCTGCGCGACGACGACCGCCGTGGCGGGTTCATGCGCGTACATGTCGGCGCCGATGGCGAAGAGTCCGAGCTTCATGGTCGCGGCCGCGATCGCGGCAGTGACCGCGCCCGCAGGACCGACGTCCGAACCGATGCGGTCGTCACATGGCCCGTGTTGTCGAAGATCAACGGGCGGCGTTCTTGTTGAACGCCTCGAGTTCTTCGTCGTCGCCGGGGCGACGCCCCACGTTCCATCCGCCTCGCATGTGGCGACGGATCCCGCCCGGCGGGTCCTCGGTGGCACGAGCTGCGGAATGCCAGAGATCGCTGTGATGCAGCAGGACGTCACCACGCTCGCAGTACACGCCGATCTCACCGTCGATCTTCTCGAACCCGAGGGGCATCTCGTCCGTCCCACCCTCGTGACTTCCCGGAACCACACGGAGGAACCCGTTGGCGGGCGACGTGGCGTCGAGGTGGAACGTCAGGGCGATCGACGGGAAGAAGTCGGAGGTCGGATAGGCCTGATGGTCCGAGTGCCAGCCGATACGGGTGTATCCACTCTCCTGGCCCGGCCGAGCATCCTGGTACACCACGCCGAACTTGCGGCCGTGCGCTTCGGACCAGCTCCACGGTTCGGCTCCTCCGAAGCACGCAGCGAGCAGGGCGCGGAGTACCGGATTGTGGAACGCATCATGTGCTGTCTCCGACAGGTGCGTGACGTCTTTGACGTAGTTGACGAACGGGATCGAACCGTCTTCGCCGGACGTGAGGTAGTCGCCCGAGTACTTCTCTCGATCGAGCTCGCCTCGTGCGACGCCCTCCTGCAGCGACACGAGTGCAGCCTGGAGCTCGTCGATCTCGTCGTCGGTGAGCAGACCGCGGACGTTCACATAGCCGTCGCGACGGAAGTCGGAGGCGAGTTGCTCGATCGAGATCGGGGTCCCGTCGAATGTGGAAACGAGTCGGTCGGCGGTCACTGATTGGGTCATGTCTCCACGATTACCAGAATGTGACGGGTCGTTGGTTTCAGAAATGTGAACGTTGAACCGATCGGTTCACACCGACGTGGATCCGACGACGCACATCGCCACTCGATTCGCGAAGCGCTCAGCCGCATCGTCGTGCATCGTTTCCACGGCTCGGCGGTTCCCGTTCGCGAGCAGATCGAACTGCATGCCCCGCCAGAGTGCGACGAGTTCTCGCGCCATGGACCGGGCTTCGGACGTCGGCACGCCCTCGGCGCGCAGCACGCTCGCCACCCGACGGCTCCACGACCGACCTCCGTCGATGAAGTCCGAGTAGCGATCGGGTTCACGGACCGCGAGGCCGAACACCTCGAAGAACAGGCCGAGATAGGCGACGTTGCCCGGCGCGGCGATCGACCGCCACGCCGCCTGCAACCGGTCCACCAACGGCGCGTCGCGGTCGGCGAGCACGTCGAAGGCGGTCTCGACTCCCGGAAATCGCGCTTTCGCCTCGGTGAGGGCTTCGGCGATCATCTGCTCCTTGGAATCGAAGTAGTAGAGCAGCATCCGGTTGTTCGTCCCGACTGCATCGCTCAGACTCCGCAAGGTCAGCGTCGCGACACCGTTCTCGAGGCAGTAGTCGGTGACGAGCGAACGGAGTCGATCTCGCTCGGACATCTCGGCTCTCACGCCGCAGACGGTAACCGAGCTGTCGGGAACACCCGAAACGCGGTCGTCACGTTGGGGACATTCCTGCGACATCGACGTTGTCTACGTTGAGTGAATCGAACGGTTCACTCCGCTCGAATCTCCGATTTCCGCCCAGGAGGCACGATGTCCCGAATCACCGAGCACGGCGAGGATTCCCGAGAAGGCACCACCTCGTGACCAATCATCTCCTCGACGAACAGCGCCAGCACACGTCGACGTCGGCCGACCTCCGACTCGAACAGGTCGTGAAGGACTTCCGTCTCCGGCGGGGCGAATCGGTCCGTGCCCTCGACTCTGTGGATCTCGAGATCGGCAAAGGCGAGTTCGTCGCACTTCTCGGACCGTCCGGTTGTGGAAAGAGCACGATCCTGCGCCTCGCCGCCGGCCTGGAACAGCCGACGTCCGGCACGGTGAGCGTCGCCGGGGCGCCACCGGGTGAGATGGCCAGGCGGCACGGACTCGGTGTCGCATTCCAGGACCACGCGCTCCTTCCGTGGGCCACCGTCGAGTCGAACGTGGCCATCCCCTTCAAGGTCGCCCGACGCCCGGTCGACACCGAACGCGTCGCCGACCTCCTCGAACTCGTCGGCCTCACCGAATTCGCGAAGGCTCGACCTCGACAGCTGTCGGGAGGCATGCGCCAACGTGCATCGATCGCACGGGCGCTGGTGCTCGAGCCGAAGATGCTGCTGCTGGACGAACCGTTCGGGGCGCTCGATGCCGTCACCCGGCGCAAGCTGAACATCGAGCTGCAGTCGATCTGGGCTCGAGACCACGTGAGCACACTGCTAGTCACACACGCCGTGGAAGAGGCCGTGTTCCTCGCGGACCGAGTCGTGGTGATGAGCGCCCGCCCAGGTCGCATCGAGACCGTTCGCACGATCGACTTCGAACGGCCTCGCCGGCCCGAACTCCTTCGTTCGCCGGAGTTCCATGCGATCGTCGACGAGTTGACGGCGTCGCTCGACCTCCACGACGCCGACGCCGACGCTCGATCCGAGGGCTCGTCGTGACGACCGAGACTCGCCGAACCGGGCTCGCCTACGGCACGCTGGGCGTCGCCGTGCTCGGTGTCACATGGGAGGCCGTCGGACGGACCGAGGTGCTCGGTTCCACGTTCCCGCCGGCTTCCGACGTCATTGCGTACCTCGTGGACCCGGCCTACCGGTCGCTGTTCGGCCGAGCCGTCGCTGCGACCTTCTGGTCTGCCGGTCGTGGCTTCGTGGCCGGGTCGCTGGTGGCGATGTTCCTCGCAGCCCTCGCTGCGCTGCTTCCGGTCCTGAAAGACGGGATGGACCGCTTCGTGGCATCGATTCACGCCGTTCCCCTCATCGCGCTCGGCCCGCTGTTCATCGTGTTGATGAGCCGTTCGGGAACGCCGACCGCGATCGCGGCGCTCGCCGCCTTCTTCCCGGTCTACGTCGCCACAGCCGCCGGATTCGACGACACGACGGCATCACATCGGGACATGTTCGCCGTGATGGGGTCGGGGCGATGGGTGCGGTTGAGACATCTCCAACTCCCTGCAGCACTTCCCGCCTTCGCCGACGGATTGCGACTCGCTGCGCCGGCGTCGGTGCTCGGGGCGATCCTCGGCGAATGGTTCGGTGCCCCGCGAGGCATCGGCATCCTCATCGTCTCGTCGATGCAGAACTTCCAGATCGATCAGCTGTGGGCGAGCGCGATGTTGGCGGCGTTGATCAGTCTCTTCGCATTCGCCGTGTTCGGAGCGTTCGAACGACTCGTGGTCGCGAGGACCCGATGAGCCAGGCCATCAGCGAACTGCAGGTTCCGATCACGGCCACCCGGCCGACGGCCGAGACTCGTGCGTCGAGCCGTCCTCACCTCGCTCGTCGTGTCGCGGAGGCGATGTGGAACCCGGCGAGGTGGTTCGCTCGTCGCTACTGGGGCGTGTTCGCGATCGTCGGCGGTTGGCACACGTATGTCACCGTGATGGACGTCAACCGGATCGTCATGCCGAGCCCGGGTTCGGTCTTCACCGAGTTGGCCACCAACCCGGGGCGCTACGTCGAACCGTCGATCTCGACCATCACGGTCGCGATCGTCGGACTCGTCGGAGGCATGACGATGGGCGCCGCGTTCGCATCGCTGTCGTGGTTCGCCCGTGCCCTCAACGGGCTCCTCACGCCGGTCGCGGTCATCCTCCGGTCGGTCCCGATCGTGGCGATGGTCCCGGTGCTCGCCCGGGTGTTCGGCTACGAGCAACGCACGATCCTCCTGATCACGATCGCGATCTCCTTCTTCCCGACCTTCGTGTTCGTGTCGTCCGGGCTGCGGAGCACGCCGGCCGGCTCGGAGGACCTCTTCGCGGTGTTGGGAGCCCGCCGCCTCACGCTGTTCGCACGACTCGCACTCCCGTCAGCTGTTCCCAATGCACTGGTCGCACTGCGATTGTCGGCGGCCGACTGCATTCTCGCAGCGCTCGTCGCCGAGTTCCTGATGGGGACACGAGGCCTCGGCCACGTCTTCCAGGACACGATCGGCGACCTCGACATGCTCACCGCCTGGACGGCAGCGGTCATCGCGACGACCTTCAGCGTCATGCTCTTCCTGCTGACCCGACGGCTCGAGCGAGCCGGCCAGGGCCGCTGGTCGATCTGACCCGCTCGACGGCACACGTCGTCCCTGGGCCCCTCGTCCCCATCTCTCCCCACCATCCCAACCAACCGTCCGCCAACAGAACAGAGACACCCGATGACCAACAATCCACGACGTGACTTCCTTCGCAATGTCGGCGTCGGCGCTTCGGCGCTGATGCTTCCGCAGTTCCTCGCTGCGTGCGGTTCGAGCGATGGCGACGCAGCATCCAGCGGCTCCGCTGCCCCGCCTGACGACGGGTCGGCTGCCACGACCGCAGCATCCGGATCGGTCGCTGGTTCGCTCGACACCATCCGCCAGGCCAACGG
>Ga0307981_1003317_pt1 | contig 12142 bp, 11 predicted proteins | sample OrgLakmetagen987_FD_201849 | JGI IMG/M metagenome (GOLD analysis project Ga0307981, IMG submission 201849) | Saline water microbial communities from Organic Lake, Antarctica - #987 | ecosystem: Environmental > Aquatic > Non-marine Saline and Alkaline > Saline | place: Antarctica: Organic Lake... | reverse complement strand
ATCGTCTCTCTACGTTATGAGAGTGGCCTTTACAATGAATGTATCAATCAAGACTGTACTGGAAGTGGGTACATTACTATTCCCCGTGGTGACAAAGTTTACAATCATTCCCAACTGTTTTACTCCACCAATGTGGCCTCCGTAATTAGTTGTTCTCAAGTTCGCCCTCTTTGTTAGCCAAAGGTAGCACTGAGTTTACCTTGTCCTCTAGTGCTGACGCTCCTGCTTCCGGGTCGATGGCACATTGGACACCAACCTGGATAGTTTTAAAAAATGGAAACGTGTTGTTGTGAGATAAAGCTACCATAGAATAATGGTGCAAGATGAATGCTAGGGAAGAAGTTACTTACATAGTTCACAATGCAGTTATCAGAATCCCTCAAAGCTGCAACAAAAAATTGATTCCAGAAGGGAGTCCCATCGGCCTTGTAATTCAATAGACAGGTAGTTGCATCGGTTCCATTCGCTACAGCAGTCCGAATGACGTCAACGGCCTTTGGATCTGTTCCTGGTCCCTGGAGAAAACGGCAGTTACGGCCCAAAACTTGCTCACGTGTGTAGCCTGTAAGTTGATAGAAGCCATCACTTGCGTATACGATTGGGTTGTCTGGTAGACGGGGATCTGACAAAACGAAATTCTGTTGTCCAGATGTCAAACTATGAATCAGACTATAATCAGATTTGTCGAGCTCCACGCCATTTGCATCTTGACCTCCGCCATCCTTTCTGTTATCGTTTGAATCATCGAAAAGAGGATTCTTTACGCAGCACTCCGATATAATCTGCTGGGCTTGTAGGGGTATCTTAGATTGTATCACCATTCTCAAGTTTCCGTTTTCAACTTGCAGTTCCCGCACATCAGCCTGCAACGACTCCAATAAAAATTTCTTCCTCACCCTACTGCGCTTTGCGTGTTCACGGTTCCGTTGCCGACGCTCGGCGACGGCGTGTTCTGATAAACCACCACCTCCACCACCTGCCCATAACGGCATGTGACCACTTCTTTCTGCATGTCCAGGAGCCGCGCTTGTTGTTCCGTATTGTACGTTATTCATTGCTCCGGCTCCGTTGGCTGCTGCAACACCTGCTACACGGATTCCGACTCCAATTGGTAACTGCACTCCACTCTGTGCGGAAGTAGTTCCAGGTTGAAAAGCGGCCTGCGAAGTTTTATTCGGAATTGTTAACTGCCCTCCTTCTACGCTGTATCCAAGTCTTCCAGTAATGCCACTGCCAGATGTGCTGACATTGGTGGGAACAGCCGCTTGTTGTTGAAATTGTGAATACTGTTGATCTTCAATTTTGGCTTTCTTTTCAGTGGGTTCATATTCATGTGGTTGCTGCTGCTGCTGTGATTGCATCTGAAACTGTTGTGATTGTTGCTGCATCTGCTGAAGTTGATCCTGCGCGTTATGTTGAGTATTGTGAGCTTGCTGCTGGTAGGCAGGTTGTGCTGTGTTAGGCACTGCGCTGGAATGAAATGCTGTACGGATGCCTCCAGTTGGAAGCGTTAATGACGCCGTTGATGGGGTTTCAGGAACAGGAACAACAGCAGGATGTTGCATTAACTGCATACCACCATAGTTGCTAAATGTTGTGAGTGGATCAGTTCCATCATTTAGGTATTCAGCAAAAATATCGCTAAGGTCAATGTCGCCTTCATACTGCAGAAAATGAATAATGGAAAATGAGATGATGATTTCTTCGAACATTAGTCGCAATGCATGGCATTCAAAGTTCTTGCGTATCACGTACCTTATTAGCTGACGCGAAGATAGGTTGGATCGGCTGCTGAACTGTTTGACATAAGATGCATGAGATGATTAATAAGGAAGGCACATCGACAATTTCTCGTGCACATTTTGAAAATTTGAAATGAAACTCCTCGTATATCTCTGATCTTCGCAACATCACACTTACAATTTTGATTATTCATCTTCACAAATTGTATCTGAAGGAAACTACGGATTGTCCCAAAAAATCAGTGAAAACTCCTTTCAAAACCTCTAGTTTGGTGGAATCACTGCAACAGCCTCTCAAACACAGAGAATGAATATCACTGTGCAAACTGAAGATAAAGATAAGGATTGACCTTGTGCGTGACAGGCGTCTGACAAAGTGACTCCTGTAAAAGATTACTTGGATAATTCAATTTCTTCTTCTGCTTGCGATCCTAACCCAAATTCGATATGTTGGGGGGCTAAAATTCCATTCCGTGCTCTTCGTAGAGACTTGAGTAGGTTTCTCACCACGTTGAGTCGCGGCTTGAAGTTGATTACTTTTGACAGATCTTCGAATCCGGGGGTCATGTCTGCTCAGCCCCTTCTATCAATTATATCATTTATTCGCGCCACATTCTCATTCTGAACAAAATAATCTTTTCTTTGTGACATCCCGTCAACACACGTCATCGACTTGTCAAGACCATGAATACAACACCATTAATCTATAATGCCATGAGGACTGTACTGTTCACATGCTGCCTGTCAGTCCATCTCTCTTGCAAATAGAGAAGATGTTGTTATCTTAGAATCCGTGGACCGCATTGAATGATGGATTTTGGGCCCGTCTACTTCAAAAGTTTGGTGAAGTAATGACACGTTCTAAATAAAAGCAAAAGACAAACAAAGCATTACAACAGCACAATGACGTGGTCACCACCACTGTCACCATCACTGCCACCACCACGTCCAAAGAATACAATGAGAACTCAAAGTCAATTATGCTAATATATGTAATTAGACAAGCTCTTCTTTCAAAGAAGTAGGACTCGCATCTGATTCAGCACATACGAACAAGACATCTGACACCTGTGGTCCTTTTTTGCACCAAGGAGATTATGCCGAACCCATGCGCTCATTCTGCACAAGGCAGTAAAGTGGATCCTTGATACATAATTATAATTTCATGGCCTTCAGCAAGATTACAACAATAGGATCATGATTGCATCCATTGCTTCGTCCTGTGTGTGTTCGTAGGTACAGTACACCTGGGCGCTCGCAAAAACAATCATCACCATTTTCGCAGCTATTTGACTTCGATTGTAGGCATCCAATTTTCATGCATATCTTAAAAGTGATCTCGAACGTATTATGTGCTTGATTAAAGGCGCCGTCGACAATGTTCCAGTCAATATATATATGTTGTGCGAAGAGTGCATCCTTAAATATGTGCATCGCTAAACGACCGCATCTTCCGTTTATAATAATTATTTAATATTAACACTATCACGTCTTCTTAGATATTTGCAGCACTATTCTTCTCGTAATGGATATTGCAGGTTGGAAAGACTGAGATCTGAGCACTACTACTAATCATCAATAAAGAAGCGTTCTTCTATGTTTCAAAGCCATCTCATCATTTCTCGCGCGATGAACTCATACTAATCATTTGTAGCGATACGAGTTTCTTTCGTTGCAGAGCTGTTATTGCATCTCTATCATATTATCAACTATGTGTTGCCACTACACAGTAATTTGAGATTTGATAACAGAAGGATTCGTTTCGCTTTGGAATTACTTGTTGCAGTGTCGGTGAAATAAAATCAGCAACTGAGAATGGTACAAAGTGTCAGCAGATGAAACAGTAATACAACTTTTGACATTATCTTTTTATTTTACTGTACCGAATACCATATGTGAACTGTTTGGTACTATGGAGAGTGCCAGGTCTTGCTATGATGCTTGTCGAACTCTTATTTCTTTGTAGCTAGCTTTTGAATGTCGAAGGTTTATATTTGAACAGTCCTTACATCATACAAGCGTTCTTTGTTAGAACTGCAGCGAATTCAAGTCACATATTTATAATGTGCGCCGTACGCCCCTACGTCTCTATTCTAAAAGATTTTTAATTAATGTAAATTATACAAAGTAAAGGATGATTCAGACTCCAGAATATGTGTCTGTCCGACATAATCTCTGTTACAGAAATATAATTATTGCACCACATTGAGGATACGATGCCCACACTTTCATTCTGCATTAGCCTCTTTTCTTTTCTTAGCGTGCTCCTCGTCAAATTCTTCATCGATGGCACACGCACAAGCTAAGACTAACAATGCATCCATACCTGGTGCCACTTGGACTTGGTAGTGGTTGAACGCGTCAAATTGGATAAGACCGTCTTTTTGTACTTTTGCTACAACTTGCCCCTCTGCATTCTTCATGACGAAGTTTCGATCAACAAAATCTCCCGTGATCTTGTACACTGGTGGCTTCTTGAATGGACCAATCCCGCTTCCTTCAGTGTAAATATCAAATGTATCGCTCAGAGCAACGACCTCCTTTTCTATCCATGCAATCTTTTCTGCACTCATGCCTCCACGATAAATATCATATGTAGGAGAAACAGCCATCATAATTCTATCAAGAACACAAACTTCTTCGTCACAACCTGCAATAGACCTGATCCTCATCTTGTCTTTCCCCGGTAAGTGAAGCATTGCACCTCTCACTTTAACAAACGGTTCGCCACTTTCAGTGCAATAGACATCGAAGTCTTCACCTGTAAATGATATTGCTCTCTCTTTCACTGCAAAGCATCGAGGTTCGGAAGAAATAGAATTGACTTCGCAGAGTGGTGGGGAGTATGGAAGTTTCGTCTCTTCTCCCAACGCTCCTCCGGTGAACATGTCACCAATATCTGTCAAAAAGTTACCCAGTGCAGTCGCTTGTCTATGGTTGGTTCGTGTGGACGGCTCAATGGTGAAAGACAGTGAATTGTGCGCATAGCAAAGCACAAGAATTGAAAAAAGATTCATAATCCCCATAACGTTTACTCTCGTTTACTTGATAGAATAGGAGATAATGTCAGCGAGATTTAGTTGAATTAATGATTAAAGATGGTTAATGGTTAATGGCGATGAGGAGTAGGAAGGAGCGGTGTGCGATGGAAACGTTCGGCGGGTTATGCGCCCAGTAGCCAGCAGCGCGACCAAAAATCTTCAAATCCTACGAGGATTCTTACACAAAAACTCTGGTATGGTATTGGCACAATATTTATCATCCGAACCCCGAAAAAGAATTCTGCAACCGCAAGAACAACTACGACTGATCTGACTAATAAAATGGTGGACGTCGATAGAGAGAGGTGGTACATAACAGTTCGTACTGACTGGTTGGCTTTTGGCTTGTTCGCATCTTTACATTCCACAATATCGTACTCTAGACAACTTGCTTGTTATCTTATCACGAATTTATTCTTAACACCACATCCAGGAACAACTCCATCAAATATAAACAATGTCTACTGCAAACTTTTTCAAAACTGCCTTGAAAAGAGGTACATCATCATCAGGGAGCAATACTACCAATGAGCTTATCCTGAAGACGACAGCATTTGCTTCAATTGCATCAGTTATAGGTGCATATTCCACACTTGAACAGCAGCGTCATACAAAAATAAACGTTGCGAAACCCTTCAATGCAAAAGAGGGATATCTGTCCATTTCTCGGATCACGAATCCCTTTAATCAAAAATTTCTGGCACCAAATCTTACTCTCTGCGATGCATCAGCACAACCAGAAGAAGTAGACCAGCGAGATGAATCTACAAATAATGATGTGGGTGGAGAAGACCCAACTACATATTATTTGAAAAAGATGGCGGAATTTCCTCCAGATTTTGTCAAGAGTCATGCCATTTATGGAGGATTGCGAAAACCAGGCTTCATTGAGCGCTACGATTGTTACAGGCGAGTTCCTCTATCAGAGAATGATAAGGATGGAAGTGTCTCAACTATAGATCAGGAAGTATGCATGGCGTCTATAAAAATTGGAGATGAACTGAACGGTCATGACAAGGTTGTGCATGGAGGAATTATTTCTTTGATGATTGATGATACGTTCGGTAGGGGATATGAAGCTATGGGTCTTGCTCAAGGAAAGGAATTTGGCGACGAGGATTTTCCATTGGTTGTTACAGCCAATCTGACTGTGAATTATAGAGCACCACTTCCAGCTGGAAGTGATGTTGTCATTCGGGTCCGTCATGAGAATACTTCTGGGAGAAAGATATACATGTCCGCAAAAATGGAAAGTCATGATGGAAGCATTGTTTATTCGGAGGCAACTGCGCTATTCGTTACAGTGGCAAAGCAGCATTTGTCTTCTACAATCATTCCACAACGCATGATGACTTTGAAACCAACAAAGAAGATGGAATAAGCCACATGATGGTCATTACTTCTGTTTCTGCTGGAAGTAGAGTTCGATTATTGTCTGACTGATAACTTTTATGTATTGGATTAAATATAGGATATTAACCTGTCAAGTTCGGTTCGAAAGAACCATTGCGACGTGTAGTTTTCTTTTTCCGACAATGGACAATGGCCAAAAACCTATTCACACAACTCCGACATCAGACTCCTCTTCTCTAGACATCCCACACTAAACTTCTTTCGTCATTCAACCGAAGGATGACAGAACACCAACTAGAGTATCAAACTGGGTTAATTTCACCCAAGTCCACAAAGAAGTCAGAAACGGTTGTGCCCGATGACTCTGTGCTGTCCCCATCAATTCTGAATGTTCTTCGAAAACTCAGGGACCATAACCCTTCCCTTCAACGAAAACTTTCCCATGGCATTGCTAGTACAGACGATGTTCATGATCAGTCCCTTTCCTATTGGAATAGATATCAACAAATAGTCATGATGAAGGAAGATACTTTGATTGGTATCAATTTGGGAGGTCTCATGGTACGAATCGTTGATGTCATTCCTTTCCTGCAGGCTCTAGAGGCGGAGAATATTGCTTTGCACACTATCAATTTTGGTGGGACAGACGTGGGGATGGATAATCTTTACCAAGGCATGAAAGATCTCCCACCTGCTGCTCTTGCATCGTGGAAGAAGCTCTACCTTGGAAGCTGTGGTGTTGGCTCACGCCGGGGTACAGATGATCTAACCAACGTTCTCAAATTTTGTTCAAATGTGGAAACGTTAGACTTGCGGTACAATGATCTCCAAGGTCGAGATATGGAGCAGTTGAGTCAAATTCTATCATTGGACGAATGCAAGGTTTCAATATTACATTTGGAAGGCAATATGATGAAATGCACAGGTGCAACTGCAGTCGGAGGGATACTTGCTAAAAGTACAAGCCTAAAGGAATTATATCTCGGCTCGAATGGCATCAGCGCTGAAGGAGCCAAAGCTCTTGCCACCGGGCTGAACGATAACGCATGTGTTGAAAAATTATATCTGGAAGAAAACTTTATTGGTGATGAAGGTGCAAATGCATTCAGTGAAGTGCTATTGGGTCAGAGAGAGAGACAATGTAAGGTGCTGGAGAAATTATATTTTGACAACAACGGAATGAATAAAGACGCGGCAACTAAGCTGGGTAGAGCTTTGGACAGCGAAGGACTCATCGATGGATCCCTTTTTGATAGTGCGCCGTAGCTAATTCAACAATTAAATGAAAGGAATGTATGTGTTGTTATGTAAATAATATTACTACTACCTACACTTACTTTTACTCCTTATCCAATGAAGATGGTTTCTACTTCTTTTCTACTGAAGGTGGCAGCAGAATTTCCCTTTTTCTTTTGATTCCTTTTCCATCCGAGTTCAGCATGGATATTTCCACAATGGATTCATGCGGTATAAGCCAAATTTCGTTGCCGTCGCTACCATCCTTTTCGTTTCCCTTTCCCTGCCGACAATCTCGAAGAATCTGCAACAACTTGTCAGCTCCGTCCTCTACATCCATATCGCAGAATTCAACTTTTGACAAGCAAGCATTGATTTCTTTCGCATGTGAACCGATTGCCAAGGCCCTGCATGGATAAAGTCCTGTAGTATCCACTAGATACAGTTCTGTTCCGTGCGCATTCGTTGCCAATAAACCAGCAGTGGACAGCGACCTTGTCGAGTCCTTGACATGACATTCCACCAAATGATTCACCAAACCCCATCCTAATCTCTTTCCGTAATCTCTATCTTTCTGAATTCCATATAGAGACGAATCTTGTTCGCACAACTCTTTCCCTTTCTCAGCCAGGATGTGTCCATCTACTCTCCAGCCTGAATTCAATAGAACGGCATTGTGATCTAGTTGCTCGATTCGTATGGGTCCAATATTGTCAAGTAATAATTCATTGGAATGCAATATACTTGATTCATATTCACGCACGTGAATGGCGAGGAGGGCAATTCCATCTTTGCACTTTGCAGCTAGACAGGGAGGTGAAGATTGAATGTATTTGTTCGGTACGTTGAATGGGTACGGAGCAGATGCAGATGATCGTGATAGCACTGATCGTGGGAGAGCTACGTACAATAGTAACGTGAGGAATATTGACATCTGTGAATATATTGCTGTCATGGTATCGTTTTGTAATGGGAAGTTTGTTGTTTACTGTTGTGCATTGATTATTGATAATGGATAATGGCAGATAATGATTGATGATTGATGATGATGCTTTCGATTGATGCTTCTGGCAACTACTGGCAACCTTTTGGACTGCTTTTGGACGGCAAAATAGAATATCAGGTTCATTTTTCATTATTCATTATTCATGATGGTTATGAGTCCGGATCAGAGTCAGCGATTGGTGTTACTAAATGCCGAATGAAATGGAAAACACGTCATAAATATTTAGATCATAAAAATAAAAATACGTTGTCATTTATCATTAATCGTCCAACATCCAACATCCAACATCCAACATCCAACACAACAAACACAATAAATCATGAGCACCATCACCACAAAAGATGCAGACGATAGTAAACATCAGTGTGCTGCGTGCGGTGATAGCGATGGTGGCGGCGGTAGCCTCAAGGCTTGTACAGCTTGCAATCTTGTGAAATATTGCAATAGAACGTGTCAGGTTGCGCATAGGCCAGCCCACAAGAAGGCATGTAAAAAACGTGTTGCTGAATTGTTTGATGAAAAATTGTTCAAGCAGCCTCCGCCAAATGAAGATTGCCCTATTTGCTATCTACGAATGCCAATCGAAGGAAACCAATGCATGTACCAGTCATGCTGCGGTAAAATGCTGTGTGGTGGTTGTGTCCATGCATACTCGGTTGCTACAGCAGATACACACAGATTAAAGTGTATCTTCTGTCGAACTGAAGGATCTACATCAAATGAGGTCCAAGTTGAAAGAATGAAGAAACGCGTGGAAGCCGATGATGCACAGGCGATGTTTAATCTAGGGGGGTTTTATCAATATGGGATTATAGGTTTGCGACAAGACCATGCTAAGGCATTGGAGCTCTTTCATAAATCAGCAAGACTTGGAAACCATCAGGCACATTTACATCTTAGTCTTGGTTATCAAAAAGGGGGTATCGGAGAAAATGATACAAGAAAAGCAATTTATCACAGACAACTTAGTGCTGTGGCTGGGAATGTATTGGCAAGGTTTAATCTTGGGAGTGAAGAGGGTAATGCAGGCAACATGGATCGTGCATATAAACACTGGATGATTTCTGCCAATGACGGCTTTGATTTGTCTATGAAGCAGGTTCAGGAAGGATACAAGAGTGGTGTTGTAACGAAAGATGATTATGCAAAAACTACTCGTGCATATCGTAACTCAATTGACGAAATGAAAAGTGATGATAGGGATAGATTTGCTGCAAAACTTTCTGAATAAAGCAATTATACATCTAATAAAACCAACATTAGATTAGATGCAACATGGAAGTGTCATTAGATATTATCAACATGGGGTGATTTGATTTCAGCAATATAGTAGCGAGGGTGTCGTAGAAAAAGACACGAAAAAGGGAAGATATCATTATCAGATTGCGGCTATAAAGGGCATGTGCAAGCGAGGCGGGGGACACTTTGCTATACTCCACTACTGTATCACCTATCACGTCTGATTGATGCGTTTTCGCGTTATTTGTATTGTTGTTCCGAGAAGTTATAAACCTTCTTTCTGTCTAATAGAGCATTATGTTGAATGTGGCCTGCTCGGACCTCGAAACTCGGAAATCAATGATGATGATGAGCAAGACGCAGCAAGACAGATCAAGAGAGAGAGAGATCAGTGGTCAAACATTACCTGCAATAATGATAATAGCACCTACAACAATAAATCATCCGTCAAAGCAAAGAAATGGAAATTCAACATTCAGCGACAGAGGTAGTGCAGACGCTTATAATCACTTTCGATCATACCTACCTACTTTTACCATACAACATACAACAACAACTCGTATCGTTATGAATGATGATGATTATTCTACTTCTGGTTTCTGGCAACCTTTTGGGCGGCAAAATAGAATATCTGGTTCATTATTTATGATGGTTTATGAGTCCGGAACAGAGTCAGCGATTGGTGTTATGTTCGTTCTCATAACCGTTATTTACTGGTTATTACTCAAGAACAACAGCAAACAGCAACACGAAACACGACGACGGATGCAAACTTCTCATCATTCATCATAGGTACCTACATCAGCCTACATCCTACATTCAAAAATAGGTAGCAGCTAGCAGCACTCATTAATGTGCACAATATAAATCAAGACTTCTAATCTCAAATCGTGAGAACATAAAGGTTCAAAATATTCAAATCATGTTTCAGCTTTTGAGACATTCGCGGTCATGGTACCACAGGAAAAGCCGCACTTTTTCAACGCAAACAAATCCAAAGCCAAGAGTTTCATTTCTAAACTTGGAAGGAAGTGGAATGTCAGCCATTGAAAGATTATGCCTCGAGGAAGCTCTCTTACGGCATGATCCCCTGGAAAGAAGTTGGGCTATAGTGGGCACGCATGATCCCATATATAATTCATATCTACCAAACACCGGCACCAAATGTTCCAATGAGAGCTGTCTGATCATAATGGGCATAGGAGGGAAGCCCGATATATTGTTAGATGTCGAAAAGGTGAAAAGAGATGGTGTGCTGGCCATCAAACGGTTCTCTGGTGGAGGCACAGTCGTTGTTGATCGGTCTTCTTTGTGGACAACGTTCATTGGGAGAATCGATGATTTCCCGCACGTCGATCCATATCCTAAAAATATCATGACTTGGAGTGCCAATGATATATTCCACAAGGTGTTTGCTAACATGAAAGCAGATGCTCTGCACAATGCTGGCAGCATAGAAAAGAAAACCATGGTCATGGACACGAAATCATGCGGTTTAGCTCAAGGTAATGGGACGACGCTCAAATATTCTACTGATAATCCGACTTCCCGAACAAACGATATTCCCGATTTCGCTCTCAGAGAGAACGATTACGTAATCGGCGAGCGAAAGGTGGGTGGTAATGCACAGTCAATTGTGAAGGGTGCATGGCTACACCATACAAGTTTTCTATGGGACTACGAGGAAGAGAACATGTCATATTTAACATTGCCATCAAAAAGACCAGATTACAGGGGTGAGAGAGATCATGATGATTTCCTAGTGAAACTGAAATCAACCTATGGCACAATCGGAGATGACAATTCATCGAAGAGAGCGTTTTTCTATCATGTCAAGTGTGCTGCATTTGAAGCTTTTGAATTGGAAGAAGTCCTACTAAAAGATGCTATGAAGGTTGTAGATGATTTGGGTGGTATGAAAGCATGGTTTGACGGGAAATGCCGTACTAAAATACTGGACTTAAAAACTTAATATTTATGCATAAAAGCTTTTACTGATTCAAATAGTGCATTCTTCCAAATAATTTCTTCAATATACGATGCTGCTGAGGAAGGAGTTTGAACATCAGGGTGAAGAATGCAGGATGGGAGGTTTCAAATATAACCTATTTACAAGGCAAACTGAGAAAGGTCATGACTATCTAATTCCTAATTCCACCGTGAGCAAAGCAAATGTGCAAATACTCAAGTATAAAGTTTCTCACCACGTCACCCCTGCCAATTAATGAAGCTCATGCATGATAAAATAGCAATCCCCACTTCTGTAAAATGGTTATGATATGTCAAAAGTTGTGACCAATACAAGATTTGAACTTGCGACCTTTGGGTTTGGAATCCAATGCTCTACCAACTGAGCTAATTAGTCACTGTGAAAAGTGCGGTATATTGAAAAATCTTATTTAGTATAACTTGAGTAACAAATAATTCCAAAAAAGAACGTAAAGAGTGACAGCAGTACCATATTATAACACAAACACAGAGAGGTGACAAACGAAGTTCAAATTGAATGGAAACGTGGAGTGTGG
>Ga0307981_1003316_pt1 | contig 12145 bp, 11 predicted proteins | sample OrgLakmetagen987_FD_201849 | JGI IMG/M metagenome (GOLD analysis project Ga0307981, IMG submission 201849) | Saline water microbial communities from Organic Lake, Antarctica - #987 | ecosystem: Environmental > Aquatic > Non-marine Saline and Alkaline > Saline | place: Antarctica: Organic Lake... | reverse complement strand
AGGGGATGTTTCGCATTGCGCGTTTCGTGGGACAGACACCGAAGAAATCGTACAGCAACAGTTGGGAACCATTAGAGTACTGCGACCTAGTCTAATTCAGACAAGAGGACAATAGTCTACGCGGGACTTGCGAATGAATAATTGAATCCGTTTCCGACCGACATCCATCGTCGTTCACAAGCACAAGCGAACCGACCCGACCCGACCTGCCGGCGATGCGATAATAGATAATAGACGGCATTCGATTACGAAAGCTCGCAACTCATAATACGGTGTAGATGCTCTGTCAGTTTACGTATATACCCATCTTTTGTACAGCTCGTGCGCCCTCCTAAGAGACTCTTTGCATCCATGCGTATAGCAACGACACGAGAACTATATAGATAGATCAATGAACGGCTTTAACGGCGGCGAGGAGCCAGTCCTTGTGCCCACCGGAATGGAGATACACCACAATATTCACCAGCAGCAGGACGACAGCTTACAGAGCTTAACTTCCGAGATTTCCGATCCCAACGTTGGGTCGGAGACTTCTTTGGGGACGCTAAGCGACAGCGGCGGCACTAGCACGTTCTTTCAGATGCTAGATACGCGACGCAATAGCGACTTTACAGTCCCAACAAGCAACGCCGGAAGGGCCACCGACGGCAGCGGCACTCCTCCCAACACTGCTGTTTCTGCCAGAGACGGCAACAACGAACATTGGTTGCAACTCGAACCACGACGCTCCATATTTACAACTACAGTACAACGAAGATACGCAGTCGACGACAATGGCCAAGCAGCGGCAGCCTGGCAGGATCACCCATCCGAAACAGCCCGTGAACAACCGTTGCAGCAAGCTGTCAATGGCGATCGACACTATCAAACGGTCGACACATCAACTCCACCCATGATACCGCCGTCTGCATCCTACGACAACCACCACTCACCCGGTGGAATAGCCGATCGACTCATGTCGCCCATGACACCCGCGACACCCACGCGCCCTCCAATTACCAAACGAAAACGACCTCACGAAACGCTCCATGCCCAATCGCTACTGCTGGGTCTCGCCTTTGCTGCTGTCTGGACACCTTCCAATCTCATGGCTCCCAACTTGACGGAAATCGCCTTGGACTTTGACATGAACGAGTCCGAACGCGACTTGTACCTGGGTAGTTATTGTGCATTGGCCACTGGCGTACTCAGTTTTCCGGTTGGTGCCGGAATCGGTATACTGACAGACCTGGTATCGAGGCAACGGCTCTTTTGTATCACAGTCGCGGGTGGCGCCTTCTCGGCCGCCGCAACGGGACTGTGTACCCAATACTGGCAACTCTTTTTGGCACGCCTCTTGACGGGAGGATTCATGAGCGGTAGTGTGCCCGTGGTCTTTTCGTTTTTGGGAGACTTGTTTGCGACGGAAGAGCGGAATACGGCGAGCTCGGGACTTACAGCCATGATGGGCCTGGGTATAATAATGGGCCAAGTCTATGCGGGCATGGTGGGGAGTACCGCAGGTTGGCAAAACGCCTTTTTTGTGAGTGGCGCCGGGACCATGGTGTTGGCTGTGCTGTGCTTGTTTTTGGTACAAGAGCCCGTCCGTGGCGGCAAGGAAAAGGTATTGCAAGCCATGCTTAAAGCGGGAACAAGATATGACCGTAAATTGACGTGGGCGAGGTTTTGGCATGCTGTTCGACACAACAAGTCCAATACGATATTGCTGTGGCAAGGCTTTTTTAGTAGCTTGCCGTGGGGTATTATATTTGTCTTTCTAAATGACTTTTTGTCACAAGAACGACGGTTCAGTGTACCAGATGCGACCTACTTGGTCTTGTTGTTTGGTATAGGGTGTGCGTGTGGTGGTATCCTAGGCGGATATTGGGGGCAACTGATACAAACAAGGAATCGAAGCTACTTGCCCCTGTTCATGTCCGTTACAACCGTAATGGGCATTTTCCCGTTTCTAGGGCTGCTGAACTCTCATTTTACGGATGCCCATGGACCTCAAGGAATGCTATATGCCTTTTCGGGAGGGATGATTGCTTCGCTACCTTCCGTCAATGTTCGACCATGTCTCATCAATGTTAATCCTCCCGAGACACGCGGAGCTTCCTTGACGGCAGCAAATCTACTCATCAACTTGGGACGCGGCTTTGGGCCAAGCTGCATAACGCTCATGGGAACCATATGGCATGTTGATCGAAAGTTTTCGTTTAACGTTACGGTAAGTTGATATCTTCAACGGGTCTAGCCTGTTTTGTGTGGTCTGCAGCGCCTCACTCTGCGTGTTTGTTCTCGCTACAGCTGGTACTCTTTTGGTGTATTTCTGCGGTCCAATTACTCTTCTTGGCCGGGACGCTACCCGATGATCAAGACAAGATGGAGGCGGAACTGACAGCCTATGCGCAACAGGCCATGGCTCGTTTGGAACCTGAAGATGAACAGTCCGTTGTCAGCATTGAGGAACGAATGACTTCCTTTGACGGCGTTGCTGCCAAGGAATCGTTGTTCTTTATGCGAGCAGGTTTCAAGGAGCTGCGTAAAGGAATGGGCGGCAAATTGAATCCATTTCCCTGTGGTGGTAGATCACCGGAAAGCTGTAGTGACGACGAGGCATCCGACTCGAGCAGCATTATGATACGCCGCGAAATGTGGCTTCGCCAACAGATGCATGGCCAACCCGATGACACGGATGAGATGCGACTTGAAGGTTTAGAGTATCCCACTGAAACAACGCATTTGATTGTTTAGAATTTACTAATAATAATGCTATCTAATAGACAGAAGCTATATAATAAATAGCTATTCGAGTAGACTGAGACGTTGAAGTACTTGAAAAATGACATTGCTAAATAATCAACAAACTATCCTTACACGGAACCACATTCTCCTCTTTCTCTCAATAGATAGCGTTGCTATTGATTTTGAACGACCGAATGCATAATGCTGTCGTAAATGGTAAAGGTCGCCGCGTGGTTCACAGCGGCTCGCAACACTTTAGGCGTCATGCCTTCAAAAAAGGCAGTTATGCCACCCTGCGCGTAAATTGTCCGCATAACTTGCCATGTGGAAGCCATAGCGGCCTCATCACCGGCTGTGTTCTGCATGAGTGTCTTGACGACATCAATGGGGTAGACCGGGATCCACGAAGCGGAACCCGCCGTGGCTCCAAACACGAGCGGCGAAATGGGCCCCAAGTCAATGCTCTGCGACAGGATTGCATAAATACCAAAGTAAAGACCGTACCCGGGCACGTCGCGCATCAAGGTGGGTCCTAGTCCTCGACTAAAGAGACCCTTAAGGCCTTCGTTGGCAACAATGGCTTGCAAGCACTTCCATTCACTGTCATACTCCTCTGGACTCGCTTGCATCATGACTTTTACGCGTTCCACCGGCGACACCAGAAAACTCGTGGCAACTCCCGACAAACACGCTGCCGTCAACAAGGCAATCATGTGCTGTTCGGCAGGAAGATAATCCTGCAACACGGCGCATGCCTTGGCGTTGGCCGAAAATGCAATTGCTTTGATTACAGCTTCCCCAGCCATGACTCCTTTGACTCCAGCAAAGAATCCTTTGAATCCATCCTTTTCAAAGACAATTTTGGCTGTACTCAGCATGCTGAGACCTTTCGCCTTAGATGAAGCAGTTGTAGCAGTAGTAATGACATCCTCGAAAGTTGCAGTTGCGACTGACAATGGAACAGCCGAGAACTCCAAGGCGTCGGCCGCTTGCCGTTGCCGTTGTTCTTGCGAGTACAGTTGCGACTTCGTCTTGATAGTATCGAGGGGATAGGCCAAACCAACACCAACGGCACCCGCTAGGCTTCCCGCCAAGACACTGCTGAGTCCAGGGTCAAAGACATTCAAAGAATTCTGTTGAAAGGCTCTCTTCGAGCTCTTTTTAAAGTTAGCAAAGGCCGAGGTCTGAACAGGTGCTAAGACAACGAGGAAGAGTACTTTCAGGGCAAGGGCAAGTCGTGTCATCTCAAGGTAGTTCTAACAGAGAAGGAGGTGCAAGGGAGAGGGGAGAGAGGGGAGCCTCTTTAGTGCTGATCGAAAGTGATACAAGCAGGGAGAGAGAAGGGAGGGTAGTGAGCTGTGGGAAATTCCACAGGCCTCCACACGATCAGAAGCCGCGCGATAGTTAGAGGTTAAGCTTTTGGCCTGAAATTCCCAAAAACGTGTCGGAAGCTTGTTGTTGACGTGTTCTTGAAGAACGCATAATGACGTCCGCAAGTTGTTGGAAAGTCACAGAGTCTGTGCATAGGAGCACGGTGTCCTCGCACAGGCAGACAAAGGGTATAGATAACCCGGATTAGAAACCAGAACTCTTGGAAGCCACCATTGACTGTGTTTTCAGAAAAACATCCATTCCGAGATACAGAATTGTTGCTTGCGACTTTGGTTTGCAATGCGATCTGGACAATTGCCATGAGGACAATAACTCAACACTCAACTCACTCTCATCTTTCTCTCTCTCTCTCTATAGTCTCGTCTCCTCGCTTTCAGAGTTCCTTCGAGCAACCGAACGTAACCCTGGTAGCACGAGTTTTGCGAGTGCCGTGTCTTCAATGCATGTTTGTGGCATTTGGCATGCTGGCGTTCTATTAGTGCTAGCAGTGTCTACTAGTAGTAGGGGGCACCGGCTGATTCGAAAGGGAGTGGGAGAAATACCGGTAGTTCAGATAGCTCTAGTGTCGTCAGCTCTGCGTGTGGAAACGCCACGGTAGCAGCGCTGCTGGATACACAGTTGGATTGGTGTACGCAAATGTAGACCTCAGCTATGCCTAGTTCTCGGGCTCTGATGTTGTCTCGGTTGCTGGTGAGGCGGTGGTGACATTGACACCGTCGCGACGAGTCCAAATGTTTCAAGTCCTACCGGTGGATCTGGTATAGGTGCTGGAGCGGTAAAGGCTGGAGTAGCTACCTTGGGAGAATCGGATTATTTAGGCATTGCTGGCGGTCCTTTCTTCAGAAACTCTGGAGCCTCCTGCACTGTCGTGTCGGCTACAAACTTTGGTGGTAAATACCAAAATATACCTTTTTTTCGATCGATGTGGATGCATTCATCGTGGCGTTTGTTTAAATCTTAATTTCGCCTCGTGCCGCTTTACGACGGTGGTGTGTGTGTATACACTAGTAGACTAGACAACGTCTTCGGGAGATAATCAAAGGATACGAGCCAGCTATGCATAGTGTGTTGATTGCAGATAAGTTGTCTGCTGCGTTGGGCCTTGAAGCGCCATGCTGCTATGAGAACTGATGAAATTGCATCTATTTTTAAGAACTAGTAAAACAATGGGTGTCACTTTGACACCAGGGCATCGAGAGAGAAGGCTGAGGAAGCTTGAGAGTAACAAGTTGACACGAAACGCATGCTGATCAAGCGAGATTCGTTCTGAAAGCGAACACATCAGATGTCGAACAAAAAATGAAGCAGATCGTGGGATTGAAAAAAGAGCCACCACAGTGCAAGGCAAAACGAGCTCATACAATCGTATAACTTGATGCAATCAACGGTTGTATTTTCATGCCCACAACCTCGCAACTAGCTACTCATCACACTGCCACCATGCCTCGCTTCCTAAGGATTATCCGGATGGCACTCCCGTTCCTGCTTCTCGTCGGTATCATGTCCATGGTTTCTATCAAGACAGTATCGGTACGTTTCATTTGCCCTTCGCCATTTTTGTCTGGCTTTTATACGAATTATATTCTCACTAATGCCTTTTTACAGGTCAAGGACGTCGGCTTCTTATGTGGTAGCTCGAGGAAGCTCCTCTTTTCCCACCGGCCCCCTTCTTTAGTCCGTTCCCCTTTCCTCCCGATGATGTCGACGAGCCTGGACATGTTTCGACAACTCGTACAATTATTCGGCTGCCAGGAATTGTTGCCATGGCTCACGCCGACGTAACAGCCACGGAGAGCTTCAGCGTCACTGGCAGTACCTCCACAGCGACCGGTCATGTCTATGTTTTCTTGAAAAGGCTGTTGTCGCCTCAAACGCGCCGTCTCCAAGAGAAAGAACAGAGTGAGCGGCAAAATCTCATTCGAGACGACGCAATCCACTCCTCCATTATAATCATGTTCCATATATTCGATTACCTCTTCAATTAGTTAGATAAGAACGGGTATGTTGACATCTTACTATATGGCTGTAGAATGAGGGGAGATGTAAGCAAGCAGAACTATCGATAGTCCACTCAGCTGGAACCCTCGCCTGGAATATTACTGCACTGTAGTCTCCGTGGCAGCCTCGACAGTGTGGGGAAATCCGCACTGATCGCCAAGCTTGCACTCTCCTTTTCGAAAGGCAAAACACACTGGCTTTGGAGGAGCCTTCTTGTTTGCATTGCCACCATGGTTGGGATCGTGGCTGAATTTACAACGGTCGCCACGGGTGCATTCGCCTCTTTGAAAGTCATAACACATGTTTTTACCGCTACTATCTCGTTTCGATCGATCCTTGAGTCGATCTGTGGACGCCACATTGCAGCTTGGACACCGCGTCGGTGTGTGGTCCCAACCTTCCTTCTCGTAGAGCTCGCGGTCTTGGAACAGAAACATGTGGCTGCAGTCCTTGCACGTTAGTGGCTCGCCTTTGCCGGTCGCAGCGACTGCCGCATCCCACGCATTTTTTGCTGCAGATTTGACCCTCCGCAACTCCTTGTTTGTTTTATCAACCTTGAAGGCGCTGAGCGCCGCTCTGTAGGCGCCCTCGAGCAGCTTTACGGATGCTACTGCTGCATCTGCATCTGCATCCTCGGAAGCGGCTTCATCTAGTTGCTTGTGTTTCTTTTCAGAGGGTGCCTCAGCCTCAGCGACTTTCTCAGCCTCGCGCTTGGACATTTCACACTACTTAATGGGACCGAAAGAGAGGAACGGTAGGGAGAGCGTAAGCAAGACCGGCAAAGAGAATGTGCTGTAGAATGTGAACGGGGCGATTGCTTCTCTTTCGACCTCTGCATTGTCGAATTCTGTCGGTGGTTGCGCGTTGCGCGAAAATAATGTGAGAGGAGGAAGAGACCGATGACGGATGGACTGTTTGCGGTCTTTTTCGGTCATTCCCGCCAAAATCTAGACAAAGGGTCATAAGGAAAAACGTCGACGGGTCACTTCAGCCCTACGGTAAGTCGGGAGGATACAACAAGGGAAGCGCATTCAAAATTTGAAAAAGAGTAGACTGCTGTAACTTCTATTGGCAAGATATTTAACAGCGACCGCACGCTTCGCGATACCTGGTACTGGTACCATGCAGGCATCGAGACAACGAGAAACGAGAACGCCCACTAGACTACCCCATATAATATTGTTGTTGTGCGAACCGACCATCACACCTTACTGAAAAAGACTCTTTACCATGACCTTTTCTTCTGCCAATTGGGGAGCGACGCTTTCGCTCCTGCTCGTTGCCGCCGTCTTGGTCGCGACTCGTACCAACAGCAAGGTACGTCAGCCACTCGATATAGTAAATAGTTGGAGTCTGAATGAGAGGCGAAGGAAACACCGGAGCAACCGTGGTATTGCAGTATGAACTCGATGGATTCCGAGTTGAATGCGACAGCCTGCGAACAGAGCCTTGATTACTTTAGCTAGCCGCGTTTAATCCTCTTTCCCCCCTTCTCACACCATGTACATTCTCCCCTCTATCCAACACCTTACCTTAGGCTCCCAAGGACTTTCTTCGTGGAACGAGAAACCTCCAAGCGATCATCCCGTTCAATGGGGGCTTTAACGCGTTGCCTCCGGGCATCACCCGTGCTCCTACGGGCACCAGCTTCTCCACTGATTTTCCCAATGGTGCTGGTACAACCATTAAAACCAACCCTGGATCTATCTTTACCCCAGCATCCACCTCGATTGTGACCACGGGTCCGCTCCCGGGTGGTTTGCCGTCCAGTTCGATCCAGACCACTGACGCGGGTCCCTTTACCCCAGCCAAGACGTCGATTGTCCAAAACGGGCCATTAGAGGGTGGTTTACCGTCTTCGTCCATTATCACCACAGGTACGAGACCCAGTCAAGTCAGCACGACCATTGCATCTGCCTTTCCTGGAAGTACGAGTTCGCTGACGACCACCTCGGGTGGTGGATTGCCTGGTTTCATTGAAAATACCGGCACTAGAACTTCGCAGTCCACTACCCCAGGCGCAACGGTGGGCAACACTGCTGCGAGTGGGTTTACAAACGTCAGGACCGGTCCGAAGCAGAACTTTCTCACGGTGTAAGTGTTGGGTCAGAGATACGAATGGTCCGGCAAAGCAACATGTGTGTTGCATGCATGCTGGCAGGTGGTTGTGGATAGCATGCGCACGAACTGGTGGAGTAGACTGGTGTTCGTCTGTGGAAGTGACGGGTACGCAGGCGTCTAATACATTCTTTTATTTAGTTACTGGATGCAATCAGACAATCTAATCTAAATGGTTTGTCTAGCTTGTTGATGTGGTGATTTAGACGCGCAAGTCACTGAAAGCGTTTAAGCTCAGGAGGTAGATGTTGGTACTTGTTTGACCTGCACAAGGGGACGGCCAGCGATTCTGTGGTTGTGAGGAGCATACGTATGCTAATGGCGTTTCGTCTTGGAAAGAGTCTAGAAAGCTGCTGATCCAGCCTTCTCATGCGTTCACTGCACAAGGCCCACCACCAGATATACACTACACCAGGAAATCAGCTATCGCTAGCATACTTCGTCTTTAACAAAGGCATAATCACTGGAGTGTACAAGTTAAGATAAAGAAAACATTTCAGATCTAGTCCAAGTCTTCCGCCATGTCGAATTCCGTCGCAGTATCTTGAGAATCATCAGCCACGATATCCACTTTCTTTTCCTCCTCGTTGGTTTCGTATACTTCTTCCAGGATCGCTCCTACAATAGGAGTGTCTACGTCCACTGGCTTGTTACTCTTCATACGAGCCTTGGCCATCTGCAGAATCAACGCTCGCCTGTGGGACCTATCAGGGTTCGTGTGGTCGGTCCAGACTGAGCTGCCCGAAACAACCGATGTCACTTCTGAACCCGAGTCCCAAGTAACGCCCGATTCCGACGCGGTAATCACATTGTCCTTATCCATCTCCTCCTGAGTAGGCTGCGACTGCGGCTGCGGCTGAGTAGGTTTATGTTGTTGCTGTTCCTCTTTCATCCGTCGAGCCGTTTCCAAACGCCTCTGCCGATTTTTCTTAAGCATTTCTTGCGCACCTCGCATAGCCGAAGATTGCCCCGCAAAATCAGAGTCCTGAGCACTATCCGGTGACATTGGAGGTCTGTCAAATGCATCACCCGTTTCCCCACTACCCAGCGGTGACAGTGCATCCTGATCAAAGGTACCGTCGTCAATATCCGGCTCCGGCTCAAAGGTTTCATCATCCGCCCTGTAATAATTTTGATCGTAGCCTTCCTTTTCTGGAGAACTGTAATATTCACCATCCGTGTAATATGTGGGGTTCGTTGGCTCGCCACTTGATGCACTGTATTGACTTTGGTATTGGTAACCAGCGTCCGGAATAGGCGCTGGTCGCTTGCTCAAGCTTGGCGGTTCGTCGTCCGGAGGATCCATCTTATGACCTGGCCCAAGCGCCGCGGGTCGATTTAAACTCGCCGCGTGTGCCGCAATAGCCTCGTCAATGGGAACATTCGGATCAGTAAAGGCGCCGTCCTCGTCCACGTCCCGTTGGAAATCCGCGGGATTCGGACCAGACTGGTGACTCTGTTGGTAGCCATTTCCATATGCCGCGTGCTCTTCCTCGTCTTCTTCGTAATATGGTTGTTGTGGCGCAAATCGACCACGCACTCCACCAATGGACAACTGCTGCTGGGGCTGACCACGCGTGGCGTTAGTGGCCATGATGGTAGGTCCAGGGCCACCGACACCATTGTGGTTTTCGTAGTCGTGAGCGAGCATCAAAGCCTGTTGTCTTGCCGCCAAGAAATGCGGAGGCAGTACCTTGGTCCACGCGTGCGGCTGCAAGACGTACTGGGGTCTGTCCAAGAACAAGAAAACGTGTCGAAAATGTGAGTAACAGCCGCTCGTCACAACAACACCAACAAGGCATGCACACCCAGTACACGCAATACATGAACGTACAATGCACGGCAGGGTCCCAAATGATACAGCTTGAGATCATCAAAGTCTCGTTCCGTCAAGTCGTAAACTGACTCGACTTCTTGTACATCCGCTACATTTCGGAGTCCAGCCTCATCGCCGGCATCCAACTTGTACAACTCGTTGGGCGTCAATGACGGACTCAAAAAGGCCAACATATAAATGGGATTTCCATCAAAGTCGGCTTGGTAGTAAACGTCTTCTTCGGTATTAATGGGCCCACCGGAGAAAAAGCAAAACTTGTCCACCAGCGTCCATTGCGCTGGATTCGTAATGAGCACGGGCGGAGCCGCGTCGCACGTGGTGGGATAGTCTGTTTCCAACAAGACCAAAGTGTCTCTAGACAAGGGTTCAACATCAATGGGACGGACCATGCCAACCGCAGCACACAACAAAAAGTAATAGCCACCCGACGGGTGCAATCGCTTTTTCGAGTCTGCGCAAGAATTTCAAATACGTTGGAGCCGTTGTCGTGGTGTGAGAACATGAAACGAGGCATTGTGCACACGATGCAATCACCATTTTCCATGTGCACCGACTGTTTTACTTACGAAAAAAGGGAATACCGTCGGGAACTGGCTTATTGGAAAAGTGACAGTACTTGCTAATGCGTCGCCACCCCGAGCTCAAGAGCAGCTCGTCGGGTAATCTTGAAAACTGATTTGGATACGTTTGTTCCACTCGTCTCAAGTCTTCATCGCAAATGGTGGGACAGCCCTTTAATTTCATGCTGCCCGCCAACATGAGAACGATATTTCCCGTCAGTGTCAATCCTTCATAATGTTGCGTCGTCTTGCCAATGCCTGCCTTGGTAAAGTAGCAGCGCTTGGCAAAACTGCTGGCCAGGGGTGTCTTTAGGTGTTTGTTGCCATTGGCCGCGGACGCATTCGATTGCATGACTCCGTCGGGGCCGTCCGACTCGTAACTCTGCCCTAAAGTCTTTTTGCGCGTGTCTTCCGTTTCGACCGTGGCTTCATCATAGTCCGTGCTCATGTAGGATTGCGAATCAACGGAATGATCGTGCTTGTTGTGGTGCTTGCTGCTGTTCTTGTTGCGACCACTACCACGGCGGTAATAACTGCTGGTCGTTTCGTCTTCGGAAATGGTACGACTGTCGTCTTCTTCGTCTTCAGAATAAAAGCTGTTATTCACATTGACGTGTTTGCTGCTGCTACCGGCAGTGGGATCGAGGTAAGGACCGCAGACGGTATCAATGAGCTGGGCCGCTGGATGATCTTGTTCTTCCAGTTTCTTAATTCCGGATTGAATGCCTGCTTGGAGTTCTCGCACGCCTTCGCCCATGGCCTTCTGAGCTCGCGCTGCCACGTCGTCGTCGTCGTTGCCATTGCCATTCTTGGAAGAACTACGACGACCGCTTTTGGATGAGCTGCTCTCGACGTTTCCCATGATTGCGTTCTCCTTATAGTATTGCTTTGCGATATCGTACCAACGATGGGAAGCGCTTCTCTCGCGACCTATCTACGCGATTTATCAACGCTTCTTTCTATCTCGACAGTCCCACTACAGTGCCTCGCTCTATACCAATAGGAGCCTACCGGTACGTCTACAAGAGCCAAGCCAAATGAATTCAACAGAGGGTCTCCTTGGTGTGGCGCTCGACTTTCTTCTAATGGACTACAGATAGTCTACTGGTACTGTCTTTGCGATTGTTGCCGTTGCGTCCCAGTTGGTTCTCTCTGTCTTGTAAAGACAACAAAGACACTCTCCGTTCGAGTATAGAATTGTACGACATGCGGTCCTTCGCTGTTTTTACATCAATGGGGGAGAATCTCACGCCGGCCACTGCCTCATTGGTGTAATTGGCTCTAGTTGTTGAGAAACGTAGCTTTTGATAGAATAGGGAATCGCAAACATAATTAATCTACCGTACGGTTGCTTGTGGCATCGTGTCGGTCGATCAATCGATATACGTGACGTCACATTCAAGAAGTCAGTCATAGGAAGACATTTTCAAGTTGCTCTTTGTTCTTGGAAAAGAGTCATCTCAAATCTCAATCGAACATCACAAAATCACATTGTTCGTACTGTACTACTAGC
>Ga0307981_1003313_pt1 | contig 12153 bp, 13 predicted proteins | sample OrgLakmetagen987_FD_201849 | JGI IMG/M metagenome (GOLD analysis project Ga0307981, IMG submission 201849) | Saline water microbial communities from Organic Lake, Antarctica - #987 | ecosystem: Environmental > Aquatic > Non-marine Saline and Alkaline > Saline | place: Antarctica: Organic Lake... | reverse complement strand
GAATCAAGTTTTGACGTGCACCAGGCATGATCCTTACATCCTGGTTTGTACAGGCATCGTACAATTTCCATGAACAGAAACCACAAGCGAATACTACAATTCCCATGATTGGGTAAGCACCGGGATCAGATACCCAGACCTTCTTGTTAAAGTCTGAAAAGTCAGTCTTTGTGCGGACCTGACCGAAAGCCTTGGACCTATATTAATACAATGTATATGATGCATTTGCAGAAGGGAGGAGTCAAGTTAGCAAACATTCATGAATATAATACAATGACGATTTCTTCTTTCTAAGTTTGGCCAGTGGATCCTCTTTTCTTTTCAATTGCCAAAGATCAAAAATCTTAATAACGTGGCAACAGTGAAATCAAGAGACATGCTAGCAGTCGTGTTGTTTGTTGCGTGCGAGTTCAGGGGATGGGTCACTCTGAAAAAAAGTGTGTTCCTTCTTTCCTGAAGGAAATGTTGAAATCTGGGAATGACCAGGATTCTTCTTTCAATTGCCTCCAATCAAATGTGATGATTTGCAATTGTTCGTACCTTGGAACGAGGATGCGAGCAGATTTGGTTAATGCGTTCATGATAAAGTGTTGTTGATGTGAATAGTTTAGTTACAAGATTGATTTTGTATTATGGCAACAAAAAAATGTTGTGTCTATCTGCCGGTTGGTGGGGAAGAGGAAGAAAGGAAGGATGCTCTCATTCGCATTCGCATGATGTGGAGATCGTCTCGCCAACCATTTCACCATTTTATCAACCGTTTTGATTGGTTCGCATTGGATGACGTTATGACGTTCCGTTGCATCGTTTGATGAATTCCTTTTTCTCCTCTTTTTTAACTTTCTACTCCACTTTATAACTGAATTATTCGCGGGTTTTCACGATTCAATTGATGCCCAGGTAGTACAGTAGTGGCTTTGCTGCGTTTCGGTTTGTTTGTTGTTCCCATTTTATTTGTCATTCCATTTTCCATTTTCCATTTTCTATTGCAAGCATCAACAATAAGATATGTCTTCCCATCTTCTTTTTACATTATTCATCATCGCATCGTTTCCAACTGCGAATCCTTTGGCATCATTCCGAGGAACAAATAGACTCTTTCTTGACACAGCTGTGGAATCAGAATGGGAATCTTTATTACCCCTAGGTATATTTCATGGAATCACAACCAACCCCACACTACTCGAACGGGCAGGACATGATTGCAACATTGAATCCGTCCAACATCTCACTAAAACAGCGTTATCAATGGTTGGATGTGATGAGTTCATGTGCCAGGCATGGGGAATCACTGCGCAAGATATGTACAGCGTTGGGATGAATCTTTCATCGGTTGATAGGGAAAGAGTTGTGGTTAAAGTTCCTGTGACATTTGAGGGGACAAAGGCTGCTTCTAAATTGATTGATGCTGGAGTGAGAGTCTGCCTGACAGCTTGCTACTCTTCAGACCAAGCAATCATTGCTACTGGTTTAGGAGCAGAGTATTTGGGTGAGTGTACTATAATGTCAACGTCGTATTAGTTTGACCATTGTTTGCTGGTGTTTGGCACCTGTGACCTCCTGTGTCCTGTGTCTTATACTGTCACAGCTTCTTTATCGTCTAATTGAACACATATTGAAAACGGCTTCATAACACAATGTCTAAACTCTCTATTCAAAACACACATTCTCAGCTCCTTATCTTGGTAGAATGACTGATGCTGGTAAAGATGGCATTTCTGAATGTGAAAGAATGCAGGATATCGCGAATGGTATGAACAGTTCCACAAGAATTCTTGTTGCTAGTATCAGGAATGTAAAAAGTATGGGGGATCTGATGGCACATGGCATGGATACATTTACATTTAGCCCTGATATTGTCAGGGATCTATTCTGTGAAGAGCTCACAATATGTGCTGCTGAAGATTTTGAGGCGGCAGCTAAACGTGGTGGCGCAGATAATTGCATGACGAGCATGCTAAGCAGCTAAGAATGGGTTTCATTGTGGTGCCTGGAACAGGCGCAAGAATAAATGCACCAATTGAATGACGCATATTCGTCTGCAAAATAATTGCACTTTTGATGCTCTCCGATGCTAATAATGCCCGACTGTGGGTTGGACGGACATCTTCATCTGATGATTTGTTTACTTGCTCTTTGGTAGAATGCACCCCTACTCTTGCTGTCCTCGGCTGCAATTGTTTGTATTTGCTGGTTGCAGTAATCTATTCGATGTGCCTTTCACATCGCAATTATAAGCAAAGGCATTTATGAAAGAAGTGATTCATATTCTTTCAGGTTGCCACGCCCTTGACGTATCATGTAGTATACAAATTTATCCAAAGAGACAGATTTTGCGAAATTCAAAATGTTACCTGATTATTCAATCTTGAAACAATAGTACCATCATTGAACGGTCAACTTTTCCTCCAAACGCAACTACACTATGACGCTCACAGTGAAGTCAATGAGAAGTTTGCATAAAATGCCTCCATGGGCCATGGGCTGTCATATCAATATGACCAACAACCTTAAGTTGTGAAGCAATATTTACAACATCGTCTGAATGCAAGTTCAAAGTGTCCCATTTTTGCTGCAAAATGATGGGATATCGTCCTTCCTTTGCTTTAATACACAGTACGCAGGGTAGTTGCGTTGATGCAGTGTCGATCAAGATTGTGACCAACCTCATATTACTGCTGCAACCGTATTTCACCTCAACATGCGTAACCCTGTTTGACTAGCCAAGTGTGAATGGTTTCGAATTTTTCCAATGAGTTTGTCGAAGCTCCTTCAGTCGATTATACAATAATCACGATACCGTCCAAATGAAAATAATGTTAATCAAATAAATAAATTTCTGTCTCGTCTGTTGCTGTCTGTTGTGGTACATAGTGATCTGTGATCTTCATCTGTTGGCATTTGTGTCGAAACCGCGACGTAGAAAGAACTCTAAAATCACTATTTTGCTCCACCACACTCCACACCATCCATCCATCTTCGATCTGAATCATCTCGCGACACGCAAATATGGTTGCATACTGTTGTTGCATACATACGAACCTACGGTATATATTCGTTCAACAGTAGTGTAGTGCTGTTCAGCAGCCTGTAACCTTCAACACACCGCAGCGTATCACTTTGATTCATTACTCATCAGATGATCTCTTCCATTATCAAGACGCTACTTCTGTCCTTTCTAGGATCATCGCTTGGCTTTGCTCCAAGCCAACTCCCTTGTCACCACCAGACACGTCTGGGACATCATTCATCGGGATATCCTATCCAACAATATATCACCAATAGTGGAAGAATCCGCACCCTTCGATCAAGTAGCATCAACGAAGACACCCCTGTCGAATTAGAAAGCAATGAGTTAAGGACCTATAATGATTACAAGGAGCAATTGGAAGCCCTTTCCTTTCTTTCGAGCGTATCTGATGACCCAGATTTTTGTGAACGAGCACAAGAAATATTTGATAGCATGTTCAAAAATTGGGTTGAAGAAGATGATGAAGATCTTGAACCAACAATCGAAATATACAACTTTTTGGTGTCAATATATGCAAACTGTGGAGATATGAAGACAGTGTCAATTATTCTATCCAAAATGGAGAACAGCGAAATGGAAGACGTACCGTCAGCAGATATGAATACGTACATTGCAACCATGGAAGGCTTTGGAAAACGTGGAAACCTAAAGAAAGCAGAAGAAGTATTGGACAAGATGAGGATCGAATACGATCCAACTCTTGAACCCTTCCACACAATTTTATCTTTATGGAAGAAAAGTGGTGATTGGAATTCTCCCGAAAAGGCGGAGCTTCTCTTGAAGGAAATGATCGGAAACGAGGAGAATGCGCCGAGTCCAACGACTGATACTTTCAGCGCAGTTATGGAATGTTTTAATAGAAATTCGCACAGGTCGAAATCTCATCTTGTTCCTGGCAAGCTAGAAGATCTGGTTGGGATCATGCGTGATCTATCTGATAATGGAAATGATGATGTGAACCCACATGATAGGAGCATCGTCAATGAGCAGATCAAGAGCTTAAGCAAGAACAAGAACAAGAATGCAGCATTACAGGCAGAGGAGCTTTTGGTTGGAATGATTGAGCGTTTCCAAGTAAGTAATGATGAGAGAGAAAAGGCAAGTGCTTCGTGCTACATAAACACGATCAATGTCTGGAGAAATAGCAAAACGGCAGAGTCTGCAAAAAGGGCTATTGCACTCCTGAAATTGTTGCAGGATGCATATGACACAGAATTGAAAGCAGGTCGCGATGGCACAAATCTGAAACCTGATAATAGAGTCTACAACGCAGTAATGAATGTTGTTTCCAGGAGTCGCGCAAAGGACAAAGCCACACAGGCACAATCTCTCTTGGACCAACTCCAGTCTCTGCATGATAGTAGCAACGATAGCGACTTTGCACCGAATCTGAAAACTTACAACTATGTTATTAGTGCATGTGCTTTCTCAAGGGGAAATGAAAGTGAATGTAAAGAAACAATGCGTCTCATGATTGAAACGTTTAACAAAATGCGTAATTCCGAAATTCAAACCATCCATCCGAACCCCGTAACCTTCGGGTTGTTTCTTAAAGGGTGCGGGAATCTAATAGACGACGAAAAGACAAAACAAACTGTGGTTGAAAATCTCTTTAGAAAATGTTGCAGAGATGGATGCGTTAGTGATTTTGTTCTGGATGCATTGATGGAGGCTACCTCAACACCGTTCGTAGAAACCCTTCTTGGTACAAGCGTTGACGAAGATGGAATCCAGATCCCAGAAGAGTGGACCAGAAACAATAACTAAGATGTCTGCGGAGGCCACCTTTTGAATCACACTCCTGGCTGAATACTACTACTAAGACTTGTGCTGTGATTTACGAATTAGATCACTCTAATATTATAACAAAGTTCACGTTTGACACACTGCATTTATTCTTTTAACTTTTAACATCATGATCTTTTCAGTGCCACATAAATATTTGTAGTATTACTGCCAAAATTCTTCATTTGAAGCGCTTATCCTCGTCGAATCATCATCATCAACAAGCAACAGGCAAGCAAGAAGCAAGAAGCCACAACATGAATAATATAATCCTATTCACATACTGTACATAAGTTCTTCGAAGCCCCCAGAACCTTAGCAATGTTCAAGTTCATCAGATCATTCGTATTACTATCGCTTGCAAGTCTTGTCCTTTCGGAGAAAGCAATTGACCTTCCGGAGAAAGAAATCGATTGTGAGGCCTTGGCTAGTGAAGATAAATGTTTAAGTGATACATCCTTTGTAAGTCAATCTCACAATATGTTGAATGTTTCCTTGTATATTTGATCCTTTGCCGCAGCATTTATTTCTAGCTTCTAATTTGATTCGATACACCGTATACTCTGATAGATGACTGAAAATTGTTTGCTAGAGTGCAAGAGATGGCAAGAAGATAAGATTCAATTCAGACACTTTGAAATAGATGATGATTCGAAAGACGCTCTTTATGAGTTGGTCCTGACAAACTCAACAGGGCACTCCATGAATTTTGAACATTTTGAAGGATATGTGAGTAGCAAACGGTCACTTGCAAGGCATTAATTGCGAAGCCTCCTCCTTATCCATGCGTCTAATTTTACTTGATAATTTGCCCCCCGCATAGGTCACGGTCATTCTTCCATTCGCAAAGATTTGTTTTGGATCGAAGGTTGGAGAAGAAGTAGTGCTTGATTCCATCGAAAGTCTTAAAAAAACTTTCCCTTACGGAGTAGAAATCATAGTATTTGCATTTGAGCATCCTTCCATGGATTACACAGCAGCATATTGCAATGATTTTGATTCGTTATATGCTACTCCCAGAAGCATTTATATGATGGAATTAGCTACCTTGAACGGTCCAAATGCAGATCCCATTTTCAAACTGATCAGAAAAATTATGAATGTAGAGGAGTTGGATATTAACACAACCCAATATTATGTCCTCAGCCCTGACTTCACTTCTTTGGAGTTCCATTACGGAAAGAGTATTGTGGATATGAAGGATATTTTAAATCAGTTGATTAAAGAGCTGGAGCCAACGGCTGAACTATAAAAGTAAGATTGCTAGAGATGGCGGTGCTGTGACAGCTGCACTGGAAGATGATACGTAATAAATACGTGACTTGTATAGATCAAGAATAATCTGTACGAGATGGACAGAAGGGCTGCGAAGCTGCTACGGAAGGCGATGAATATATTCACTTATAATGCTGACTTTAGTGCCTTTACGCTTGATCATTTTCTTTGATGAAGGTTCTTCAACTCCAACACGTCTTTATGCCTTCCGGTAAGCCAGTCCAACCAGCTTACTAAAAGTGCAATTTCAAAGAACCATCAACGCAGTAGTATGTATCGCCTTCAACTCCAATCCTACCGTTTGTTCGTGCCATTTCTATTGTTCATGATGCGGCCGAAGCCTTTTATCTTTTATACATATTCATACCTGCCTGATTTGTCTTCGTTCGAATTGCCTGTTGCATTTTATTTCAAGGTTTTAGATCATCCGTAAAACCTAGCCCTTTATATAGGCCCTTAGGAGGAAAACCAGCAGTAAACAGGGCTAGGTTTTCTTCGAGATTATTTCTTTTTACGTGATAAAAGCTAGAAGGGTGGAAAATATCGAGAAAACCTAGCCCTTTTCTGGGCTAGGTTTTAAGGCTATTTTAATCACGTAGCTGATGTTTGCTTGGAACGAGCAGCGCAGCGAGCTGCTCGCTCTCTGATTTCACATCAACAGACAACAATAATTATGCCGAGCAGGTCGCTCTTATAATTCCACATCAATCATGCTAGTACAAAATAACAATAACAGCGGGCATGCTACTAATGATGTTGCAGATATGATGCGTCGTATGGAAGTTGAGGATTTTGCAGAAGAAAATAACATTGACTTTGACGCGCACGACAATGCTCAGTTTGAACGAGTGAGCAAAATGTATATCAGCGAGAACACAAGAGAAGGGTACCAAAGCTGCATGAAGAGACTCCTGTTATTTCTAGATGATAGCAATCCAGAGTGTGTGTCGGACTACGCGAAAACTGCATTGCAAGATGCCTTTCCTGAGGGGGCAACAGTAAAACACAAGAATAAAGCTGTCATTGCCTGTGCCTTACAGCTCATTGTAGCAGCGAACGATACCTCCAAACCAATTATCTTTGAAGCTGTGACTGTTAAAATTTTTGTTAAATTTTTGTTTACAATGGCAAGGAAAAACACGGATGGAAACACATTTCTGAGCAAAAGTGGTTGTGGATCCTACAGATCTGCGTTCAAAGATCTATACCGTCAGTGTAAGGTTTCTGTGCCTCCAGCTTTTGAAGCTGAATTGACAACACAATTTAAGGGTTTGCTACGAGCACGTGCCGAGGAAAAGGAGGCAAAAGGTTCACGTTTGTCAGAGGGGAAAGATCCAATGCCATTTGCCCTATACAAACGATTATGCGCTAAAATGATGGCAGATGGGTCAAAAGACGCTATTTTTGCTCACGCATTTTTAGCCCTGACTTGGAATCTTGTATGTCGTTCCAAGAACACGGTTTTCATTCACAGAAATCACATTTCTTGGGACCACGATGCCCTATCTATCCAGTTCGCCCATATGAAGACTGATATGGCGGGCGAAGATGCAAAGCACAAGCGCCATATCTATGCAAACCCGCATTGCCTTCATATCTGTGCCGTGACGGCACTTGCAAAGTATTTAGCAGTCTTTCAGGCAAAGGACGACAACATGCTGTTTGATAAAAACTCATATGGAAGATTTGGCAAGTACTTGGGCAACCTTGTGAAGGATAGCAAGTTGGAAATGGAGCAGTTAGGCATTAAGGTCGAGGATATTGGAGTGCATTCAATCAGAAAAGGTGCAGCAACATACTGTTGTGGAGGTACAACTGCTGCGCCACATATTGCGGCAGTTTGTAATAGAGCTGGTTGGACCATGGGCAAGGTGAAAGATACCTATATCCAGTACGCAGCTGCTGGTGATCAGCACGTTGGAAGGGTGGTTAGTGGACTTCCTGTGCTCAGTGTAAAATATGCATGCACACCGCCTTATATTCGCATCAAGTCCACAGATCATAACAATAAACCCAACGACGAGGAGGCCGAAAACGTCTGTCATTTAGACGATCTGACGTCAGTTATCGGCGTACTGTTTCCATGTCAAATCACAACTGAGTTCAGACCAGTTGCTATTGCATGTGCAGCTGCTCTTTTCTTTGCGAAGGAATACATTCACAGTTTACAACCATTAACGACGTAAGTATTTTTTGTTTATTTATTTGTTTTAGTTTTACTTGTATCTGCATTCATTCTCTCACCACAAACTGCAGTTCTGTCATTAGGATGACAAATCTCTTTTCTTGTTACGGCGAGGTAATGAAGAGAGCGCAAAAGTCCGTGAAGATCTCATATTTGTGGCAAGAGTGCCATTATTGGGAAGTTGGTTCACTCACTGGCATACCTCCTCACATTGTTACATTTGTGAATCAGGAGAGAATTTTGAAGAGATTGGATGAAGGATTTGCCCATAGTATTGCTGAGTTGCGTGCAGATTTAGATAAACGTCAATTGGGAGGAGGAACCTTGAACATGGAAATTCTGCAGGAACGTATTCTCAAACCAATTGAGGACAAGATGGCTTCCTTGGATAAATTTATCCACGCCAGAGTGGAAGGACCAAATAATAGCGAGAGAGGAAGTGTCAATCAAATTAGCGGAGGAAGAATCGAAGTCACGTCTGATCACTTTTTCTTTTGGAGCACGACAGGCACTGTGCCACATCTTCTTCCAGAAAACTTTACTCTAGATGCATCCATTCCTACTCTCACACTATGGCATCGCTGGCATCGTGGACTGACTGATGCAAGCGGGAGATTAATTGCTCCTTTAAAAGATGTTTCATGCAAAGACTATCCTGTCAAAAAGAACCAGAGGATTTTCAAGCGAATGAAACACTTTTGCTCTGCAATTGATGAAAAGTTAAATGTTAGTGGAGAGGAAGGTATAGCGAATCTAACTACAATCTTCAATGCTAATCTTGAGGTGTTGATGAATGAGGGTTTATTACTTTCAGATCATACATCCACTGGAAGAAAGCGGACGAGACAGAGCGAGTTGGGATGGAATTACATCGCTGATAGGTGGGAAACTATGGCACGGTACAAGAAGACGGCTGCCGAGGAAGAACTGCAGATTGAGGAGGTGATTATCCGAGAGGAGCAAAAGGTGAAGGATAGACAGAGGAGAAACCGAGAGATACGGAAGACACAAAGACTAGCCGAAGAACAAAGAAGAGCAGCAGGGACTACTAATATCGCCAGTAGGCCGCGTGAGGATGCTGGAATTGGAGGGATTGCACAGATGCTTGTTCCTGGACTGAGGGACAGTGCAAGTAGATTGTTAAATTAAATATTTATTTTTATCATTTTATGATTTTTTGTTTGGAGGTGTGTCCGTTAGAATGTAGAACAGACCCGGAGGTTGAAACCAGCCCCGAAATGGGGCTAGGTTTTCCTCATGAAACAGATTTGTGTTCAAGATTTGAATGAAACGAGCGGTGGAAATATGTATGTTAAAAGCAGTGAGAGTTCGCGCTTCGTGCTTATTTAAAATCCTTGGATACACGACACACGACACAAACAAAACAACTCTCTTTCTTTTCTCTCTTCATAACAATACTGGTGTATCCCCAAACAACAACTACCATCGCAAGAAAGTAAAAGATAAGATGCCTTGTACAGGCCACTCACATGACCACGACCATGAAGATCAGCTAGGCTTATCGCTGCAACAATATATTGACACGAATCAAGTCTTTTGCCTAAACGAACATCGTGAGAACGCAGGCAGATCAGTCTTGAAACCATACGAAGATAGACTCACTTTGGAACCCTCACTCAAGTCACCTCCAGATGATGACGACATAGAACTTTTGATGCAAATTCCTTTCACAGAAGCAGTCTCCATTAGAACCATTTGTGTTGGCGGAAGGGCTAGCATTTACAGACCAAACGGGAACGAGACTGATGCTACTAGTGCACCCTTCACCTGTAAAGTTTTTGCGAATCGTACAGATTTAGACTTTGATACTGCTAGGGACTTGGAAGCTGATGCAACTATTGAGTTACTGCCACCAGAGCATTTGGTAGAGGTACAGACTAGTGATGAAGTAGGAGGAGGAACGTTGGATTTCCCTCTTCGACCAGCAAGTAAATTCAAAATGTGCACATCCATCACAATATTCTTTGGCGATAACTATGCCCAGAAAATGGCTGAGGCAGGAGGTGGTGATGAGTGTGATGGAATACCTACTGAAATAAATTACATTGGATTCAAGGGGACTGGAACATCTGTTAAGAGAGTTGCAGTGGAGTGTGTCTATGAGACAAGAGGAATGAAGAAGGATCACAAAACTCGTGGAGCTGAGTTTGGCGCAAAGGAAGGACAGGGATTTTTTTAATAAGTGCAGGGGAAATGCAACGTCTACATAATGAACCAAAGTCTAACACTGTATTTTGTAATTTTATTATAGATGCTGCTTCTTGAAAAATCAGATAATTCGCATACAATAGACACACGCCTGTCATTTATGTAAGTTCCTAGCTACCTAGGATTGGCTGTCATATAGTTTTCGCAAATTCCTAGTATTAACTTGAAAGCTTTCATCTCCGTCGTCATAATGAAGATCAATAGTGCCATCAGCATTCATATTCACTACAGTTGCCATAAAATAATCTTCGCTTCCTTCAAATGGAGCCTCGACAAATTCGCCTACTTCGAAAGTCTCCACGCGACTAACAAACGAAGAAGGCACTTTCACGCGTCTTCTGGTATCTAGAAATACTGCATTCAAGACATCTCTGCCCTCTGGGTAGATACGCGTGATCTTAGCTGGGAGATAAACACCGTCTACCGATTCTTTAACCTGTACTCGTTCACCCACAACATAGGGGACAAATTTCTTCAAGTCAGAAGGTTCAAAGTGTGTATCTCTGTCTCCATCGTCGAACACGACTTCTACGGAGGAACCTTCTTTAATGCTTATAATCTTGCCCTTGTAATAATCGGTCATTCCCTCATATTGAGCTTCGACAATGTCACCAAGAACCAACATTCCCTCATCGCTGATTACAACATTTGTACATAGTGAGGAAGTTGATTGCCTCAACGCGGTGCTCGTAATTGGTGCTACTATAGTGAGACGACGAGGAGATCGCAGAGAAGTCGATCTTGTTGGCTTAGCCAAATTCGTGATCTCTACAATTTTCTTCTTTTCTTTTAGCAGGCTGGGTGAGCTGTACAGCTGCAAGAGAGGAATCCCTTCATTGTTCATCAGAACATCCATAATATTGTTGATATGCAAAGGACTGTATTTGTGAGCCATGGCACCTTTGTATCTCAATCCATGTTTGTATGATGATAAGAGGAATTTTGATTCTTTATGAAGTGCAGCAATTAGGGCGTTTGTTTCCAGCATAATTGCTTGAGTGGTGTAAAGAGTAGCATCATTATTATCAAGGACGACCCAATCAGACGCTTCATTTTGCAATAAAAGGCGGCCACCCTCTCTCTTTAGGCCACGAAGAATAGTTTCAACTAGACGATTCATATCGTCTTTTTTGAGATGTTCAACCATTTTCGATGCGCCATGCACAGCTGCTTTGAATCTGACATTACCTCCCTGATAGTCCAACGCATCTACCAATGATCCCAATTTTTTGAAATCAAGGCGGTCACTAATTAATACATCTGTTTTGTATACAACAGCTACAGGGCGAGGATCTGTTTTTAAGTCAGGGATGTTGAAAGGTGATGAATATAATGTCCTCGCTTTGATCGATCTTGCCCATCCTGATCTAGCTAAGTGGTCCATCATAAATACTCCTAAGGCAACCGAAACTAAGTTGTATAATACAATACGTTTGTACAATCTGAACACGCTCTTTACCGGAGTTCGGGCCGAACCACTGTGTTTGTTGACAATGTGAACAATGGTCGCACCGAAAAGGGAGACGCACACAAAAATGAAACTCCCGATCATAGCTACCTTCTCTGAAAAATCTTTGCACCGCTTGATAGATGCACGGAAGTAATCTCTCCATGACATCCCTTCCAGGAGCGGCACGGAGAGAATTTT
>Ga0307981_1003312_pt1 | contig 12157 bp, 9 predicted proteins | sample OrgLakmetagen987_FD_201849 | JGI IMG/M metagenome (GOLD analysis project Ga0307981, IMG submission 201849) | Saline water microbial communities from Organic Lake, Antarctica - #987 | ecosystem: Environmental > Aquatic > Non-marine Saline and Alkaline > Saline | place: Antarctica: Organic Lake... | reverse complement strand
GCTTCCTTCACACCCCACCGTTAGCCAGTGACGCACTTGCCATTCGGATTGTCTTCCCCTTAATCAGGGTGACTCAGGTTTCTTTCAACCTGACGGGTTTGCCAGCTTCGCTGGGCAAACAAAAAAGTAAGCCTAGGCTTACTAAAAAAAAGACCCTAAATGAGCATTTGAAACTGCAGAATATTACGTAAATTCAAACAGTAAACTGCTAAATAATGACTTTTAAAAATAAAAATCACTCAGGGTCAGGTTTAATGTTTGTTTAAGCATGATAAAGTGCAATAATTAAACTAATAACAACAAGCCTACAACTAAAAACATGTCCTCATCTTCAGTAAAAGAGATTTTTAAAGATATATTAGTAGATATGTCCGTTAAGAAAAACAACCAAGATGACTACGTTACGTTCTCAGGGCCAACATTACTGTGGCACGATTATGAAACTTGGGGGGTTGACCCTAAACACGACTTCCCGTGTCAGTTTGCAGCTATTAGAACAGACTTAGAGCTCAATATTATTGGTAACCCAGTTAGTTACTTTTGCCAGATCCCCAATGACTATGTGCCCAACCCTGTTGCTTGTTTAGTGACGGGTATTACCCCGCAACGGAGCCTAAGGGATGGGTATCTCGAAGCCGAGTTTGCCGCCAAAATTGCACAAATGATGGACAAACCAGATACCTGTGTTGTTGGTTATAACAGTATTCGATTTGACGATGAGGTCACTCGATTTCTCCGCTATAGAAATTTTTACGACCCTTACGAACGGGAATGGAAAAATGGTAATAGTCGTTGGGATATTATTGATCTTGCAAGAGCTTGTTATGCATTGCGTCCAGAAGGAATTAAATGGCCACTAAATGAGAATGGTTTTCCGTCATTTAAATTAGAGCACCTAACCGCAGCCAACGGAATCGCTCATGAATCGGCCCACGATGCAGTGTCAGATGTAAAAGCCACGATTGCATTCGCTCAGTTAATAAAAGCGAGTCAACCTAAGCTATTTGATTTCTATTTTTCACTACGTAATAAAAACACAGTGATGCAAAATATTGATATTGCCAATCAAAAGCCTTTTTTGCACATTAGCGGAATGTTGCCTGCCTCTCAAGGCTGCTGTAGTTGGTTTATGCCTTTAGCAATGCACCCAACGAATAAGAACGCAATTATTTGCGTCGACCTATCGTCCGACTTATCTGCTATTGAATACATGAATCCGGTAGATTTAAAAGAAATACTGTATAGCAAACAGGATGAACTCCCAGCCGGTGTCAAGAAGCCCGGTATAAAGCTGTTACATATAAATAAATCGCCATTTGTTGCTCCCGCAAAAACCCTAACACCAGAACATGCAAAAAGGTTAACTATCAGCCGAGAGACCTGTTTACAAAATCATGAATTTGTTAAGGGCATGGTTGCTATTATTGAAAAGCTATGTGCCGTGTTTGACCACGAAAATAAACCATATGGTCAAGTTGATATCGATGCATCGCTTTATACTCGAGGTTTCGCATCTTCCGCCGATAAACAGTGGATGACAGAAGTTAAAATGGCTGACCCAGAACAGCTAGCAGTTTGGCAAGACAAAGCACCTAACGTGCTCTATGCTGAACAGCTCATGCGTTACAGAGCTAGAAATTTTCTAAATACCTTAGATCAATCAGAACTAGATAAATGGCAGGCTCATCGAAAGGCAAGATTTACCACTGATAACAAAAAAACCTGCCTCTCAATTGCAGAATGTCAGATGGAAATCGAAGAGCTTGCAGAGAAACATGCGGATAATGTAAAGAAAATAAACCTACTGTCGACAGTGACTCGTTATATAGAACAATTGTAAAAGATTGAGATTACTGCTAAAACAAAGTAGTAAGGTCTAACGTCGCAGTTATCATTTTAAAAGGTGTGTAAAAAAGCAATATGAAAGGTGTAACGCTAACCATAAATAAAGCCGCACGACAACTGTTGGCTTCGGTCGACCCATTGTTGGTCGAGGGCTTACTGCAACCCCAAGCAATAGAAGAATTAATTCAATCATCGGAGTACAAAAAGTTTTTCATTTTAGCAGATGCTATCGCGTCATTGTGCACGATGATTAACGCTGGGAAAGCATCCAATAGTTTAGACGAAAAGACCCAAGTTATAGGTGAAATGAAAGATGCTAAAATAAGCATCAATATTGCTACTGATCAGATGTACGCTGAAATCACCATTGAATCACCCTTTGCTGGCAACGTTGCTTCGTATGAAGACATTCTCCTTCTTTTGCATCAAGAGGGTGTCACAAAAGGCATTAGCAAAAAAAGAATTAACAATCTCATTTTTCAAGCATCAGATGCTGATTGCGGCATCCCATTTACAGATATTGTAGCTAAAGGACTTACTGCCAGAGACGGAAAAGCTTCCATCTTAAAATCACTTTTTCCTAACGCAATAGACAGGATCCTGCAACCTCAAGACGCAGATAACAATAAAGTTGATATGCGAAACTTGGGCGATATTTTATGTGTCTCAGCGAACACAGCCGTAGCCAAAAGGAGCGCACCAGGTAAAGGTCGAATTGGTTATACTGTAACAGGCTCTCCTTTAAAATCGAATGTCGGTGAATGGAAAGAAATAACATTAGGTGTTAACACCAGCATTAGCCTTGACGATGAAAATGTTATTATAGCGACGGTCACCGGTCAGCCGAAATTCGAAAATGAAATAATGAATGTTGACGACACTTTGCAAACAGAAGGAGTCAATGTTGGAACTGGTAATATCAATTATGCTGGGGCGGTGATTGTCAATGGCGATGTAACTGAAAGCATGCAGGTTATTGCAAAAGGCGATATTACTGTGAATGGATTTGTAGAGTCCGCTACCATTAGATCGGGAGGCGATATTATTATCACTGAAGGTGCAATGGGAAAAATGAACGAAGAAGATTGCAAATTGCATGCACAAGGCAGCGTATTTGTTCAACACGGGCAAGGCTTGGATATTGTAACAAACAAAAATTTGAATGTGCGCAAACAACTCGCTTACTCAAGAGTCAAGTGTGGAGGAACCATCACTATAGGTGATCCTGATAAGCCTTTGGGGAACATATTTGCTAGTACTATCCAATGTGGTTCGACACTTTATGCGGGAACGGTTGGCGCCATATCAGGCAGTGCATTAACGATTGATTTTAGTGAGGGCGTTAACGTATTAAACACCCGATATGAGGCAGTTTTGACTGCATTGAAACAGTTACGGGAAAATAACTTTGAGCACGGAGTCAAATTGCGTGAATTGCATTCAAAACATGTTCCCAGTGCGCTTGTTAATAAACTTAAAAAAATGGATTCTGTTTTTGAGTCAGAAAAACACCTTTTAAATTGGTTAGAGGGTGTTGAGGCTGAAATGTGTCAAGCTAAAATTGACTATGACAAAAATGCTAAGGTTATTGCTTATAAAGAGATGTTCCAAGGTGTCTCGATAAAAATGAATAAGCGCAGTTGGCGATCTGAAAAAGAATATTTTAAATCTGTTGTAAGCCTTGTTGATGGCAAATGGCAATACACTCCTCTGCTTAATTGAAGCATCAAAAAAGGCATCACTTCACAGATGCCTTTTTTATTTTCTTAACTCAGCGTTATGGCTCTGTATCAAAGCATCTCAACAGCTAATGCAGTCCCTTCGCCACCGCCAATGCACAAAGCAGCAATTCCTTTCTTAAGGCCTCGTTGTTTTAATGCATGTAACAATGTAACCACAATACGGGCGCCCGACGCACCGATTGGGTGACCCAATGCGCATGCACCACCTTTAACATTAACCTTGCTGACATCTAAACCTAATTTTGTTATGCCCAACATTGTAACCATAGCGAAGGCTTCATTGATTTCGAACAAATCAACATCGTCTTTTGTCCAACCCGCTTTAGCAAACACTTTTTGTATAGCGCCAACCGGCGCGACAGTGAAATCTTCAGGCTTGATGGCATTGGTTGCGTGTGCAACAATTTTTGCTAATGGCGTTAAACCCAAAGCAGATGCTTTAGACGCAGCCATAATTACTAATGCTGCAGCGCCATCTGAAATTGAACTAGAGTTTGCAGCAGTTACCGTGCCGTCCTTCGTAAAAGCAGGTCTTAATGATGGTATTTTTTCGGGTTTAGCATTACCAGGACCTTCATCGGTGTCAACAATGCTATCGCCTTTGCGAGATTTGACCGTAACCGGTGCAATTTCATCAACAAAGGTTCCATCAGCAATGGCTGTGTTAGCCTTCAATAATGAACTAACCGCAAATTCGTCCATTTGCTCGCGCGTAATGCTCTCAGAATCAGCGGTATCCTGAGCAAAGCAACCCATCGCTTTGCCGTCGTAAGCATTTTCAAGCCCATCTAGCATCATGTGATCGATAATTTGACCATGCCCCATACGATATCCAGCTCTGGCTTTTGGCAGAATATAAGGAGCATTGCTCATGCTTTCCATACCGCCCGCTACAATCACCTCCGCACTGCCCGCAAGAATTAAATCATGCGCTAACATAATCGCTTTCATACCAGAGCCGCAGACTTTGTTGATTGTCGTAGCGCCTACCGCCATTGGTAAACATGCATCTAGTGTCGCTTGACGAGCAGGTGCTTGGCCTAAGCCAGCAGGTAAAACACAACCCATTATGACTTCATCAATTTCTCCGGAATCAATTCCGTTAATAGCAGCAGTAATCGCTGTTGCCCCTAACTCTGTCGATGGAACTGCTGACAAAGTACCCATAAAACCACCCATTGGTGTGCGTTTTGCCGCAACTATTACAATTGAATCACTCATTACACTTTTCCTGTTGTTGATAAAATAACCGCTTAACTAACTAAAGATTACCTTAGGTCATTTAAAAGCCCACGTTAATATTAGGCCAGCTTTCGATTGAATCTTGTTGATCTGCATTAAGCTTTAGTTTACCTTTACCTTTACGTTAACTCAGCTTTACGTTAACGTAAAGGTTAAGAACATAAAAAGGAAAACTTATGACTCAGGAACAGCAATATTCAATTGGCGAGTTGTCCAAATTGTTTGATATTACAGCTCGTTCTATCCGTTTTTACGAAGAACAAGAATTATTAGTTCCTGAGCGGCAAGGACAAAGTCGAATATATCATTTAAAAGATAAGGTTCGACTTAAATTAATCCTTCGCGGTAAAAGATTAGGCTTTTCGTTAGCAGAAATCAAAAAACTTTTTGATTTGTATGATACCAACTTAACTAGCGCCGCACAGCTTAAAACAATGCTGGCATTAACTGAGCAAAAACGAGCAGGTTTGAATCAACAATTAAATGATATACAGATGCTCATGAATGAATTGGACGACGTGGAAGCGCGTTGTAAAGACGAATTAACAGAATTGCAAAGAGGTAATAACATATGAATGCGCCCTACCCAACGCTAAACTTTGGTCTTGGTGAAGACATCGATATGCTTAGAGATCATGTCTACAATTTCGCGCAAAGTGAAATTGGCCCATTAGCTCAAAAAGCCGATGAAGACAACATGTTCCCAAATCATCTTTGGGCCAAATTCGGAGATATGGGCTTACTAGGTGTCACGGTTAGCGAGGAGTTTGGTGGTTCTGACATGGGATACCTTGCGCATACCGTTGCCATGGAAGAGATTTCAAGAGCTTCTGCAGGCATCGGTTTAAGCTATGGCGCACATTCGAACTTGTGTGTGAATCAGTTAGCAAAAAATGGAACTCAAGCACAAAAAGAAAAATACTTACCTAAGTTAGTCTCAGGTGAACATATTGGCGCATTAGCCATGAGCGAACCTAATGCAGGTTCAGATGTTGTCAGCATGAAACTAAAAGCCGACCAAGTTGGCGATATATTCATATTGAACGGCAACAAAATGTGGATTACCAATGGGCCTGATGCTCATGTCTTCATTATCTATGCAAAAACTGATGTATCAGCAGGTGCAAGCGGTATCACTGCATTTATTGTCGAAAAAGGAACGCCGGGGTTCACTCAAGCACAAAAGCTAGACAAACTTGGCATGCGCTCCTCAAATACATGCGAATTAGTTCTACAAGACTGCGAAGTCCCTGCTGAAAATATTATTGGCGGAATTGGTGGTGGCGTAAAGGTGCTTATGAGTGGTCTTGATTATGAGCGTTTAGTTTTATCTGGCGGACCCTTAGGTATTATGCAAGCGTGTATGGATATTGTTGTACCTTATATCCATGATCGTAAGCAATTTGGAAAATCCATTGGTGAATTCCAATTGGTACAGGGTAAAGTGGCTGATATGTACACTCAAATGAATGCAGCCCGCGCTTATGTTTATGCCGTTGCTCGTTCATGTGACCGCGGTGAAACGGCGCGTAAAGACGCCGCAGGTGCCATTTTATATAGTGCCGAATTAGCAACCAAAATGGCCTTAGATGCGATTCAGTTATTAGGTGGAAATGGCTATATTAACGACTATTCAACAGGACGTCTTTTACGTGATGCCAAACTCTATGAAATTGGCGCAGGCACTAGCGAAATTCGTCGAATGTTGATTGGTAGAGAGTTGTTTAAAGAATCTACATAGCACGAGAAATACAAGAAAGATGAGTCATGGACAATCATCGTGCACGACAATACCAAATTTGCCTTACAATGCCATTATACGAGGTGCATCAGTGCCCAAAATTACTTCTAAGATAAACATCAATAGCCAAGCGTTTGCTGAAAACGCGGCGCACATGCAAGTGCAAGTAGACGACTTAAATCGCCTTGTTAGCCAACTAGCCGAAGGTGGCGGTGAAAAAGCCTGCAAACGACACACTGATCGCGGTAAGTTGCTACCCAGAGACCGAATTAATGCATTGATTGACAACAACAGCGCATTTTTGGAAATATCACAACTAGCTGCGTGGGGAGTGTATGACGATTATGTTCCCTGCGCTGGTGTTATTGCGGGTATTGGCAGAGTCTCTGGTATTGAATGTATTATTGTCGCAAACGATGCAACAGTAAAAGGCGGTACTTATTATCCACTGACGGTTAAGAAGCATTTACGCGCACAAACGATTGCTGAACAAAACAATCTGCCTTGTATTTATTTAGTTGATTCTGGTGGTGCAAACCTACCACGTCAGGACGATGTTTTTCCTGACAGAGAACATTTTGGCCGAATATTCTTCAACCAAGCCAACTTGTCAGCACAAAACATCCCACAAATAGCTGTAGTCATGGGTTCATGCACCGCCGGTGGAGCTTACGTGCCTGCAATGGCTGATGAATCAATTATTGTGCGCGAACAAGGCACTATATTTTTAGGCGGCCCACCGCTTGTGCAGGCGGCAACAGGTGAAGTTGTCACCGCTGAAGAACTCGGCGGTGGTGATGTGCATTGCCGAACCTCGGGGGTAGTCGATCATCTAGCCAATAATGATCGTCATGCCCTACAAATAGCACGTGACGCGGTGGCTCGTTTAAATCGTAGCCGTCCAATCATTGCCGATAAAAAACCATCTGTTGCGCCACTTTATGATATTCGTGAAATATATGGCGTGATCCCCAAGGACGGTAAAAAAACTTATGACGCCAGAGAAGTAATTGCTCGCATCGTAGATGCTTCTGAATTTCATGAGTTTAAAGCACTATATGCGACAACACTGATTTGTGGCTTTGCTCGCATAGAGGGCTTTAACGTTGGTATTGTGGCCAACAACGGCATCTTATTTTCAGAATCAGCCCAGAAAGGGGCGCATTTTATAGAGCTATGCTCACAACGCAAAATACCCCTCGTATTTTTGCAAAACATTACCGGCTTTATGGTAGGAAAACAATACGAATCAGGCGGTATAGCCAAGCACGGTGCAAAGATGGTAACTGCAGTTGCGTGTGCTAAAGTGCCTAAGTTCACCATCCTAATAGGAGGTAGCTTTGGTGCTGGGAATTATGGTATGTGCGGTCGCGCGTATGATCCACGTTTTTTGTTCATGTGGCCAAATGCACGTATCTCGGTTATGGGTGGAGAGCAAGCTGCGGGCGTGTTAGCGCAAGTGAAAAAAGACCAAGCGGCAAGAGCCGGTGAAGAGTGGACGGATGAACAAGACCAAGCAGTCAAAAAGCCCGTTATTGATACCTACGAAAAACAGGGACATCCTTATTACGCTTCAGCGCGTTTGTGGGACGATGGTGTCATTGACCCAGCCGACACAAGACGTGTTTTAAGCCTAGCTATTTCTGCATCTATGAATAAAGAAATAGAAGAAACAAAATTTGGTGTATTCAGAATGTAAGTCAGTCATAAAAGGCGATAACAAAAGGCCGTCACATGAAACAGTCATATGGCTTAGTTATAGCAGCCAATGTTGGCAACATAGTGAAAACAAACTGAAGCTGATTTACAGATGGAGAAAAAGATGACAGAACAACAAGCAATTACAGTAGACATCGATGGCAGAGGCGTTGCAACCGTCACGCTTAATCGTCCGCATATTCATAATGCTTTTGACGATACAGTTATCGCTGAGTTAATTAAGGCATTTGAATCTATTCATCAGAATGACAATGTAAGAGTGATGGTTCTCGCGGCAACGGGAAAATCATTTTGTGCCGGTGCTGATTTGAACTGGATGAAAAAAATGGCCAGTTATTCATATGCGCAAAATAAAAAAGATGCGGCCCAACTAGCTAAGCTTTTTAGCTCGCTATATAAGCTAAATAAACCGACTATTGCTAAGGTGCAAGGCGCTGTATATGGCGGTGGAGTTGGTTTAGTTGCTTGTTGTGATATTGCAATTGGTAGCAAATTGAGCAAATTTTGTTTAAGTGAAGTTAAACTGGGTTTAGTTCCCGCGACTATTGGTCCTTATGTTATTGAGGCAATAGGTCCAAGATTAGCTAAACGCTATTTTATGACCGCTGAAGTGATGTCCTCACGCAGAGCTAGGCGTATCGGTTTGCTAAGCGAAGCTGTTAGTGAAGAAGAACTCGACTCTAGTGTAGAAGATATTGTCTCACCGCTTCTTAAAAATGGACCAAGATCCGTTGCGATTGCTAAAAAACTCGTTAATAACATCAGCCGCAGTGCGATTGATCAGCAACTAATTGAAGAAACGAGCGATTTAATAGCCACTGTTCGCGTCTCCGATGAAGGACAAGAAGGGTTAACAGCGTTTGTAGAAAAGCGCGCACCTAATTGGAAAAAAGCATGATCAAGAAAATACTGATTGCTAACCGAGGCGAAATTGCCTTTCGCGTGATAAAAACAGCGAAATTAATGGGTCTATCAACTGTCGCTGTTTATTCTGAGGTTGATGTTAATTCATTACATGTAAAACAAGCTGATGAGGCAGTTTGCATCGGCCCCGCTGCCTCCAAAGATAGTTATTTACGCGGCGATTTAATTTTACAAAAAGCCAAAGAACTGAACGTCGATGCTATTCATCCTGGTTATGGATTTTTATCTGAAAACGCGCAATTTGCAGAAGCTTGTGCACAGCAAGGCATCATTTTTATTGGCCCGACTATCGAAGCCATAAAGGCGATGGGTTCAAAATCAGCTGCCAAGCAAATCATGCACCAAGCAGGTGTTCCCTTAGTGCCTGGTTATCACGGTGACGATCAAAACCCAGCTTTAATTAAGCAAAGTGCTAATGCAATGGGTTATCCGGTATTACTAAAAGCCACAGCAGGTGGAGGTGGTAAAGGGATGCGTCAAGTTTGGTCGGAACCAGAATTTGATGACGCTTTAGCTGCGGCAAAACGCGAAGCGATGTCGGGTTTCAATGATGATAAAATGCTGGTGGAAAAATATCTTACTGAACCGCGACATGTTGAAATCCAAGTTTTTTGTGATAATCATAAAAACGGTGTTTACTTATTCGAACGCGATTGCTCAATTCAACGTCGCCATCAAAAAGTTATCGAAGAAGCCCCTGCCCCGAATATGTCTGAAGAACTTCGTGCCAGTATGGGTGAAGCAGCATTGAAAGCAGCCTTTGCTATCAATTATTCAGGCGCCGGCACGGTGGAGTTTCTACTCGATACCGATGGCAGTTTTTATTTTATGGAAATGAATACGAGACTACAGGTTGAGCATCCCGTGACTGAAATGATCACCGGAGAAGATTTAGTTGAGTGGCAAATACGTGTTGCGAATAATGAAATGCTACCAAAAACTCAGTCTCAACTAGTAATGCAAGGTCATTCTTTTGAAGCTCGCATTTATGCAGAGGATCCAAATAATGACTTTTTGCCGGCCACTGGTATCTTGCAACTGCTAAAAACGCCAATAACCAATGCAATGGTAAGAATCGACACCGGCGTTGAGCAAGGTGATGAGGTATCTATTTATTACGATCCTATGATCGCAAAATTAATTGTTTGGGATGAAACCCGTGAAAAAGCGTTATCCAGATTAGAAACCTGTTTACAACATTATGCAATTGGTGGTGTTACAACGAATATTGATTATCTGCGCAGAATTGCAGGGTCAATGCCTTTTAAGCAAGCACAATTGAGCACTGACTTTATTGAGCGTTATAACGACAGCATAAGCACAGCGACGATTGTAGAGGCCAATACCTATTTACCCGCTATTGTACTGGGTTATTTATTGTCTGAACAAGCAGATTGTAAAGACAGTCCTGAGAATACGCCGTGGGACACAAACGACAGTTTTCGCAACAACTTAGTATATCAGCAGTCTATTGAACTTGTTGTCAATGATAAAATCCATACCGTTAGCACCACAATGACCAGCGCTAATCAATGGACTTTAGATAACAACGGTAAGCAACATGTGGTATTTGGAAGCATCACTAGCGACACACTGTCATATAGCTTAGATGGGGTTAAAACAAAGTTACCCATCATGTTTAATAACGCTGAAATAAGCTTATTTACACCACAGGGGATGTTGACTGCGCAAATTCAAGCTGCTGATTTAGGCGAAATTGGTGAAGATGATCATGCCAACTCGGTCGTCGCACCCATGAACGGCACTGTGGTTGCGCTGCTAGTGAAAACAGGTGATAAGGTAAAAAAAGGGCAACAAGTAATTATTGTCGAAGCCATGAAAATGGAACACAGTATTAAAGCCCCGTATGATGGCATTTTAGCAGAGTGCTTCTTTAAGCAAGGTGATTTAGTCAGTGGTGGTGTTGCTTTAATTGATATTACGGCGAATGATAAATGAAAGCTAATGCGCTTTTAAAGCCATAAACAAGGTGATATCTATGTTTGATTTACTACCAAAGACAGTTGAAATTGTTGAAGTAGGCCCGCGTGATGGTCTGCAAAATGAAAAAATAATCTTAAGCGCACAAGACAAAATCGATTTTATAGACCAATTGTCTATGATCGGTTGTAAACGCATTGAAGCAGGGAGCTTTGTTTCACCCAAATGGGTGCCGCAAATGGCATCTTCAGATGAAGTTATGCGAGCAATAAAGCGTGTTGACGACATACGCTACAGCGCATTAACGCCGAACATGAAAGGTTTCGACTTGGCCATGCAAGTTAATACCCGAGAAGTGGCGATTTTTGGTGCGGCTTCTGAATCATTTTCACAAACAAATATTAATTGCAGTATTAAAGAAAGTCTCGAACGATTTGCGCCTGTTGTGGAAAAAGCAAAAAAAAATAATATTCCAGTGCGTGGCTACGTCTCTTGCGTAATGGGCTGTCCTTATGAAGGCGACATAAAGATCGAGGACGTTGTCTGGGTTAGTAAAGCCCTACTGGACATGGGATGTTATGAGATTTCATTGGGTGATACCATCGGCGTTGGTACCCCACTAAAAACCAAAGTCCTCATTGAAGCTTGTTTGCAGATTATTCCGAGTAATCAATTAGCCGTCCATTTTCATGACACTTATGGTCAAGCGCTGGCGAATATATTAACTGCTATTCAACTTGGTATAAACGTTATTGATAGCTCTGTAGCTGGTCTTGGTGGCTGCCCATATGCTAAAGGTGCTTCGGGCAATGTCGCCTCGGAAGATGTGGTCTACATGCTGGACAACATGGGCATAGACACTGGAATAAATCTAGAAAAGCTGATTCAGGTAGGAAAATCAATATCCACTAAGTTAAATCGTAATAACGGCTCGAAAGTGAGTGGGGCGACGCCTTAAACTCACTTTATCTACTTTTAACTTATTTATATTTAACGTGTTTAT
>Ga0307981_1003310_pt1 | contig 12163 bp, 13 predicted proteins | sample OrgLakmetagen987_FD_201849 | JGI IMG/M metagenome (GOLD analysis project Ga0307981, IMG submission 201849) | Saline water microbial communities from Organic Lake, Antarctica - #987 | ecosystem: Environmental > Aquatic > Non-marine Saline and Alkaline > Saline | place: Antarctica: Organic Lake... | reverse complement strand
GAAGAAATAGGGATATCTTCTGTGATAATCTGAGCGGTTGGAGGGAGGAGGAAGAAGGCGGCCGTGCGCTGGAGGAATTTTGCGTCAGTCATATTACATAATATTACATGATATCAATGCAAGGATGAGATGCTAGCCTGTGTAATAATTAACTCTGTTTGAGTACCTCTATTACCTTAAAAATTAAAAATGCAACGGCTCCATTTTATTGACAAGAAAACTAGCTTTCGTAATACTAGTTACTACCATAGTTAGCGAGTACCGACCAGTTCAATCACAATATATAAATAACTAGATAATGGAACGTCCCCATTTCCAATACAACCAGAGTGTTCTACGTAACCGCAAGAGCAGCAGCAGCCGTTTCAGTTATGCGAGCCTTCCATGCCTGATCATGCTGCTCGCAGGAATCATGATTGGCTACGTCGTCCTTCCCAACATTGCTAATCAGAACACCCAGAGCAGCAATGTCAACGAATGGATTGCCAAGGAAATACAACATAATGCCGTACCTGCAGCTGCAGGCATTGATTCTACTTCTCATGACAATGGATCATCCGGTGGTGGAATTCGTCGTGCTCTCCAAGCTCCAGCAAGGGATGGGGGTGAATATGATGCCCAACATCGTATCATGGAACAATATCATATTCTATCCTCTCAGTCCCTCCCAACGGCCACCACGCCTTACGTTATGAAAACGCCCAAGATTCCCGATAGCCAAAAGAAGAAAATTCTCGTAACTGGCGGAGCAGGATTTGTAGGAAGTCATTTGGTGGATAAACTGATGCAGGAGGGACATGAAGTTACCGTCTTGGATAACTTCTTCACGGGACAAAAGAAGAATATTGAGCATTGGATGCATCATCCCAACTTTAGGTGAGTCATGCTGAGTTCCATTCCTTATAACAACATCATATATATATATATTACATATATGTACATACATGTGTGTGCGCATTGTCCTTATCCTGTATGAACCATGATACTCACTCATTGCTCCTCTATCACCATCACTACTCCGTCTTGATTCTAGTCTCATGGTCCACGATGTTACCGAATCCATTACTCTCGAGGTAGACCAAATCTACCACCTCGCATGCCCCGCATCCCCACCCCACTATCAATACAATCCCGTGAAAACAATCAAAACATCCACCATGGGGACGATCAACATGCTCGGACTCGCAAAGCGCGTCAAGGCCCGTATGCTCCTCACCTCAACTTCTGAAATCTATGGTGATCCCAAGGAACACCCTCAGAAGGAAACCTATTGGGGTAATGTCAACACCATCGGACCAAGATCTTGTTACGATGAAGGAAAGAGAGTTGCCGAGACCATGATGTACAGTTACAAGAATCAGAATAATGTTGAGGTGCGCGTCGCGAGGATTTTCAACACTTTTGGACCTAGAATGCATCCGAATGATGGACGTGTTGTGAGCAACTTTATCATTCAGGCATTGCAGAATAAGCCATTGACCATTTATGGTGATGGATTGAATACGAGGTCCTTCCAGTATGTCACCGATCTGGTGGATGGGTTGCATGCCTTGATGAATGGAGGTTATGATGGGCCTGTGAATTTGGGTAATCCTGAAGAGTTTACTGTGGGCGATTTTGCTAAAAAGATCAAAAGTATTACCAACAGTGAAAGTGACATTTTGTTCTTGGAAAAGAGTCAGGATGATCCTTCACAGAGAAAACCTGCGATTGATGTTGCGAAGAGGGAGATTGGTTGGCAGCCAAAGGTCCACGTGGACGACGGATTGAAGAGTGCTATCAAGTACTTTCAGAGTGTTTTGGATGCTGATGGAGAGATAATTCCTACTGGACCTGGAGCCTCCAAGCCCAAGGGTGGTGATACTGGAACTGTCAACACCAGTTCAAGAGTTGCTCCTTAAAAAGTGATCGCACACTTGTGACGAAAGCGATTATTGTTTCGTCTTCTCTAGGTATTTGACATCAGCCAAATCTACAGTGTAAATACCTTTAAAAAATAACTTTGTTATGTTATCTTTGTACTGTGTGCTCTTCACCTGTATCAGTTGCACCACCGCCCTCTGTGCCAGTATGCTGCGCTGATGAAATGAATCATTGACCAAATCAATAAACCAAGTGCCCAAAGTTCGTCCCTGTCTTTGACAAATCACTTTTTTACAGTTTAGCTGTTGGCATCTTCTTCCTTGTCGCTGTTAAAACAGCAGTCAATTTCATTGCTAGATTCATCTTTCCCTTCACCTTAATTTTACCCTTCATGAACGCTTGCTGAGGTTTCAACTCTCCAGTAATCAATTTCAGCATATTCTCTGAGTCAACAATCACAGTTAAATCTGCATGTTCCTGCTCTCCCTTTGTCACCGACAATGTAGGACCCTTCAGGTCAAGAGTGTATATATCATCAGTATCAGATATTTTGAATACCACACTTCCCTGCGATTAAATGATTTGGTGAGAAAGGAGGAATGAAAATATTACTATTTTAATATCTATGATATGTAATAAAAATGTGTTGTTTTTATGCTTTTTTTTTACTGCTGTTACATCTCACCTTGAATTTCCTTTGAATGGTTTTACCTCCATCACCTTGGACAGCCTCTCCCATGGCAGCAAATACTAGAGCAACTGACATGGTATTGGATTTGAGGACAATGTAAGCTCTGATCTGTGATCAATATCTTATCATTAGCATGTTAGATTCTAGCAGGCAGTAAATTGCTACAGGCTACAGGCTACAGGTTGGTTCGCTTCATACATCATAGATCATAGGGTCCCGGAATTTTCGACTTTTCAACCGTGTGTAAGCCCTCGTACAATTTCACTAATTAATTTACTGCCACGTATTAGCCGTGGCAATTATAAGCTAGCTTATTAGCCATGACCCATGACCCTACCTACCTATCCATAAACGCAGTTGTGCCATAGATAAGATAATCTATTCCAAATTTTACCTTTCTATCTACATTGTTAGAGCGCACCTCCTTAATCAAAGGCGTCAGCAATGAAACTCTTCATCCTCGCCATTCTATCCCTTTTGAATCTGCATGGAATAGTAGTGCGCGCATCGTCCTTGACTGAACCGCATGACCATCAAGGAATCGTTTCACCCTTCACACCAGGAGATCCACAGATCCCCCTCGACAAAAAGGCACTCGCCGTCCTAGCTTCTGGTAAACCCTATCAAACACAAATCCAATCAAATACAGGTGGAAGAGGTCTCGTCGTTCAAGATGTTGATGCGCCGACGGATATTGTCTGGAGCAGGATCTTAGATTATGATAACTATACCAAGATGGTTCCAAAAACGGTGGAATCTAAGAATTACCTGGTGGAAGATGTGACATCTACGAAAAAGGATCATTTGTCTCAAATTATATATACCAGGATGAAAGTTGGCTTTCCTTTGCTCAAATTAGAATTCTTCATTAAGCATATGTACTATCCAGAGCTTAACTCTTTGACTTGGACTTTGGATTACAGCAAGAAGTCCGATTTTAATGATTCATGCGGTTTTTGGTACGTTGTTCCTCATCCCGATGATGAATACAGGACTCGCCTCTACTACTCGGTAGAGATTAGTATGTTTGATTGGGTGCCAAAGTTTGTTGTTGATTTCATGTCTACCAAGGCTCTAACTGATGCTACTGGATGGGTAAAGAAGTATAGCGCACTGGAATTCGAGAAGCAAGGAGGAAAGGGAGCGACAACAGCATCAGTTGCAATTAATACCTCGGGGGGCACGGAAAAGGCAAAGAAGAAGAAAAAAAATCGTTTGATTAAGAAGAAAGATGGTTTCCGCTGGTTTTGGCAAAAGAAATCTGATGAGCTGGAGAAATCGAAAGCTGAAGGAGAAGCCAAGAAGGCTGCCGAGGAGGCCACACTCAAGGCTACAATCAAGGCTGAGAAAGAAGCTCGTGAGAAGATTTACGTTTCCTGGACGAGGTTAGGAATGGCATCTGCGATATTTGTCTTTACTCTTTACAACATACATTTGGGAGTGTCAAGTTAAGTTTACGCAGACTAGAATTTGTCATGGGCGGGAAGTCTAAATTGTATTAGTTTCTACACTACGACGTGTAGAGCATCATACCAGTTTTCCTCGCTACTATATAATATGCCTCCATTTCATCCTCAATCAAACAACACGGCGTCCTCCCAAACATGACTATTCGCCAGAGAACGAACATACCAAGAAACTGACATAGTCACATTCCCATAGCACCAATATACCAAAAAACTGACAGAGTAATCCTGAGCGTTTAAAAATTACTCACCATCACCATGACAGATAACCACTCACTACCACATCCTCCAAAATCATATTCATATAAATATCCTGTTTTGGCTGTAGAGCCATCATTTGAATTTGTTTGCGCGAATAATTTCGTGAAGGCTGGTAAATTACAATAATTCATTAAAATTAACAAAGAAGAAAGAAGCATCTTGTAAATAGCTTGCATCATACATAAAACAACATCATATGATGGTGCATCATAATAACAATGATGAAACAAAAGCTGATAGGCACAGTTCGATTCTTATCGAAGCAGGGACTTGGCTACTCGAACATTTCTCGGCTGCATCGAACATGTGCACCATCATTCGCGTGTAGTATGAATACGAATCAAACACAACAACCCCAACATCAACACTTTTCCAGCAATCATCACAGACGAAGTAAATCAACACTAACTGTGAAGGCAACATCCACACAACTTAGAATAGCACTGCAAAGACTGTCACTCTCTATAGGGTTCTCTGCTAAGGAATTAAGAGATGCATACTTCAGTGCTGCCAAACAATGTCATCCAGACTCGCATTCTTCCTCCAAAAAACTGCAAGCTAAGGCGACGGCAAACGATCACGAAGAAGACCACGAAGATAAGCACGACACCGAGGCACAGCTTACCGACATGTTCCTCGAAATCACGGACGCGTATGAATTACTCCGCCAATACCCAGGAGGCAAAACCCAGCTATCACAATTGCAACAAGACGAATATGACAAGATGGACATTATACCCAAATCAGAAGCACAATATTATAGAGAAGCAGTGAAGGAAGCATTAGGAATTGATGCAGAGATATTAGAAGAAAGTAAGAAATGTCCAATGTTTAGGGAATGGCTGAAAGGGAGGTCTCACATGGCTTTTCATTTTAATCTTTTTCTGATGCGGCATGGGGGTCTGGCGCCCATGCTGGGTGATAAGAAGGTGGAGGCGCTGATGGAGGGAAGGGATAGTAATAGTATTACGAAGAGGAGAAGGAGAAGGAAGTAGGGGTGATATCATTGGATATGGGGCATGCAGGAAGTCCGAAGGACTAGCTGCGTTTACTCTGTTGATCCTATGGTTGTCACATGGTCACGTGTATAATATTGCATGTCCGATGGATGAGCTGCGTGCGTATCCTAGTTTCTATTGATCCTGTGAGTGTCATGATATCTTGCATTATGTACCCATGGAAATATAGTTTCAGCGGCAGAAGCGATTTTTGCATATTATTATTAAACCTCAATCGTATCGCCGAGGAAGAGGAAGCCAAGCTAGTTGCGAACGAAACTATATTTTACGCTCCGCTTTGAATTTTTGTTGAAAAAAATCAAAAATAAAGCACTTTCCCATGCAATGTAAAAGCATTTGTATACATTAGGATGGTTGTTGATTCGTGAAGACGAGATTCGCAGCACAATCCTTGTGGTGTACATACAATATAGATACAACCTGATAGTGCCCATTTCACACGCATCCTGAATCATCAGGTAATAGTAAATACTATTTCTAGATCTTTTCTAGTACAACAAACACTTTGCCTGTTTTGTACAGCAAATTCATGCTTTACTCGTGTGTTTGACTCTGTGGAGTCACACCAATTCTGTCTCTCTTGGTATCATCTTGTCTCCTTCACAAGGCACACTCCTGGTACCCGCGATCCTTGCATCGCGGTTTCGATTTAATACATGTGATACAGCATAGATTACACCTAGATATAGCCAGTGAATACAATGGCATATATCGTCGAAGAACAAGAAGCAGCAGTAACGATGTTAGTATGATGGGCAGTCATAGTTGCTGTGACATCCACGGACGGGATAATGATGTGTGTGTTAATTCCACAGTGTTATTGTGCCTTACCCGCAAGACCTGCAAATATCACGATAACGAGGAACTTTTGTAAAGCCCTATTTCCTACTGTTACTGAAGAAGTTGTGGAAGAAGTAGCAGAGAAAATCTCCTCCTCCTGTTCCTGTCCCTGCAACCATCTGAGAGCTTGTTCTGCGTTTACCATTATATTTGTTCTGCTTCGAATAATCCAAAAGTGATATGATATTGCTGTTCGTGAAGAAACTGAATTGCTGGAGACACTATATTCCTACAGCTACACTTTGATTCACTGGTTTGTTTCCCAGGTTGCTGTTTGAACAGAAAACAGAATGACTGGATTAGTGCGTTGAAAGTTGTGAGTTGCCTATTTTTCAGAATCCGAAATGACATGGCGGAGAATCATTTGATGAATCGGGTTCTCATTTTTGTGAAATTACATCAAAGAGCACGATACTATCTACGTACTCGTACGTGTAAACTACCATACTGAAACTTATTGAAAAGATATCACAGATAATTTTCATTTGATACAAATTGTCGGACTCTCATAAGCACAGTATGATACATTGCACACACTACTTTTAGTCAAACACCGGCTTGTTGCTTAAAAGGTTTAGAAATAATAGTTTTATCCGAAAGTGTCAGTTGTCCAAAAGCAGTTGTTATACCGTTATCGTGACTTGAACTCATGCAAGGTTTTGGATGGCTGGCTTACGTTTTGCGTTTCACGTTGGCGTCACTAATCGCCGACACTTTCGTTGACACAACGACACAACAGGTCACAAAAATTTAGATCCTAAAAATAAAAATACAGTAGGTAAACAACACACAACAGCGACATCCAATCATCGGATCTTGATGTATTGGTTCTTTCGGCAACTTCAAATTACTTCCACCATCCAAAAACACATAACTCCAATGAGATTCCCAGTGAAGACATCACTGCTTCTGCTGCTTCAAGCTCGGGCACATGCAGGTGTAGGAGCTTTCGCATCTTCTTTCTCCTCAAAAGCATTTGCATCGACCTGTGCAAGTGCCTTTATTCACAGAAATAACAACCGCAGCAAACACAATGGATCACGCAGTACATCTTCCACCATCATTCCTAAAGCCACAATGTCCGCAGATGAAGTTGATGTGAATATGTCTGAAGTTGTTGAAGCTGCAAAGGCATCGAGACCGATCACGACTACATCGACATCTGTTGCTTCTTTTGGATCCTTACCTTACCTCAACACCTCTCTGTTATCTACCAAATCGCAACATCGAGTACTTTTTATTCTAGGCGGACCGGGTGCAGGAAAGGGAACTCAATCAGAAAAAATTGTAGATAACTTTAAATGCATCCATCTCTCCGTTGGAGAATTACTGAGAGCAGAAAGGCAGCGAGGCGATGAAAGCCCTCACGCTGAATTGATTGAAAATTGTCTGGTAGCAGGAAATATTGTGCCAGTTGAAATCTCTCTCAACTTATTGAAGAATGCAATGGATGATGCATGCAATAAAGCCAAGGGTGGAGATGGAGAAAGTTACGGAGCTCCTATTTTCCTAGTCGACGGCTTTCCCAGAAACTTTGACAATCTCTCTGGGTGGACAAAAGCAATGTCCGAGTATGCTGCTGTTATTGGTTCTTTGGTATATGACTGCCCAATTGCTGTTCTTGAACAGAGAATTATGGGTAGGGCTGAGACGAGTGGACGAAGTGATGATAACTTGGAGAGCGCAAGGAAGAGATTCAAGACCTTTCAGGTACAGACTATGCCAGTAGTGTATGCCCTAGAGGAGGTAGAGAAAATGGAAACAGAAGAAGAAGGAATGGGAAGGCTTCATATCCAACACATAGCGGGCGAAGGCACCGTAGAGGAGGTCTGGGATGCTACAAAGATGGCGATGAATGGCTTTGTGACAAATGATGTTTTGACAGCTAACTCGCTCCTGATGCAAGCAATTGCTGAGAAGAATCTAGATCTTTACAGACAACTATGTAGCGATATTTATCTAGAGAGAGAAGGGGACGATGCGAATGTAGAAGAAACATTCAAGGAATATGAACTCATGGAAGCGGATAATACCTCAGAGGTCATTAACGCATCGGTGGAAATTCAGGATGGCACAAAAGCTGTAGTCACTTACGAAAGATTGATTAAGAATTTAACGGGAGAAACAGTGGGAGAGTTCAGAGAGTCTCGTATCTGGTCGCACGAACCAAAGGGCTGGACTTGCATCCACTTTCTCCGAAAACCTCTTTCCCAGCCGTAACTAACAAGACAGATATCACTGTACTATTCAAATTAACAGCCGTTGGTTCTTTTGTGAAATAGATTTTTTTGTTCTTGAGAATAGTTGTAGTATGTAAAAATATTGTGTGACAAAAATAACATTCTACATTGATGTTCGGCACCTGCCTACTACACGAGAGAGGTAGCGCATAGAAAGGAATAAGATTAGCATAGGCATGAAGTACATCTAAACTGACTTTAATCTCAACCACTTTTAATAAATCCCACCAGGGCTAGTACCTAAGTATTTAGTAACTTAGTCATACATATTGTTTAGTCCATCTTGGGAGCCTTGAATTTGTCCTTGGATGCATTACATTCAGGACAAGTAAATCCACTGTTGAAAAACTTAAAGTCTCTTCCCTCCGCAACAAATAGAGTAAATCCACATTCGGAGCACTCTTGCACATTGCCACTCGCAGAACTAACATCAGCGTCATCTTCGTCGTCGCCCTCCTTGGGTTTTTCAACCTCGTCACCGTCGTGAACCCTCCCTCCTTTAGAATTGAATTTTTGTTGTTTGGCAGCATACTTAGCTTGCGTTTGAGTGAGAAATCCTTCACCAGCTACCTCCTCAAAAATCTTTATTGCGATCTCCTCGTCTAGTCCAAGAACCTCCCATCCAATAGTCATATCGCTCTGCTTCTTTCCTGCAGCAGCGACAGCTGATTTGTAAGCTGCTTCCGCCATTGCAATTTGAGATTTCTCTACAATATCCTCTCCACTAATTACGCCATCGTCGCGGTAGACGGCTGCTAGCTGTTCTCTAATTGGTTGGAGCTTTGCCTGTCCTTCTGGTGTTTTGAGAATGTGTTCTCCAAAGAACAAAAGTTTGCCAGCCGAAGCAACTTTCTCGGGCATCGATGAGACCAATTCACATAGAATTTCTCCTGCACGCTCTTCCGTCAATTTATAGATTGAAAAAGCATGTGACAAAGAGCTACGAGAGCAGGGTTGGTCAAAGATGAAGGTGTGAATATATGTGCTAACATGACAATCAGCAAAGGCAGCGAATGTACAAAGCAGCTATGGATGTGACTCACCTGATCGCTTGTGGGCTAACAGTCTTCTTCTTAGCATAGAATTCCAAATAACGCTTGATCATAGTATCCGATTTCTTGGGTCCCAAGAAAACCAATTTCTTGGAATAATCGGCATGCGCCAACTTCATTTCTTCGAAATCACCATCATGGTAAATCATTTCATTAGCGTAGTCATCGAGAGTTGCGTCCGAATTTTTTGCAAAGCGAGCAGAACCAATCTCATAAGCCTTTCCAATGAAATAGTATCCTCCAATCACGGGTACGAGCACAGTGAAGAAGATTTCACCAAAGTCCTTTCCTTTCAGATAGTTGAGTGTCTTTATGCTCAGAGGAGTCCTTTCGACAGGCTGAGATTTCATTGCGACTTTCTGCTGTTCCTTACGAATGATTTCGGCAATACGAGGATCACTAGTTTGTCCCTCTTGTGACGATTGCTCCTCCATTCCATCGCTGTACATGTCTGCGCCCTCGGTGGCTCCATCTGCTTCGAAGGTTGCTGAGCTAGTCAAGGTTGCAGCAGCAGAGGAATCTGGGAGACTGATGATATTATTACTGTCAATGTTGCGGCTGACAGTTTTCTTGAGAAGCGCATTCTCTGTCCCTTCACCCAAGAGGTAGTCAAATTCACTGGTTGCTCTCAAGGCAGAATTCTTTGCAAATGAAGGAGTTGGGAAAACAAATGCTCCAGTAAAAGATACTTTCACGACCAACAGGGCTGAAAGAGTGGCTGATGAGATCTTCATGGTCAACTAAATTGATTATGTTGATGTGCCAAGCGGTCGCGGTGTAGGTGACAAGTTGGCAGACCTGTTGATGTCTCTTTCCTCTTTGCTTGAAGATACTATTGTACCGACCTGCGAGTAGCAAGGTGCAAAACGTACGTGTTTGGGACAGACAGGTGGAAGAAGAGCTTTTCAGATTTGCTTGGTTGGGAATACTTTGATACTAACCTACTGTATTTACGTTATAGAGCCCTTCTAGTAATAAGGCAGTATAGTTAGCAAAAGAGTGTCTTCGGGTGTCCCTTATAAAAAATGAATGCCAGCTCAGCTAGAATTCTAAAAACACTCTTGTTGCGACAAAGCCTGTGTCGCCTGCACCGAACTAACGCCAACCGCCAACCATGCCTTCATGACTGTGTAAAAGAGAAAAGTCAGCGTTACCTTTCGCTACCACCTATCCATTGCATTTTACCATCAAAACAAATATATGTTCTAACACATCTTCTGAGAGTCACGATTGGAAATGAATACTGTCACCAAAACTCTCTCAAAACAAAATTTGAGGCGAATTTTGTTTCGTGGTTCGAAGCAATCGTGGAATCCTGAACCGATGATTATTTGCAGTAGACCCTTTCATTCAACCCTTGGTAGCAATCTTGATAATGGGGATGACAGACTAACTGGCAGACTAACGAATAGCCCGGGTCTGTCCGTATTCAACCCGGTATTGTTGAGATCTATGAGTATGTACCATCCTGTAACTACTAGACTTGAATATCCGTCTCTTTCATTTCCTGGCTCTGCAGCTTTGATAAGAAGGCTACACACTAGAAATCACATAATAAAAAGAAACTTTTCGATAATGGATGACGCCACTAGAAAATCTGAGAGGGAAAAAGAAAACGATTCCTCACCGGTCTCGTCTAATGCGCCAGATCCAGAAACAAAAACTGGAAAGGCCATGACCAAGGGTCGTGGTCTCGTTCAGAAATACGGCTATACCTTTGTTGCAACTTACTTGGGAGTATATGTCGTGACGCTAGGGGCATTATTTACTGGTCTCGACAGCGGTCTTATTGACCCAGTGAGTATTACCAGCATCGAGCTGCCGTGGCACGCTACCGGAGTAGAAGAAGGCGACAATGTGACCACAGATAAAGAGGATTTTGAATCTGCCGTTGACTTTGTTGTATCTTACATGAAGAAATTTCCTTGGACAGCTCCGTATACAGATGTTGTTTCAAAAAATCCTCACATGGCAAATCTGGGTCTTGCTTGGGTCGCAACCAAACTGACGGAACCAATAAGATTGCCTGTGAGTATTGCGATAGTTCGAAAAATTAAAAAGGAAAATTAGTCTATTGCTGTGACGTGACGTCTTTCAATTTGATATTATCTCGTGCGATTTGTCTTCCTAGCGTGTGGAATAGATAGTTCAAAAAGTTTTGAAAGCGTGTCCATCATCTACATTGAAGTCACGAGAAAGTGTATTTACGGATGGATGCAAAAGAAATGTCTCGAGTGCTTGATTTCATGTTTTGCCATTTACTGCGATAGAGATCGAAAAGTATCCCGCTGCTATTTGGATTGAGCTGAACCATGCAGAATGTTACAGTGATAGTATTCTGCATACCACTGTATGATTTGAAAACAGGATATTAATATTTTCATCTAGTTAGAGCTGTCTATTACTGAGGAAAAAAATAGCCGACATGATGCGCTCTGCAGTTTCTTCCTTAACGAAATTTGGCTGACGCCATCATCATCTAACATACAAATCCATTGACAAGGCATTCTAAAAATTATGAGAATGCTCCATCTACAGAACGCACAATGAAGCACCTCCAAAAACACTTAATGCATATTTAGGCACCACTTTTAATGACTGTTGGTCATCGAAGTATTAAAACGATGAAAATATATAGATGTGTTCTTTATCTTAAGGAATTTGGACGCATGACTTAAAGTGTCATGTCCTTTTTGAGATGATTCTGATTGCAAAGAAACGGTATGATGAT